>OLZH01000930.1_pt1 | contig 9039 bp, 8 predicted proteins | sample 1673821 | NCBI WGS metagenome assembly OLZH01 (sample SAMEA103958128, study PRJEB25191) | human gut metagenome | reverse complement strand
ATGCGTTCCAGCGTCCAGCCTTTTGCCAAATAGGAACTCAGCGATTTTTCAATATCTTCCTTGCGGGCATGCACGCCTTTAACCAAATCGGCAAAATAAGCGCTGTCCATTTCATGAACCGGAACCATCTCTTCCTTGTCCATTGATTTTTCGGCAATCACATAACGTCCGACCTTCCCGTCAACAAAGTCTTTGATAACTTCCTCAACCGGGTTTTCCGTCACCGCGATGACATAAGTTGCCTGAACGGCAGCCAAACGCGCTTCGGTTTTCATTCTGATTTTTTCAGAAATATATTTTTTTGCCATTTTAGTCTTCCTTTTTAACCGCACCGGCTTCCGAATTCGCCAGTTTATCTATTGTTTCCACAAATTCCTCAAAATCTTTGACTTCCCGGAAATCCTTATATACCGACGCAAACCGGATATAAGCGATATGATCGAGCTTTGACAGCGCTTCCATCACATATTCGCCGATGAGCACCGAAGGAATTTCCGTTTCGCCGGAACTCTCCAGCCGCCGCTGAATCGAATTGACGATTTTTTCCACCCGCTCAATATCCACCGGACGCTTGCGCACGGCCAGCAAAATGGAATGTTCCAGCTTATCGCGGTCAAACATCACCTTTTCGCCGTTTTTTTTAACCACAATCAAATCCCGCAGTTGGATTCGTTCAAACGTGGTAAAACGCGACCCGCATTCCGGACACTCGCGGCGGCGGCGGATAGCGGTATTGTCCTCGGCATTTCGGGAATCTTTAACCTGCGTATCGTCACACCCGCAAAAAGGACATTTCATGCTAAACCTCCCGGGATTAATAACATCTTGTCTCTTTATAAGGATAATGTGCTTATTTTGCAATAGCTTATTTTCACTCTTTTTAAAAAGAAACAGACTTTGCGGGAATTTTGTCTATTGCGCTTTTGAAAAAAATATGATACGACTGAAAACAAATGCTATTATTTTCCTTATTGTTAAACCCTTTAAAACTTACAAATTATGAAAAAGTTTTATTTTCTGGCTCTTGCAGCCCTGGTTTTGAGTTTGGCCGCCTGCGGCCCGAAAGTGATTGAAAAGAAGTTTGAAAAAACAAACTTTGCCACGGTAACGGTGGAGGGTTCAGGCAAATACGGCGTCAAGGACGTTGTTTCCGGCCGGGAAATCCTTCCCCAAAGCTTCGACAACATCGGTTACTACTACAGCGGATTTTTTACCGCTAAGGACAACACCGGCGTTCAGCTTTTCGACAAAGACGGCAAATGCGTCATTCCCGCCCAAGAACAAATCAGCGCCAAAGAAGGCTATTTCGAATTTACCAAAGGCGACACCAAAGGCTTTTATTTCATCAAGGAAAAGAGCACCGTCTCCGGCGTTTACAACAAATTTGAAATTGACGCCGCCGGCAACATTTCTTTCGTGAAAGACGGCAAATACGGCGTGCTGAACAAAAAAGGCGAAATTGTCATTCCCGGCGAATATGAATTAATTCTATGGGACGGCAAAAACTACAATGCGGCCAAAAACAAAAACGACAAGCGGCCATATTTTGACGCCAGAACCAAACGCTTCAACTGGTACCTGGCTGAAGCCGCCGTTTTTGACGCTGACGGCAAGCTGGTGAAAAAGCTCACCGCGCCGCAAGCAAAAAAAATTTTTGAAGCCAAAAAATAGACGGCTTCAAAACGCTCTGAAAAAACACCTCCCGCCTCTCCGGCCGGAGGTGTTTTTGTTTGTCCGTTTCAGACAGCAAAACCCGATATACAAGTTTTTTAACCGTAAATCGGAAACAGTTCACATAAGGCAATAACCTTTTGGCGGATATCGGCAATCACTTCTTCCGCATCACCGGCAGCCAAGGCATCAATAATATCGCCGATCCAATTGGCAATAACCTCAAACTCTGTCTCTTTGAAACCGCGTGTCGTTCCGGCCGGTGTTCCGACACGAATGCCCGAAGTCACCTTCGGCGGCATCGGATCAAACGGAATGGCGTTTTTGTTGCAAGTGATGTTGGCTTCTTCCAGCTTTTGCGCCACGACGTCGCCGGTCAGGCCTTTGGGGCGCAGGTCGACCAGCAGCAGATGGGTGTCGGTGCCGCCGGATACGAGGTCAAGGCCGCGTTCTTTTAAAACTTCGCCCAGAACTTTTGCGTTTTTAATTACCTGAGCGGCGTAGGTTTTGAACTCGGTGCTCAAGTCTTCCTTAAAGCAGACGGCTTTGGCGGCGATAATGTGTTCCAGCGGGCCGCCCTGAGTGCCGGGGAAGATTGCCGAATTGATTTTTTTCGCCAATTCCTCGCTGTTGGTCAGAATCATTCCGCCGCGGGGGCCGCGCAGGGTTTTGTGGGTGGTGGTGGTGACAACGTCGGCGCAGTCAAGCGGGTTGGGATGGCAGCCGCCGGCAACCAGACCGGCAAAATGCGCCATGTCGACCATCAGATAAGCTCCCGTTTTATCGGCAATCTTGCGGAAACGGGAAAAGTCTATCTGCCGCGGGTAGGCGGAACCGCCGGCGATGATCAGTTTGGGCTGATGTTCTTCGGCCAGCCGTTCGACTTCGTCATAATCAATCAGACCGTCTTCTTTGCGCACGCCGTATTGTACGGCGTTCAGCCATTTGCCGGAAACGGAAACTTTGGAGCCGTGAGTCAGATGCCCGCCGGCGTCGAGCGACATGCCGAGAATGGTGTCACCGGGTTGAAGCAGGGCAACGTAAACGGCGGTGTTGGCCTGTGAACCGGAATGAGGCTGAACGTTGGCAAATTTGGCGTTAAACAGCTGTTTGGCGCGTTCGATCGCCAGTTCTTCCACCTGGTCGACAAAGGTGCATCCGCCGTAATAGCGCCGGCCGGGGTAGCCTTCTGCATATTTGTTGGTCAGAATCGAACCCTGCGCCTCAAGGACGGCTCTGGAGACTATGTTTTCCGAAGCGATCAGCTCAATCTGCTGCTGCTGGCGCGTCAGTTCCCGGTTGACGGCTGCGAAAATTTCCGGGTCTTTGGCAGATAAGTTTTTGGTGAAATCCATAATTATTTTCCCTCCTCAATTTTTTCGATTCGGCGGATGTGGCGGCCGCCTTCAAATTCGTTTTGATTAAAAATGTCGATCCGGCGGATGACGTCTTGCGTTTTCATGGTGCGGCCGCCGAAAACGATTACGTTGGCGTTGTTGTGTTTTTTTGCCATTTCGGCGACAAAATCGTCATAAAGGAGAGCGGCTCTGATACCATGGTAGCGGTTGGCGGCAATGGAAATGCCGATTCCCGTTCCGCAGATGAGAATCCCCATGTCCGCTTTTTTCAAGAGAATCGTTTCCGCCATTTTTTTGGCGGCGTCGGGATAGTCGCAGGAATCAGAATTGTAGGTGCCGAGATCCTGCAAAACGGTTCCTTTTTCGGCATAATAAGCGATAAGTTCCTGTTTTAGTTCAAAACCTCCGTGGTCGGAAGCAATGGCGATTTTCATGATTTTGCTCTCCCTGAATGTTGATCCGGGGAGATGATAGAACAAGCAAAAGAAAAAAAAAGCATTTTTTTGAGATTTATGCAAAAAAAGTTATTGACGACGGCAAAAAAACTTGTATATATAGTTTCCATTGAATGTGCGACGGTATTGTGGCCGGTTGGCAGAGTGGTTATGCAGAGGACTGCAAATCCTTCTATATCGGTTCGATTCCGGTACCGGCCTCCACAGCATATTATTCCGGCTTAGCTCAGCGGTAGAGCAATCGGCTGTTAACCGATTGGTCGCCTGTTCGAATCAGGCAGCCGGAGCCAATAAAAAAACCTCCCTCTGGGAGGTTTTTTTTAACCGTGACTTCCTTCTGAGCCGGAAATCCAAAGGGAACCTGTCCGAAGCGGATTGTTAGCTATTTTTCAAACTCACATTTATCCGGAAACATTCTGCTTAGCAACTCATACGCTCTTTCCCGATGTTCATCTGTAGTCATCATATCGTCATTAATACAAAAAACACATGGCTTAGGATTTTTGAAAAAACGATCAACATCTATTTTGCGCAAGCAAGAATAATAAGCAGCCTGCCGCGGAAAAAAACGATATCTGATCCTATTCAGCCATTTTTTCACACCGGAAAAACAGACACTCCCGGAAAGCTCCCTGTTATCAATTACAATGAATGGCGCTTTATTATGCCATACTTCGTACAAAGAAACACACCACCGCATAATATCATCAGAACAACGAAAACGGTTTCGCCTTGTTCGGGTTGTTTCTTGAGAAAAAATATCATAAACCTCTCTATATACACTTTTACGATAAGCATCAATATTATGATAAGGTTTGGCTTCAAAGCCGATTCTACACTTTTGCCCAACAAGTTCAAAACATTTTTGTATCAAAAGACTATACCTGTCGCCCTGATTCACAAAAGGCACACTCATACGAGAAATCGGAAAATTTTTAGAAAAAAAGAAATCCGGATCAACTTTACGTCCGAAAAAAGTATCATCATTGGCCAACAAAAAATGTTCTGACAATCCCCTGATATTATGTATCCCGGTTTCAATAGCCATAGAATTAAAAGTAGGTAAAACCTCTCGGGGCAAAATATCATCATGATTAACCAACGTAATTTTAGGATGTTCAACATTTAACCATGAAGGAATTTGATGATCAGTAATCAGATAAATATGATTAACCCAAGGAACAAACTTTGCAACCGAACGCATAGAAAACAGCAATTCATTATTATTAATAAATCTGCAATCAGCTGCCGCTGTTTTTTCAATACAATCATATTGCTGAAATCTTTTTCGCTTGGCACTCCACTCTTCATCAGTAGAATCACACCACAAATAAACCAAATCAATTTTAGTCATAAGAAAATTCTCCTTTAGACTAAAATTAACACGGCTCCTTGAAATAATTAATACAAAATATTTTTTTATCAACGACTTTCTAAAAAAACCAATAATGCAAAGCTTGCTCCAAATCGGCAAAATTCTCAATAACTGTCATTCCCTGCCGCTCACGTATCTGATATTCCTCCTGCGCGGCATCATAGACCAGCCAATCAAAATCATTTGTTCCCAGCAAAATCATCTCGCCGAAGACATCCGAATTATAACGTTCGTTCTGCGTTACAACATCCTCCAGCCCCGGCCAGGATTCCGGCATCACTCCGAACAACAAAGCCCGATCGGAAAAAGCACCGTTCACATATCGCAGCAAGGCAACATAATCCGGCGGCAGCGCACAACGCTCTTCTGCGGCCAAATACTTCTTGCAATCATCCAGATAACGGGGATTAACCGCCTCTCCGCACCAAACGTCCTCATCTTGCATAAGCTGCCGGGCGATATCTTTTATCAATGTTTTTCTCCTTTTTAGCCGGGGATTTTGCTTTTTCATTGGTTATTGCAAAATCTTTTATCTCTCCGCGGATATTGTCTTCCGCCTTATACCCCATACTGACGGTCCAGTACTTCCCGTCATTTTGGTTGTCATATCTCGTATCGACCAGATATTCAATAAAATCGGAATCTTGCTCATCGCCGGCCAAAACATTTTCATAAAGCTGGTCGCCGTTGCCGAGTTCGCCATGCGCCTTGCGGATAACGGCATCGGCCTCGTGCCAAATGTCATGCTGCGGCGTATCGTTGGACCAATCGTCGACTGATTTGAATTCGGCAATTCCAACATAATTCTTCTGACTGTTTGCCTTGCCGCCCAGATATTGAATCGCCCACTTATGATGCAGGGAAAAAAACGGAATAACCCCTTTAAACTTCTTTCGGTCAACTTTGGGATTCGGCCGGCCTTCGTTTAAAATGCTCGGCAGCAGCACGTCAATATATTCCTGAGAAACGCCGTGTTTCAGCAGAGAGTCGCAAAATTTTTTCTGAGCTTCCGGCGTCGGAATGGCATTATATTTCCAAAAAAACGCTTTATGACGGCTGTCCAGCCCGGGAACCACGTCTTCCAGCGCAAGAATATTTCCTCTTCCCGGATGATACGGCTCCTTGCCATACTCATTGAACAAAATGCGCCCAAAATCCGCCACTTTCATTTTCGGCAACAATTCAGGCGGAACGCCCTGTCGGGCCATTGCCTCACGCAAAGGCATTTCAATTGACGACAGCATCGTCGTCCGGCAGCAGGCCTGCCATGCCTTGCTTCGGCTGAAATCATAGCTGAACGGCGAAATATCAATCCGCGACCGGGACGGACGACGGCTGAAATCTCTGTATGCTTCCGAATAAGGATTATAACGTTTCAGCTGTTCAACCCCGGGAATCTGAAAAAATCCGTTAAAATCAGCCCGGGTCGCCTTTATTTCGTCTTCGCTTGCTTTCGTATATGGTTTACACTCGATTTTTTTATGAAAATAAGCCAGAAAATCATTCGTCTTCGCCCGGTTATAGTCACTGCGATTCTGTTGATAATTGCGCACGGCCAGCTTAATCAGCGCATTCAGTTCGCTTTGCGGCTTATTGTCGATATATTCCTGAAGCTTAGCCCGTTCTTCGTCATTTTTGACCGTATGAATCAAATGGGTAATCTTTTTAATTTCCTCGGACTGCAACACATCCCGAACATAATTTCCCAGCTTGCGGCCAAAATAAACATTATAGCTCTCACAGTAATTAAAAAAAGCTTCCATGTTATTTTTACAGCCGAGGTCAACCAGCTTCAGTTGTGCAAACAACTGCTGAAATTCTGAACGATAGCCGTTCAGCAGCGTGTTAATCCGCCGCTTTTCCGCCTCGTCGGAACAGGCCCGGCGCCGCTCTTGCAAACGTTGAAATGCACCAAACGCTGCATCAAACTTGTTCAAAAGCGCAACCCGTTCCTGATTAGGCAAATCCGATCGGCTGATTCGAGGTCTTTTTCCCATAATATTCTCTTTTTTTGTCGTTTATTTGTCTATAAAATACCACATTATGGTAAAGATTTCTATAAAAAAATGCAGACAGAAACAAAAAAAGCGTTATATTAAAGGCAAATGCCACACAAGGAGATGAACAATGTCACGCCTTTATAAAAATATCGTCATTCTGACCGGAGCCGGAATTTCCGCAGAGTCCGGCCTGGCAACCTTCCGCAGTTCCAACGGTTTATGGAACAACCATCGCGTTGAAGACGTTGCCACCGTCGAAGGCTTTCAGCGCAATCCTGCCCTCGTGCACGATTTTTACAATGAACTGAAAATTGAAATTCAAAAGGCCAAACCAAACCCGGCACATCTCGCCATCACTAAACTGCAAAAAGAATACCCGGGCACCGTCAGCGTTATCACCCAAAACGTTGACACCTTACACGAAAAAGCCGGAAATACAAATATCTGTCATATTCACGGACAAATCAACCAGGCCGTCTGCCTTAACTGCGGCCATATCTTGGAAACTTTCGGCGATGTCGATACTGAAACAACCTGCCCTCAATGCGGTATCAGCGGCATGATGAAACCGAATATTGTCTTCTTCGGAGAAAATCTGCTCGGTATGGACAAGGTCGAACAACTGCTGCAAAACTGCGACTTATTTATTTCCGTCGGAACTTCCGGCGTCGTTTTTCCCGCCGCAGCCTTTGTGCAGACAGCCAAATACCATGGCGCCGGCACCTGGGAATTTACACTCGAACCAACCGCCAACAACTATTACTTCGACCACCATATCTACGGCCCGGCCGGACAAACCCTGCCCCCGTTCGTCGATAATCTCATCAGAGAATCCCGCCCTGAGAACGGACTTCCGCTATAAATCCTGTTCCAAACGGACGGCTTTGAGTTTGGGAATAAAAAGAACTTCGCTGCCGCTGCGGACAAAATAACCGCGATTGACCGCCCGGGTCAGATAATGTTCCCGGTTTTCGTCGTCAATAACACGCACTTCCCGCTGTTGCAAATCCTGCCGGCAGCCGAGCATGCCGCAATAAAAACTTCCCCACACTGCCGCCGTCAGCAGCAAAACGCTGCGATTGTGGTGAACAACCCGCAACGCCAGATCCGCCAGCAGCACAATAACCGTAACAAAGAATCCGCCGAAGAAATAAGCCGGAGCCGCTGCCCAGACTTTCCCGTACACCGGAATCAAAAACAAAAAATAAACTGCCGCAACCGCCGCTGCTCCCAGCAGGCTCCACCCGCCGATACGAAGAGCAATTCCGCCCAGCACTTTTAACTCGGGCCACATTTTCTTCCGCGAAAGCTCATATTTATAAACCAGCTTGTCATATTGGCCTTTTTCGGCAGCCAGAAAACGCTGCAAACGCTCTACCGAAACCTTCCGCCCCCGCCGCCGCGATAATTTGCGGTAAGTATTTTTGCCGTAAGCTTTTGCCAATTGCAACCGCAAGAGCCACTGCTCCAAGGCACTGTTCCACAGCTCGGTTTTCAAACGCGCAATTTGCTGCAGGCTGTCTGCCGGCCCGTCATATTTTGCCCACCAAAAGCGGAGCTTATGCAGCAGTTTCTGATACGGCCCGGAAGAACTGTCTAAAATCTGTACTATCAGAGAAGTGTATAAAATCAGCCCCAGAACAAGCCCCGGCAGCGTTCCGCTGTAATAGTCCCTTGTCCGCAGCAGACTCATATAGCGCCAGTCCAACCCGTAAAAATATCCCAGATTATAAATAAACAGAGCCATAATGACAATCAGGACCAGCATCGGCAGATAAGTCTGAAACAAATCGGCCACCCGAAACGGCTGTTCCCAGCTGCGGACAGGCCTGCCGGATTGAATTGTTTTGGAACGGGGCATTTTTCTTCCTTCTCAAACTTTCATAACTTGACAACATTATAGACAAAATTTACATTTTCGCAACAAAATTTTATGACACAAAAAAACCGGGCTGCACACCCGGTTTTTATCCTCAAGTCATTCTTCTATCCGCCAGTTTCCATCCCAAACAACGTGTATGGCTTCGGCATTCGGCAGTTTTTCGCCGTTGCCGCCCATTGTCATCAGCAAAAAGCGCAAAGCGGCGCTGTGCGAAGAAATGCCGATAACACTTTCGGGCTTCTCCAGCAAATCGGCCAGAGCCTGCTGCATCCGCCGTTGAATGGCTGCTTTGCTCTCT
>OLZH01000929.1_pt1 | contig 9044 bp, 6 predicted proteins | sample 1673821 | NCBI WGS metagenome assembly OLZH01 (sample SAMEA103958128, study PRJEB25191) | human gut metagenome | reverse complement strand
GGCTCGCCAACCTGACGTTGAAATCAAGGTGGCACCAGCGATGCGATTGGTACAGTATAAACCAATAAAATTCAACTCATTATGAAGAAAAACAGTTCAGTATCTTTCCTTGATGATATCAGATTGGGCATCAGAAACCTCGTTCTGATGGTCATTGACCTGAAACAGCCCTTTGACTCTAATATTTCGCAATATCCCTCATTGCCTTTTCATTAGCAATGTAAACGTTCATTAACATAATGTGCGTTTTGTGATTGGTGTTATAAATTATTAAATATCAATAGGACTTGAGTGTATCTCATAAATAATCAATAATTTTGTACTTAGACATCATTTAATTTCCAATACTTGTAGCGATGGATAATTTAACAAATTCAAATAGTCTTCTTAACGACAGCATAGTAAAGGGTGTGATAGAAGGGTGCGGTTACCATATCTGTCATACCGAAACCGAATGCAAACGTTCTGCAGTAAGCAAATCCTATGATGACTTGAATCTTTCAGAACTTAGTACTTACTATCTTGAAGGTTGTGAGATACCAGCCTTGTGGAATCACCAATATCTTGCTGTCAAGGCAGCCAAGGAAGGGAAAAATGTATGTGTGACGACCTCGACCAGTTCAGGCAAATCTGAGATTTTCATTCTTTCAGCGTTGGAATTATTGGCTAACGATCCTAACGCCAAGGTCTTGGCAGTATATCCCATGAAAGCATTGAACCGTCAGCAAGTAGAGCGTTGGAAGGAGGCATACGAGGGTGTCGGGAAGATAGATGGTGATACCAAATGGCATGAAAGAGAGAATATCCTGAAAACCAAACGTGTGGTAGTAATGACGCCCGACGTCATTCATGCTTGGCTACTCGACAATATCAACAATAACCGTTATGGCAACGTTGTTAAAGACTTTATCAGGAACATATCCCTTGTGGTTGTTGACGAGCTCCACCTGTACAAAGGCTTGTTTGGGACAAATTCAGCCTATCTCTTCAGGCGTCTGAACAATGTTCGCCGTCTCTTGCGTGGAACGAACGACACGGCGCAATATATCACGGCATCGGCGACACTGCCCAATGCTTGTGAGCACTCTTTCAATATTACGGGGGCGAGTGACTTTGTTGAGATTGGGATTGACGTTGATGGTTCACCCATGGCTAAAAAAACTTTCTATTTCGTTGAGAAAGCCGATGATGCAACAAAGGCAAGCGAAGAAGCTCTAGTCAAGGCATTCACAGAACTCGATGCCACAAAGAGCATTACGTTCGTTGAGAGCAGACAGAAGACCGGTGTCATGGCCAATAATCTGGACAGCAATGGCACTGACGGCATTTTTGCATATCGCTCCGGATATGAGGTGGCATCTTCAAACATCATAGCCGATGCGCTGGAGAACGGCAGATTCAGAGGAATTATCAGTACAAGTGCCTTAGAAATAGGCATAGATATTGATGGCCTGAATTTATGCATCATAGCGGATATGCCTCATGACAAGAACAGTTATCAACAACGTATAGGACGTGTCGGAAGAGGCAAATGCGACAACAGTTATGTGATAGTTGTGAAGAATGACCACTCGTTGCCGTCGAAGCTTCTTTTCGAGGAATTCGGTTGCAATATAGATAAAGTGCTGCCTAATTACGAGCCTGCATTGTATCTTGAGGATCCAACAATTCAGTGTGTCCAAGCTTTAATGCATGTCGGCGACCATGACAATTGTGAGTATGCCCAATGGAAGAAACCGAGACACCAGCGCCCGGTATTTGACGGGAAAGATTTGTTCCCAAGCTCATTTGGAGTACTGTGCGACAAAGTCCTCAATGGGCAGTACTCTGGTGAATACGAAAAATATGCGAATAACTGTGCAAACCCTCAGCGTGCATATACTTTAAGACATTTCAGCAAGCAATTTTCTATTGCTGCTGTCACGGAGCATGAGGACATTCTACCTAAAGACGAGCAAATCAGCCGTGAGCAAATTGCTACGGAAGGTTATCCGCAAGCAATCCGCTCCACCTATAAAAATGGCAAAAGAATTCGCGAACGAATAGTGCGTGTCATTAATGGCGAACACAAAATCATTGCCAAGAGATGCAATACTTCCGGGATTCTAAAGACCGACTCATATCATCGCGGCTATGTCATCCCCAACTTTGAAAAGGAACATCGGCATGGTACGATTGAGTTTGGCGAATGCGTCGCATTCAATCTGCAACTGCATGAGCACCAAACAGTGTATGGCTATTATGAAACTACAAGAAGCAAGAGAATTTATAATCCATATACAGATGAAGAAGGACTTTCCGCTCCCTATTTCCTGCCCACGCTGGGGACTACAGGCACAGTTATCTTCCATCCTGCCTTTAATGAAAAGAATGTAAAGGTTAGCGATATAGCCGACATATTGTTTGAAACGTTCCTCCGTCTAAGAGCCTTTGACAGAAACGACATCAGTCATAAGGGCAGCCGCTTATTCAGCGAATTCGAGAATGAAAACCTTCGCTCAGGCAACAAATTCGTTGCACTTTACGACACGAATAAGATTAACATCACAAAGAAACTTCTGGATGAACGCCTGCTCAAGGATTTAATGGGCTATATCAAGCAATACATGGATATTGTCATTTCAACGCTCTGTCCAAAGATCAATGATGAAACGCGTCATGCATTGACGGCTCTTTGCGACTCGGTGCTGAATCACGAGGCCGCCAAGGAATTTATTCCCGCAGGCAAAGAGAAGCACATTAAACCAGGAAGTAAGGTCCTCTATCATTTGGCTACAGCTGAAGGCAGTGAAGAAAAAATCATAGAATGTACATTTGCTGGTAAGGGATCCATAGAGGGAACCTGTAGTTTGAATGTTGGGGGCAGCATATATCTTGATGACATACCTCTTGATTGTATTGAGACAACTGCTGAAACAATTTTTAAATGAGTATGATGGAAACCATGAACGTTGAAAATGAAAAAATAAGATTGATAGACAGCCGTGACCCGTCGATAATCAGAGGCACTTTTTCTCGGATGGAGGAATTGAGACCGGGCAGCAATTACGTTAAACTGTGGAGAGAGAAGGATTCTGACGGGTTCTATCTTTACAATAATGCGTTAGGACTTTATGCTTTGACAAGCAAGAACACTGACGCGCTAATTCATTCCTATGAATTCTCAAGGATTGAGTACTATTCGGAAGAGAGCAACTCATTTGTCGCTTATAGGAAAGACAACGGACGGGGCTATTTGTTTTTTGAGGATGGTAAAAGTGGCGATCTCGCAAAAAGAGGCGAAGGGTTCATCGGTGAAGAACATCATTGCAAGCGGGCCGTCCAAAATCCAAATGGAGAGTGGGTATTCTTTGATTGTGAAAAGCGCCAGATAGTTCCACATTTTCAGTTCAAGGGCCACACAAACCAACTCTACAAATGGCTGTGCGGAGATCATTTTGTGACCAAGTTTGAAAATCATCTTTCAATATCCAAATACAGAGCCGACGACGGCTTCAAGAGAATCCAAGGCTATTTCAGCGAAGTGGAAGAGTGCCCAGAGGATTATATAATCGGAAAGCAATCTTCTTTTGACGGTTCAATCTCATACGTCCTTATTTACGACGGTGAGATTATTGGTAGCTTTGTCAATAGACCGGAATATGACATTGCCCGTCAGTGGTTCAAGGCAAAGAAAGAAGAACAATGGTATTTTGTAAAGAAGGACGGTTTTGCGTGTACGCATAGAAATTGGAAAGAAGATAACTTCAAGTTCTTGGGGGATTATATCTTAAACAAGTCCAAAGAAGAAGACGGATGGCAAATCTACGATGCAAAAACAGGCAGAAACGTTTGTCAAGATTGGCAGAATATCAGAATTGAAGAGAATGGCGCATCTTCAAGCCTGTTGGTTGATACGGAGGATCTTGTCAACCAACGTGTTGGCCTTGCAGACATAAGAAAGCATATGGATGAACTGATGAATTCTTATACAAATTCATCTGTATCCAGAAGTAATGTTTATGACTTCTTGAGAATGCGCAAGATTGAGATTGTCAGACCCGAACAGTCGCTTGATTCAGAGGAAGATAAACAGGATGAGCAAAGTGATTCTGGCATCGAACTACCAAAGCCCCAACCCCGGCCTGTGGCTGAGACCAAAGCATTTTACGGTTTTGAGTGTGAGAACATAATACCTCCGCATATCAAATTTATTGTATTCGGACAAGACAAGATGAAAGGCAGGAGGAGCTTCTATTGCGACTTGCAAAATAAGAAAATATCAGAAGACGATTATATCTGTTGGGTATTCATGAGGGACAATGCAATAGTGATTGCTAAGCAAAAATACGCACGTTCCAAGAAATACACGTGTGTTTTCAGAAAAGAATACGACAGTACCAACTTTATCAACCTTGAAGGCATAAACAGTCCTCGCGGTTTCAAGCAAATTGATTTGCGCGATGTCGATGAAAATACCATTATTGATAAGATAAACCAATGGCTGGACTGCGTATGGAAGGAAAGGTGTAAGAATCAAAGGCCAAGTGAGATTGGGGAAAGTGACACGAAAGCTTCCATAACCAATCCCATGGAAGCATCTGCATCCATAGTTGATGATGACATTTTAGGTTGTGTTGAAATAGAAAGCAAGGATAAAACCGCTCTCACCAAATCGGTTGTCTGCGGCAAAGTAAGTTTAAACGGGCGTGATTTGACCATAGGAGACAAATCACCTAAAGCCAGCATATTTGCTAACAAGCATTATCGCATCCTAAACGGTGCGATGATAATATTGGTTGATTATACCAACCTGACAGCTATCGATTATGTTGGTCATGAATCACGCCATTACAAAATTATTGGAGAAGGAAAAGACAACAGGTTTTCCCAAGATTTCAACAAAAACAATTCTGCCATTCGTGACAATGTATATCCCATATTCCTTTTCAAGCCTTTAGACAACGATCAATGTGAACTTATTGACCAAGTTATATGCTGCGATTATTCAATTGTAATCCAATCAAGAAAAGTCCATGGAACGAAATCCGAGCGGAATGTAATAAATTTCGAGTTTGAATCATTGGTACATCAGAACGATTGGAGTATTCAATAAGGCAATAATAGTAGGTGCCCAAATTGCTGGGCATCTTCGTTTATTGTCGTTCTAATACGCCCAATTCAAATGGACGGAATGGATGATTGTTTTCCGGAAAACTCTTCTTACCTTTGTTTCAGCAAAAATCAAGAAGCATCAAGAGAAGCCTACAGTGGCTCGCCAACCTGACGTTGAAATCAAGGTGGCACCAGCTGGAAAAGCCACGCGACTTTTCCCCTTTTGGCCAAACAGGATTGCCCCCTTTGGCTACAATATGATTGACCCTTTTGGCCAAAATAGTATTGAGCACTTAGTTCACCTATTGTTATAGATTTTTTTTGTGTAGATTTGAGTACCCGAGTCCTGGTGTAACGGGGGTGATAATAAAATCTATGCAAATGGATAAACGAATCAAAAACATTTTAAGATGTTATGCGGCCGGCATGGGAATCAAGGAAACGGCGTCCACGTTTTGTATCTCCCGTAATACGGTCCGCTAGTATGTCCGCCTGTTCCTTTCAAGCGGCAAGAGTATTGAACAGCTTCTTTCCCTGTCCGACGGGCAATTGGATGAACTGTTCGGCTGTACGGCATCCCGGCATCGGGAGCCTTCTTCCAGAAGGATTGAATTGGAGGCCTTGCTTCCCGGATATGTATCCCGCCTGTCACGTAAAGGCATGAGTGTCCGAAAACTGTTCAAAGAGTACCATGCCGAATATCCGGACGGCTATCAGTTGTCTTCCTTCAAACGGATTGTCAGCGAATACAGGTTTCACATTAAGGTTGTCGGTCATGTCGAGCACTATGCCGCGGACCAGATGTATATTGATTTTGCCGGTGACAGGCTTGAAGTCGTTGATGAAATGACGGGCGAGACGAAGAAAGCCGAGGTGTTTGTCGCCATCCTTCCGTTCAGCCATTATACCTACTGCGAAGCCGTGTGGTCTCAACGCAAGGAAGACCTGATAAAGGCATGTGAGAATGCCATGCGATATTTTGAAGGCGTTCCTGCGGCTATCGTCCCCGACAATCTGAAGGCTGCCGTCACACGAAGCGACCGCAACGAGCCTGTCATCAATGATGATTTCGCCGCTTTTGCCGAATATTACGGCTGTGCGGTCTATCCCGCCCGTGTGCGTCATCCCAAAGACAAGGCTTTGGTAGAGAATGCCGTAAAGCTCCTCTACCGTTCCATTTACCTTGACATAGAGGGAATGACATTTTCCGGCCTGGAGGAACTCAATACCGCCGTTCATGTCTCCCTGCTTGATTTCAATGAAAAGGTGATGGTCGGACGGGAGGTGTCACGCAAGGAAATGTTCCTTCAGGGAGAGAAGGATTATCTTCGGCCGCTTCCCGTGAAACGTTACGTAATGAAAGAGAGGAAGCTGATGACTGTCGGGAAGAACTCTTACGTCTCGTTGTTCAAGCACCATTACAGCGTTCCGAAGGAGTATGTAGGCAGGCGCATGACGATTCTCTACGATGCCGACACGGTGGAAATCTACTGTGGCATGAACCTTGTCGCCACCCATGACCGCTGTGACATTCCCTACGCTTATTCCTGGAAAAAGGAGCACAACCTGCCGGGACACTATGGCCCCTATGACAAGGACTTGGAGGAACTCTTCCAACGTGCCTCGGAAATAGACAATATCGTATTGAACTATCTACGGGAAGTGGAGCGTGCCATGCAATATCCGCCCAAAGCGTTCAGGTCATGCCGTGGCATCCTGACCCTGGAGAAAAAATACGGTCGCGACCGTCTGGTTGCGGCTTGCGCATGTGCGGACCAGAAGTTGCAATACGGGTATCAGGCCTTGCGCGAGGTGCTTGAACTGGGAGAAGACGCGGATTTCCTTCCCGATGAGGACGGGAAAGTACAGCCCGACATGACTTCTCCGGCTCCATTGGCCCACAAAAACATACGTGGACGTGAATATTACAGAAAGGACAAACAATAAAACTCATATTTATGGAAGTAAACAATAAAACAGCTCCCGTTACGGGACAACAGGACCAGAATACCATATCGCTGGATTTAATGAACCGTATGAAATTGCATGGCATGGCAGAGGCTTTCAGGGAAAGTCTTGCCGGCACCACTCCGCAATCCATGACTGCGGACACGTTCCTTTCCATGCTCCTCGCACGCGAATGGGACTATCGTGCGCAGGCTGCCATTGCACGGCTTACCAAGAATGCGGCATTCCGCTACAAGGCCTATATTGAACAGGTCGACTATGCCACGAACCGGGGGCTGGATCGCAACCAGATGGAACGTCTCGCCACCCTTGATTTTGTGCATAAGGCACAGAACCTTTTCATTACCGGTTCTTCAGGAACTGGGAAAAGCTATCTGGCCTGCGCCCTCGGCCACGAAGCATGCAAAAGGGGATTCCGTACCTTATATGCCAATGCCCCGAAACTGCTCGGAGCGCTGAAAGTCGCCAAAGTCAAAGGTACACTTGAGACGGAACTCAAGAAGATTGAGCGATGCCAGTTACTCATCCTTGACGACCTGTTCATCGTGCCTCTCGACGCCAAGGAGCGTCCCATACTGCTTGACATCATCGAGGACAGGCATGAACGGAAATCCATCATCATCACATCGCAGTACCCCTCCTCCAACTGGTACGACATGGTAGGTGACCCGACAATAGCCGATGCAATCCTTGACCGCATCATACATACGGCTCATACCATAGAGTTATATGGTAAAAGTATGCGAAAGTTAAGGTCTAAGAAAAACGGGAAATTTTAAAAGGGTAAAATAAAACTGACCCCCAACACCAGGACTTTAAAGGGTCAATCATATTGTAGCCAAAGGTGAGCAAATCCTGTTTGGCCAAAAGGGTCAAAGTCGCGTGGCTTTTCCACACCATCTTGTCAGTCTTGATGTACTGCGTTGTACGCCTGTGTGTCACCCTGATGTACACAGGAAAAAATCCGTCTTTGCGCTCCTTTTGAACGCACGCCTTGAATGTTGCCATATCGTTTTATGTTCCAATTGGTTTAACCACAAATTCAGGCCTCATCAGCCAAAAATGCCGCAACCCCTTGCCAATAGTGCGTTTATCCGTTCTAAACACGCTCTAAACAGCCTGCTCAAATCTTCAAAACTTTCTCTAAACATTTGCGTTCAATCTGCTCATTTTTCGTGCAGAAATGCACGCAACTCTATAAAAAGCAATAGGCGGCAAAGTGTTGTCTGTCAACTACTTGCCGCCTATATTACTGATAATTAGCTATTTATAGCGTATCCTCGACAGCAGCCTGCGCCGCTGCGAGACGGGCGATAGGCACGCGGAATGGTGAGCAGCTGACGTAGTTCAAGCCGACTTTGTGACAGAACTTGACGGATGATGGTTCGCCACCGTGTTCTCCGCAGATTCCGCATTTCAACTCCGGACGTACGGAGCGTCCTTTGCGGACTGCCATGTCTATGAGTTGGCCGACACCGTTTTGGTCGAGTACTTGGAACGGATCGACGGAAAGAATCTTCTTGTCGAGGTAAACCGGGAGGAACGAGGCGATGTCGTCGCGCGAGTAGCCGAAAGTCATCTGTGTCAAGTCGTTCGTTCCAAACGAGAAGTATTCAGCACGCGATGCAATCTTATCGGCCGTCAGTGCGGCACGTGGGATTTCTATCATCGTACCGACTTTGTAGGGGATGGTGATTCCTGTCTCTTCGAACACGGCTTCGGCTTCGGCACGGATTACCTGTTCTTGGGCTTCGAATTCATAGAGGATGCCGGTGAGAGGCACCATGATTTCTGGGAACGGGTTGTAGCCTTCCTTTTTCAGCTCGACAGCTGCGGTCATGATGGCGCGTGTCTGCATCTGTGTGATTTCCGGATAGGTGTTGCCCAAGCGGCAGCCACGGTGTCCGAGCATCGGGTTGTGCTCGCAGAGGCTGTCAACGCGCTGACGGATGTGTTCGAGGGTGACGCCCATGGCTTGCGCC
>OLZH01000896.1_pt1 | contig 9270 bp, 8 predicted proteins | sample 1673821 | NCBI WGS metagenome assembly OLZH01 (sample SAMEA103958128, study PRJEB25191) | human gut metagenome | reverse complement strand
CTCTGGCGGGGCTTTACGACGGTCTGCTCCACCAGCTGGTGGATGAAGTGGAACCGCATATCTGCGATGGCGGCGGCGCGGTCCAAACCCCGCTCCTGCTCCATCTGGACGATGATGTGCTCGATCATCTCTTTTTCGTTCTGATCCAGCTGCAGGGCTTCCTCAATGCGGTGGTCGCCCTCCACCAGCTTCGTGGCGGCAAAACGCACCGGGATGCCAGCCGTCTTGGCGTGGTCCTCAATGAGATGGATGATGCCATGGATGCAGCGGTGGACCGCACCGCCGTGGTCGTCCTCACTGCAGAAATCCATGCGGCCGGGCCGCTCCTGATATTTTGCCACATGCACGGCATGGTCCACCAGCTCGTCCACGCCCTCGTTCTTTGCCGCAGAGATCGGCACCACCGGAACGCCCAGCATGGCCTCCATGGCGTTGACGTCGATGGAACCCTGATTGCCCACCAGTTCATCCATCATGTTCAGCGCCACCACCATGGGAATGCCCATTTCCAGCAGCTGCATGGTCAGATACAGGTTCCGCTCGATGTTGGTGGCGTCCACGATGTTGATGATGGCCTTGGGCTTGTCCTGCAGCACGAAGTTCCGCGACACGATCTCCTCGCTGCTGAACGGGGACATGGAGTAGATGCCCGGCAGGTCAGTGACCTCCGTGTTGGGATAGCCGCGGATCACACCTGTTTTGCGGTCCACCGTGACGCCGGGGAAGTTGCCCACGTGCTGATTGGAGCCGGTGAGGGCATTGAACAGGGTGGTTTTGCCGCAATTCTGATTGCCGGCCAATGCGAAGATCATATTTCCGCGGCCTCCTTTACCTCGATCTTTTGGGCTTCCTCCACCCGCAGGGTCAGCTCATAGCCGTGGATGCGCAGCTCCATGGGGTCGCCCATCGGTGCAAACTTGACCAGCGTTACGTCGGCTCCCGGAATCAATCCCATATCCAGAAAATGCTGACGCAGCGCTCCCTGTCCGCCAACTGTAAGTATGCGGGCAGATTGTGAGACCGTCAGTTGGTCCAATGTCATTACTCTCTCCTGCACTTCCATAAATTTATCCTTGCAACGGTGTACAAAGGGAACATAATAAAAAACTTAATAATGGACTGCCAATCTTACACAAAGTACCGCCCAAACGAGACTACGGGCGGTATTTTTGTATCATGGCGGAGAAAGGAGGAACTTCCCACGGGGGCTTGACTGAAAAGTTGAGCCCCTTTTTTCATGCCAAAAAACAGGAGGTAAATGCTTATGGCAGATGATAAAACCACAAAAACGCCGGAACAGCCGGTAACGGATAGCGGGCCGGGCAAGGAAACGCCTCCCGCTCCCCCAAAAGAGCCGGAGAAGGTTTCCGTTTCCCCGGAGCCGGAAAAAAAGACGGAACCGGAGGTAAAGAACCCGCAGGTTTCCGTCTATAACTTCGCTGAAATTATGAAGGAAAAGAAAGCCGAGGAACGGGCGGCAGCTCCCGGCGTGGAAAAGCCTGACCCGGCAAAAACGGAAAAACCGGAAAAGCAGCCGGAGGCTCCGAAGAAAGCGGAGGAAAAACCCAAAGAGCCGGAACAGCCGAAGCGCCGGGGCCGTCCCCCGAAAGCAGATAAGGACAAGGACGCAGCCCCGAAGTCCAAAGCTCCCGCACAGAAACCGGAAAAGGCGGTCAAAAAGGAACCGGAGAAAAAAACGGCTCCAACGGTGCAGACCGCTCCCACTCCGAAGAAACCCGAAAAGCCGCAGGATGCACCACGCCGGGGCAAGGAGCAGATCGTCTATATCAAGCTGAACGAGCTCCACGCCTTCAAGAACCATCCCTTTGAGGTTCGGGATGATGAAGAAATGCGGGCTATGGTGTCCAGCGTCAAGGACAAGGGCGTGACCCAGCCCGCTATCGTCCGTCCCCGTGAGGATGGCGGCTATGAGATCGTGTCCGGCCACCGCCGCCAGAAAGCCAGTGAGCTTGCCGGATATGCGGATATGCCCTGTATCGTCCGAAACCTGACAGACGATGAAGCCATCACGCAGATGGTCGAGGACAATCTCAACCAGCGTGAAGAAATCCTCCCCAGTGAGCGGGCCAAAGCCTTGAAAATGCAGCTTGAGGCCATCAAGCACCAGGGCTCCCGCACTTCGGGCCAGATTGACCCGAAGGACGCAGGAAAACGCTCCAACGAAATTGTAGCCGAGCGCAATAAGATGGCGGTCAAGCAGGTGCAGCGGTATATCCGGCTCAATGAGCTGGTTCCCGACCTGATGAAGCTGATGGATGAAAAAAAGCTGGGCTTTACTACGGCGGTGGAGCTTTCCTATATCGGCAAGAAGAACCAGAACTATATCGCCGTCGCCATTGACAGCCAGCAGTCCTCGCCTTCACAGGCGCAGGCAAAGCGTATGCGTGAGCTGGACGAAAAGAAGCTGCTCAACGGGGATGTGATCGACGGCATTATGATGGAGGACAAAAAGGAGGTAGACAAAGTGATTTTGACAGGTGCGGAACTGAGCAAGTATTTCGGCAAGGAAACTACGCCGAGGGAAATGAAGGACCAGATCATCAAGCTGCTGGACGACTGGAAGGGTCAGCAGAAGGAACATGAAAAGCCGGAGAAGAAAACCGAACAGGAAAAGTAAGCCCAAACTTCGGGTCAGCATGGCCCGAGGATTGCGGGGCTCTGCCCCGCGCCCCGAAGCTCTGGAGATATAAATGATTCCCCGTCGCCAGTTATTCCGTAGCATAGCCGGGAAAATCAGTCAAGGGCAGCGCCGCCGCAGGCGGTGCCAGAGGCACCCTTGACGGATTTCTCCCGGTTATGCTTTTTCCCGATCAAGCGACGGGGATATAAATTCTCCAGAGCCGTTCCCCTTCCCGGGGGAAGGGGCGGAGGGGTTGGGCGAACTCTTGCTTTTCCCTAAACCAAAACAGAAATGGAGGCTCAACCAATGAAACGACCTTTAGCATACCTGACCGCCGCATGGAGCGGCGAGCCGGATGTTGATATGGAGCTGGCGGCCCACTACTGCCGTCTTGCTTATGAGGCGGGCTTTTCCCCGATCTGCCCGCTCTTGTATCTGCCGCTGTTTTTGAATGACAGCGTTCCCGAGGAACACAAGGCCGGGATTGATATGCGCCGGGATATGCTGCGGCGCTCCCACACCCTGATTGTCTGCGGCAGCGCTGTGGACGAGGATGTAAAAAATGATATTGCGGTTGCCGGGCGGCTGGGCATTGCGGCGACCACACTGGAAGGGGTGCTTGCCGTGAAGGGACACGGCACCCCGGGCCATGCCGGACATTAAGCTGGGAAGCCTTTTCGACGGGATCGGCGTGTTCCCTCTGGCTGCTTCCCGGTGCGGTATCCGTCCGGTATGGGCCAGCGAGATTGAAAAAGCGCCCATCTCCATAACCAAAAGGCACTTTCCCGACATGGTGCATTTGGGGGATATTACGAAGGTGGACGGCGGGAAAATCCCGCCGGTCCATGTGATAACCTTCGGCTCTCCCTGTCAGAACCTTTCTCTGATCGGCAACCGCTCCGGCCTTGCCGGGGCAAAATCAAGCCTGTTCTATCAGGCGTTTCGTATCATACAGGAAATGAGGGATGCTACTGATAACCTATATCCAGCTATCGCTGTTTGGGAAAACGTCATGGGAGCGTTTTCTACAAATGACCGGATGGACTTTAGAGCCGTCCTATCCGCCTTCTCGGACACCGAAGTTCCAATGCCTCCTTCGGGAAGATGGGGAAACGCCGGAATGGTGCGAGGGGGAACGCCTGATGTGTGCTGGCGGCTCATGGACGCCCAGTATTGGGCAGGCTCCCGAAGGCTGGCACGAAGGCAGCGGATTTTCGTCGTGGCGGATTTTGGAGGCAGACGTGCCGCAGACATACTATTTAAGCCCCGTCCAATGCTCCCACTTCCTCCGCCTTGCGGAGAGGGCGGGCGGGCCGCCGCCGAAGGAGATCGAACAGCTTCTTTTGAAACAGGGCGGCAGATACCAGTCATCCACCCCTTTCAGTGCTTCCGTATGCGGGGAGCGGCAAAAAGGCAGGAAGAAACGGCCTTCCGAAACAGCTTCGGATTACCAACTGACCCTTTTCCCACTCTTTTAGCCAGTGATGTAACGCCCTTTGCCTTCTGGTATGAGGGCGACCCGAAGGGCGGCTGTATCCGTTTTCTGACGGAAACGGAAAGCGAACGGCTGATGGGGCTGCCAGAGGGCTGGACAAAGTACGGGGCGGACGGCGTGGAGATCCGGCCTCTGCAACGCTACAAGGCGCTGGGAAATGCGATTGCCCTCCCTTGCGCCGATTACATTATGGCCGGGATCTATGAGGTGCTGGCTGACCGGGCCGGAAAGGAGGAATGAGCCCATGTTTGAAGCCTATATAACCAATACAGCCCTATACCCCTTAATGGGGATTGAGGTAGGGACAACGGTACATTTCCCCATGACGACACAGGAGTTGCAGGCCGCCCTTGCCAAAATCGGGATAGACGGGAAACGGTACAGCGAAGTGTTCTTTACCAGCTTTGACAGTGATGTGCTGGGGCTCTACGATCATCTCTACGAATGTGAGAACATCGACGAGCTGAACGAGCTGGGCCACGCCCTGCTGGAAGTACGGGATAAGGGCGGACTGGAAACCTTTGAAGCCGCTCTTGTCTTGGGAAACCACACAAGGAGCGTGAAGGATTTGATAAACCTGACGCAGAACCTTGACCTTTACCGCTTTTACCCGGATATTTCCGATGATGAAGGGCTGGGCCGTCTTTACGCCGACGAGCTTGGGACTATCGACATACCGGAGCACATTCAGAACTACTTCGATTATGAGGCATACGGGCGGGATGTGCGTATCAACGAGGGCGGCGTATTCGCTCCCGGTGGGTATGTGTCGGCAGTCCCGGAGGGCTTCAAGGAGTATTACCACGGGCCGCAGGACATTCCGCCGGAACACCGGATATTTGCCTATCCTGAAAAGGCCGAGCCTGTCCACTCCATTCTCGCTGCACTCAAACGGTTTCAAGAAGCCCCACCCGCTCCGAAAAAGGACAAGGCGGGGCCTTCCCATGAAGAACGGTAAGACTTCGGGCCAGCATGGCCCGAAGCATAAAGGAGGTGCATACCATCAACTATTACCCTATCAATGAAGGAGCCGCCCGCCGGGCAAAAGAAATGAACAGCTTTTCCGACTACAAGGAAGGGAGCGCAACGGCGGAATACCGGGCAATGGTGGACAAGGCCGCCGCCATAGCGGAAAAGCAGAAATCCCGGGTGGACCCCATGTACCATGAGAAGATCGACCATCTGTTAGACACCTACGCCCGCAAGCTGGCCGAAAACATGAACCAAGGCTTTGCCATTGACGCGAGGGTTCCCTCTGTGCTGATCGCCGGGCCTTCCAATTTCCCGGTGGGAAAGAAGGAAAAACAGAACCGGGCCCGGGACAGCAACATGGAGGAATGGCGGTATATTCAAGGGCTGCTGGATAAGATACGCAGTACCGGCATGGGCGGGATCAGCGCCGATGACCCGGCAGCGATTGAAAAGCTCCAGAAGAAGCTGGACGGGCTGGAACGCTCCCAGCTCATTATGAAGGAGGTCAACGCCTATTACCGCAAGCATGGCAAGCTGGATGGCTGTGCGCTGCTGTCGCCGGACCAGATCGAAAAGCTGAAAGCAAGCATGGCGGCAAACTGGCGGAGCGACCCGAGGCCCTTTGAAAGCTACCAGCTTACCAACAACAATGCGGAGATCCGCCGGGTAAAGGCCCGTATCGAACAGCTTTCCAAACAGGCACAGCAGGAATTTTCCGGCTGGGAGTTCGATGGGGGTCGTGTGGAAATGAACCGGGAGGACAACCGCTTGCAGGTGTTCTTTGACGGAAAGCCTGACGCGGACACCCGGGCCGAGCTGAAAAGCAGCGGCTTTCGTTGGGCTCCCAGCGTGGGCGCATGGCAGAGGCAGCTCACGGACAACGCCATCCGGGCGGCTGACCGTCTGGAATGTATCAAGCCGCTGTCCGGCGAAAAGCCCTCCCAGCTTCAAAAGAAGCCCTCTATCTTGCAGACCATGCGGGAACAGGGCGAAAAAGTCCAGACGGAGCCGGAAAAGAAAGCTCCGTCCGGCAGGGATGCCGAGCGGTAAGCCTCGGGCCACATTGGCCCGAGGTTTTCTGTTCCCCGAGATTGTACGGGGGCCTCCCGGATAGCGGGAACCCCGACGGAAAGGAGGTTTTATGCAGGAAGAAGTAAACCAAAAAACGGTTGCCCTTTCGATCAGGACAACGAAGCTCACGGGAAAAGTGCTGGCTGCCGCTCTTGGGAAGGTGGCGCGGGCGCTGCAAAAGCACCACCGGAAGGCGCTGACCCCGCAGGGACGCCAGAGTGTAAAAAAGCTGATGAACCACTATGGCGGCAAAAGCGCCATGCCCTATGTGGGAGCCCCAAAGGATTTTGACCGGATCGCAAAGGAGTTCCATGTGGACTACGCTTTCCATAAAGTGAGCCCCGGTCATTACCTGCTGTTTTTCAAAGCCAATCAGGCGGACGCTATCACGGCGGCCTTCCAGAAGTACAGCGCAAAGGTGCTGAACAAAGAGCAGGACAAGGCTTCCATCCTCGGCCAGCTTCGGAAATTCACGGAGCAGATCAGGACGCAGGCAAAGGAAAAGCAGCGGACCAGAGAGGCGGTGAAGGACGGACGTTGAGTGACAAGATCAGAAAATATGTGCTCCCAAACCTGCCGTACCTCTTTGTGTTCTGGTTTTTCTCCAAAATCGGGACGGCCTACCGGATCGCCCCCGGCACAGACTTCGGGACAAAGCTCATGGGGATGCTCGATACCTTCCCCAAAGCCTTTGAAACCTACTGGCCGGGGCTGGGAGGTATTGACCTGCTGGTGGGCCTTGCCGGTGCGGCTGGGATGTATCTGCTGATACAGTCAAAGATCAGGCAGGCGAAAAAATTCCGGCGGGATGCGGAGTACGGCACCGCCCGCTTTGGAACAAAGGAGGATATAAAGCCGTTTGTTGACCCTAAATTTCAGAACAATGTCATTCTGACCGGGACGGAGTTCCTTACCATGAACACCCGTCCGAAGATACCCGCCAATGCCCGGAACCTAAACGCCTGTGTCATCGGATCGTCCGGCTCGGGAAAGACAAGGTTCTGGCTGACCCCGCAGCTCCTTCAAGCCCATTCCTCGTATGTGGTGGTAGACCCGAAGGGCGGCACCCTCGACCAGTGCGGGCGGTTTCTGCAACGGGAGAAATACAGGGTGCGGGTGTTCAACAGTATCGACTTTTCAAAATCCATGCACTACAATCCGCTGGCCTATATCAAGACAGAAAGCGATGTTTTGAAATTTGTTACCGCCCTGATTGCCAACACCAAAGGCGACGGCAAGGAGGGCGACGAGTTCTGGACCAAAGCCGAAACCCTTTTGTACTGCGCCCTTGTGGCTTACATCGTGTTTGAGGGGCCGGAGGAAGAACGCAACATGAATACGCTGGTGGAAATGATAAACAGCATGGAAGTCCGGGAGGATGACGAAACCTTCAAAAATGCGGTGGACTATATGTTTGACGGGCTGGAACGCCGCAGCCCCCAGCACTTCGCCGTGAGGCAGTATAAGAAATACAAGCTCGCCAGCGGTGATATATGCTCTAAGTGACTTCTTAATCATGATTTTGTCATGGTTAGTGAAGCAATCACTTAGAGCATTTTTGTTTCAGGAGGTACAGCCATGAGAAATGAAAAAATTACCCCACTGTACGAGCGCCTGAGCCGGGACGATGAGTTACAGGGCGAGAGCAATTCCATATCCAACCAAAAGCAGATGTTAGAGGATTTTGCCCGCCGGAATGGGCTGCCCAACCCTACGCACTTTACCGATGATGGTATCTCAGGCACCCGTTTTGACCGCCCCGGATTTTTGGCGATGATGGAGGAAGTGGAGGCAGGGCGTGTAGAGGCAATCGTCATCAAGGACATGAGCCGGTTAGGGCGTGACTATCTGAAAGTCGGCCAGGTCATGGAGATTTTGCGGCAGCGCGGCGTACGGTTAATTGCCATCAACGATGGCGTGGACAGTCTGAAAGGCGACGATGATTTTACGCCCTTCCGCAATATCATGAATGAGTTTTACGCCCGCGACACCAGCCGGAAAATCCGATCTGTGTTTAAGTCAAAAGGCATGAGCGGTAAGCACCTGACAGGCACCGTGATTTACGGCTACTTGTGGGATGAAAAGCGGGAACATTGGCTGGTAGATGAGGAAGCCACCGAAGTGGTACGCCGTATCTTTTCCCTCACGCTGGAGGGATATGGGCCTTATCAGATCGCTTGCAAGTTGTCCGCAGACCGGATTGAAATTCCTGTCGTACACCTTGCCCGATTCAACGAAGGTGTGAACCGTTCAAAGCCGGTCAAAGACCCCTATGGATGGGGATCATCTACCATCGTGAACATTTTGAAAAAACGAGAGTATTTAGGGCATACCATCAATTTCAAGACCCGCAAGCACTTTAAGGACAAGAAAAGCCACTATGTTTCTGAGGACGAATGGACGATCTTTGAGAATACCCATGAAGCCATTATCGACCAGCAGACCTTTGATTTGGCGCAGAAAATCCGCAGCAATGTACGGCGTTATCCAAACGGCTGGGGCGAAGCGGCTCCCCTCACAGGCTTGCTCTATTGTGCCGATTGCGGCGGCAAGATGTATGTCCACCGCACCAACAATGGCAAGCGGATTTCTCAATATACCTGTTCCAATTATACCAAAGTTCCGTGTGGGACACTATGCCCTACACAACACCGTATCAATGAGAGTGCTGTTCTGACATTGGTTTCTGACACGCTCCGGGCTATCGCTGAATATTCCAGAAATGACCGGACGGAATTTATTCACACCGTTCAGGAAACGCAGGTTGCTCAACAGAGTGCCGATATATCGAAAAAGCGCAGGCGTCTGGCTGCTGCTCAAAAGAGAACCGGAGAACTGGAAAAACTGATTTGCAAAATCTATGAGGACAATGCCCTCGGCAAGCTGTCGGATGCACGATATAGGGCGCTTGATGCACAGTATGCCAAAGAGCAGGACGCACTTGAGATTGAAATTGCGGAGCTGGAAAAGGCTGTTACCGGCTATGAGCAGAGCCAGAAATCCGCAGAGAAATTTATAGCCCTGATTGATAAGTATGAGAATTTTGACACGCTGACAAACACCATGCTCAACGAGTTTGTAGAGAAAATCC
>OLZH01000891.1_pt1 | contig 9294 bp, 7 predicted proteins | sample 1673821 | NCBI WGS metagenome assembly OLZH01 (sample SAMEA103958128, study PRJEB25191) | human gut metagenome | reverse complement strand
GGCAGCGAAGCGTCCCTGCCAGTAACTTCGCGCGTCCTCAGACGCGCCCCCAAGCCACTCTTTCCATCACCTATGCTGTGTCGCGCCAGATGGGCGCGACCAAATAGCCTGATAACCGCATATCACCGCAACACAAAACGGGCAGGACGCATCACACACGTCCTGCCCGTTCTTCATGTATTACTTCGCCAGCTGGTTGACCGCATCGACAACCGCCTGAGAGGTCAGCGTCGCGCCCGTCACCGCGTCGATGTCCACACCCAGCGTCAGCGGCGCGCTCTTGCCGATGAACTGGCTCGTGAACGCTTCATCGGCACACTTGCCGCCCAGCGCGTAGAATTCGCCGGAAGCATCCACCGTCAGCGCCGTGATGACATGATTCTTGTCAATTTCCACCGTCACGGCCACGCCCTCGTGCCAGCCCTTGACCTTCGTGGTCAGCACCTTCGCGGGCGCTTCCGCATACAGGCTGTTCACCGCGTCTACAACCGCCTGAGACGTAATCGTCGCGCTTGCCACCGCGTCAATGCCTTCGCCCAGCGTCAGCGGCGCACTCTTGCCGATGAACTGGCTCGTGAACGCTTCTTCTGCGCACTTCTGACCCAGACCCGCCGTCTGCGTGGACGCATCCACCGTCAGGGAGGTAATCACGCCGTTTTCGTCCGTCACGTTCACCGTGATTTCGTTGCCATCGTAGCCCGCAGCCGTTGCCGTCTTAACTTCCGCAGTCTGCACAGCGGGTTCTTCCGTCGCAGCAGGTGCTTCCGTCGGCTCTTCCACAGGTTCAGCCGCTGCATACAGGCTGTTCACCGCGTCTACAACCGCCTGAGACGTAATCGTCGCGCTTGCCACCGCGTCAATGCCTTCGCCCAGCGTCAGCGGCGCACTCTTGCCGATGAACTGGCTCGTGAACGCTTCTTCTGCGCACTTCTGACCCAGACCCGCCGTCTGCGTGGACGCATCCACCGTCAGGGAGGTAATCACGCCGTTTTCGTCCGTCACGTTCACCGTGATTTCGTTGCCATCGTAGCCCGCAGCCGTTGCCGTCTTAACTTCCGCAGTCTGCACAGCGGGTTCTTCCGTCGCAGCAGGTGCTTCCGTCGGCTCTTCCACAGGTTCAGCCGCTGCATACAGGCTGTTCACCGCGTCTACAACCGCCTGAGACGTAATTGTCGCGCTTGCCACCGCGTCAATACCATCGCCCAGCGTCAGCGGCGCACTCTTGCCGATGAACTGGCTCGTGAACGCTTCCTCCGCGCACTTCTGACCAAGACCCGGCGTCTGCGTGGACGCATCCACCACCAGTGCCGTAATCACACCGTTCTCGTCCGTCACCTGCACCGTGATGTCCGCGCCGCCGAAGCCCGCAATCGTCGCGGTCTTCGCGTTTTCCAGCACAGTAGGTTCTTCCGTCGCGGCAGGGGCTTCCGTCGCCACAGGTTCGAGATCCTCCGCCGCCATCGCGGGCGAAGTCAGCGCCGCGTTGATGGCCTCCACCGCTGCCGTCGAGGTGATGGTCGCGCCGGTCAGCCCGTCCACATTTTCATTCAGGGTAAACGGGCCGTTCTTGCCGATGAACTGCGCCGTGAACTCTTCGTCCGCGCAGCGCGTGCCGAAGCCGGGCGTCTGCGTGGAAGCGTCGATAACCAGCGCCGCAATCGTGCCATCATCATTCAGCGTCAGGCGCGCCGTCACTTCGCCGTTGCCAAAGCCAACAGCCTTGCCCTGATGCACGTCGCCTGTCAGCTCAACCGTCTGCGCAGGCTTTTCCTCCTTCACGCCGAACGCCAGCACGTCGCCTTCGACGTCCTTGCCCAGCACATGGCTGATGCACTTCAGCACATCATTGGATGCCGCCAGCACCGCCTTGGAGGTGACGGTCGCGCCGGTAATCGCTTCGATGGTGTCGCCGCCGAACGCGCTCAGACCAATGAACGCCTCCGCACGAGCCGATTCTTTCCAACGTGCGCCGAAGCCGTCCGTCTCGGCAAAGTTCGTGTCGCCAATCTGGCAGCCGACGATTTTGCCATCCATATCAACGCCCAGCGTCACAGCGACATTGCCGCCGTAGCCCTTGGCGGAGGACACCGCGCAGTAGCCGATGGTCTTGCCGTCCTTCTTCGCTTCCACCAGCGATGTAACATTGCAGCCATCCGGAATGCTCATGGTGCTGAAGGAATCCGCCTCCATGACGCTCTGGAACGCCGCGTTCTGCGCCGCTTCCTCATGCGCCTTGATGGGACCCGCCGTAATCGCATTCGTCACCGCCAGCAGCAGCGCCGCCGCCAGCGCAATCAGCGCCAGAATCAGGTACGCCGGAAGCTGTTTCCGAGTTGTCTTGGTTTCACTCATGGTTTATTGCCTCCTCCTGAGAACTATGAAAAAGTGAAATTGAAAGCTGATACTATTTCCAGCGGAAAATAGCGTATCATCGCAGGGACGTGTAGCCCCATTGCTTCATCAGGTCGTTCATCATCACCGTGCCGTCGCGCAGAATCATCAGCGCGGGATATCCGTTCTCCTGCGTGAGCTGGAGCGCCTTCTCGCTGCCGAGGACGATGCACGCTGTCGCCAGTGCGTCCGCGTCCATGGAGCTTTCCGCAATGATGGTGGCCGACGCCAAATCAGAATCAGACGGCAGTCCCGTCCACGGCGAGAGGATGTGATGATACCGCACGCCATCAATGGTAAAGCCGCGCTCGTAGATGCCGCTGGTCACGACGCTGCGGTCGATGACAGAAACGACGCCGATAGGGCTGCTGCTGTTCGTGACGGACATGAGGCCGGTGGGGGTGCTGCTGTTCGGCTCGTCCGGATCCTGTACGCCGACGCGGTATGCCGATCCATCCGGCTTCGTCCCAACGGCGTAGACATTGCCGCCGAAATTCAGCATTGCGCCACTGCACCGCCCGCGCACCAGCGCCGCCACTTGGTCTGCAATATAGCCCTTGGCGATGCCGCCGAGGTCAATCTGCATCCCGTCAGGCAGCGTAACCGTGTTGTTCTCGCCCAGCGTGAGCTTCTCGTCGTCCACCAGCGGCAGGGCGGCAAGTCGCTCCTCGTCGGTCGGCATGCGGTTCGTGCCGCCGGTGAAGTCCCACTGCGCGGTCAGGGGCGCAATCGTGATGGCGAACGCGCCGCCGGTCAAGCGGTTGAGCTTCTTCGCTTCGCTGAGGACGTTCCACGTTTCCGCATCAACGGTCACGGTCTGCCCATGAGCGTTGTTGATGCGGCTGACGTCGCTGCCCTCCACCGTTTTGGAGAGCATGTTCTCATAACGCTTGCAAGCCGCCCAAATGTCATCCATCAGGGTGTCGTCCGCGCCGTAGAGCGTGATGGTCACAACTGTGTCGAAGTAGAAACCAACGCCCGTTGTTTTTTCTGCCGGGTCAACCGTGGCGGCCGCGGCGGGGGGTGTCGTCGGGGTTTCGCCGCCTGCCTGCTGCGCACTGCATCCGCCCAGCAGCAGCGTCAACGCCATCAGCCCCGAAAGCACCGCTGTTTTTTTCATTCCTTCACCACCAATTCCACACTTACCCGATTGGGCAGACAGATAATGAATTGCTGATTGGGGCGCGTCTCCCAGTTGTCCAGCGTCACTTCGCCCATTTGGACGCACAGCTGATTATGGCATGTTGAGGACGCCATCACCGCGCCGCGCTCGCTGATCTCAACCACGTTGACACTGCCGTCCTCCTGCGTGACGGTCAATGTCTGCTTCTGCCCCAGCGGCACACGGGCGTACTCCGCGCCATCCACCGTCACGACGATTTCGCCATTTTGACCCCCGCTCGGACGCAGCAGCGTTACCGCCGCCAGCAGCCCGATGGCAAGTGCGACCATCAGCGCAATGACCCAATAGTTCTTCTTATCCATACTGCTCCTTTATCTTGGCATATGAATACATTGTGAATTATACCACGAACTCCATGCCGCGTCAATGTCAAGTTTTCGCGATTGAAGCATTTCGCGATTCAGTTGACTTTGCTTTCATACTTATATGCGCGTGCAGCGCAGGGATTTCGCCTCTGCGGAGGCAAAAATTCTGTTTCAAATTTCTCAATTTTGTGGTATAATGATTCCAGCAGACTTCTGCAAACGCACGTTCAACAAAAATCAGGAGGAAATTCATCATGGCTAAGGAACTTAAGGGCACAAAAACCGAACAAAACCTGCTGGAAGCCTTCGCGGGAGAATCTATGGCGCGCAATAAGTACACCTACTTTGCATCGAAGGCGCGCAAGGACGGCTATGTGCAGATTGCCGAACTCTTCGAGGCAACCGCGGCGAACGAGAAGGAACACGCCAAAATGTGGTTCAAGCTGCTGGAGGGCGGCGAAATCAAGGATACCGCGACGAACCTGCTGCACGCCGCTGAGGGCGAGAACGCCGAGTGGACAGACATGTACGTCCGCATGGCAGAGGAAGCGGACGCCGAGGGTTTCCCGGCGATTGCGCATAAATTCCGCATGGTCGCCGCCATCGAGAAGGCGCATGAGGAACGCTACCGCCGCCTGCTGGCGAACGTGGAAAATGACCTTGTGTTCTCCAAGGACGGCGACGTGATTTGGGAATGCGCGAACTGCGGCCATATCGTTGTGGGCAAGAAAGCGCCGGAAATCTGCCCGGTGTGCGCACATCCGCAGAGCTACTTCATGGTCAAGGCGGAAAACTACTGATATTCCTGATTCTGATAGCAAGCACCCCTCCTTCGGCAAATCACCGAAAGAGGGGTGCATTTTGTACCTCGATTACTGCGCGAAAGTTTCAGCTGACGTTCGTCTTCCTCAATAAACACGCGGGCATAGCCTGAAAGCGTCACCAACTGAATCGCGCGAAAGGGAGTCCAGAGGGTCGAAGACCCTTTGGCGGAGTCCAGAGGCAGCGCCTCTGGTTACTTCTGGTCGGGAATCAGAACCGCCTTGATGCGGCGGACGCCAGCGGAAGAGGATTCTTCCTTCTGAATCTTGAACGTGCCCAAATCGCCGGTGTTCTGCGCGTGGGGGCCGCCGCAGATTTCAAAGGAGTAATCGCCCATCTTGTAGGTGCGAACCTTCTCGCCGTACTTGGACTCAAACAGGCCAATTGCGCCCTTCTCCTTCGCTTCCGGCACGGTCATCTCTTCGCACACAACCGGCACTTTCGCCTGAATCGCTTCATTGACCATCTTTTCGACCTGCGCCAGCTCGTCCTTGGTCACCTTGCGGCCGAAGGAGAAGTCGAAACGCAGACGTTCCGCCGTGATGTTCGAGCCCTTCTGCGCCACTTCGTCGCCGAGCACCTTGCGCAGCGCCGCGTGCAGCAGGTGGGTCGCGGTGTGCAGGCGCGCGGTTTCCTCGCTCGTGTCCGCCAGACCGCCCTTGAACTTCTGCTCAGCGCCCTGATGGCTCAGCTCCTGATGCTTGCGGAACGCTTCCTCGAATCCGGCGGTATCCACCGTCAGATTGCGCTCCTTCGCCAGTTCCACGGTCATCTCAATCGGGAAACCGTAGGTGTCGTAGAGGTGGAACGCCGTCTCGCCGTCAATCTTGCCATCCGCCGCGCGAGATGCCACCTTGTCGAACTCCTTGTTGCCCTGCTTCAGCGTGCGGGCAAAGCGGCCTTCCTCCAGCGTCAGCTGATCGATGACGAACGCCGCGTTGCGCTCCAGCTCCGGATACGCATTCTTGTACTGGTTGATGATAACCTTCGCGATTTCGCAGGTGAAGCCGTCGGGCATACCGAGCTGCATCCCGTAGCGCACCGCGCGGCGAATCAGGCGGCGGAGAATATAGCCCTGATCCGTGTTGGACGGGGACACGCCGCGGTCGTCGCCCAGAATAAAGGTGGACGTGCGCATGTGGTCGGCAATGATGCGGAACGCCTTGGTTGTTTCCTCATCCGCGCCGTACTCCTTGCCGGACAGTTCGGCAATCTTCGCCAGAATGTCGGTGAAGGCGTCCGTCTCATAGACGGTCTTCTTGCCCGTCAGCACGCAGATCGTGCGTTCCAGGCCCATGCCGGTATCGACGTTCTTCTGCTTGAGCGGAATGAACGTGCCGTCCTTCTGCTTGTTGTACTGCATGAACACGTCGTTCCAGATTTCCAGATACGCGCCGCAGTGGCAGGCAGGCGAGCAGTTCGGGCCGCAGGGCTTTTTGGTGATAATGAACATCTCGGTATCCGGGCCGCACGGGCCGGTGATGCCCGCCGGGCCCCACCAGTTGTGCTCCTTCGGCAGATAGAACAGGTGGTCGTCCTTCACGCCGCAGCTGCGCCAGAGATTGGCTGCTTCCTCGTCGCGGGGGCAGTCCTCGTCGCCCTCAAAGACGGTAAATGCCAGCTTGTCGGGGTCCAGACCGAGGTACTTCTCGCTCGTCAGGAACTCCCAGCTCCACGGAATCATTTCCTTCTTGAAATAGTCGCCCAGCGACCAGTTGCCCAGCATTTCAAAGAAGGTCAGGTGGCTGGGGTCACCCACGTCGTCAATATCACCCGTGCGGATGCACTTCTGCACGTCGGTCAGGCGCGTGCCGGCGGGATGGGGCGTACCCATCAGGTACGGCACAAGCGGGTGCATACCGGCGGTGGTGAACAGGACGGTCGGGTCATTTTCCGGAATAACGGAGGCGGAGGGAATCCGATGATGTCCCTTGGACTCCATGAACTGCTGGAACATTTCCCGCAGCTGGGCGGATGTAATCTGCTTCATAAAGGCTGCTCCCTTCAAATTCGCACAAAATGGGGTCAATCGCAAGGGCTATTATACCATTCTGTCATGCGATTTGCAAGGGCTTCACGCGGTTTCCTGCGCCATTTGCGCCTTCTGCGCACGAATGACCTTCGTCATCATCCAAACGGCGAGGGCAAGCGTCAGCACATCCGCCAGCGGCTGGCAGACTTCCAGCCCGCGCAGCCCCCACACGTTCGGCAGCACCAGCAGCGTCGGAATCAGGAACAAGCCCTGACGCGCCGCCGCCAGAATCGTCGAGCGGATGCCGTAGCCAATCGCCTGCGTGTACATGTTGCTCAGCGTAATAAAGCCCCACGCCCACACGGTCAGAATCTGAATGCGGAAGGTTTCCGTGCCGATGCGGATGACCTCCGGGTCGGAGCGGCGGAACAGCGTGACGACCGGCTCGGCAAAGGCGAAGCCCGCCGCGCCCAGCACCAGCAGCACAATCGTCGTTACCTTGACGCTGAAGGAAAACGCGCGGTGCATCCGGTCATATTTTCTCGCGCCGTAATTGAAGCCGCAGACCGGCTGGAAGCCCTGCCCGAAGCCGACGACGGTGGAGTTGACGAAATTCAGGCAGCGGCTGACAATCGCGAATGCCGCAATCGCAGGGTCTCCATAGACCGCCGCGGCATTGTTGAGCAGCGACGTCGACACGCTCATGATGCCCTGCCGCCCCAGCGACGGCAGACCGTTGTTCAGGATTTTGGCGTACATCTGCTTCGTTGGGCGGTAGTTGCGCGGATGAATCGTGATGGCGTCGGCGTGCGTGCTGCACATCACCAGCAGGATGACAAAGCTCGTCAGCTGCGAAATTGCCGTCGCAATCGATGCGCCCGCAATACCCATGTTGAACACGAAAATCAGCAGCGGGTCAAGGAGCATATTCAGCACGCCGCCGGAAATGATGCCGACCATGCCATACGTCGCCAAGCCTTGAAAGCGCAGGAGGTTGTTCATTGACAACGACCCCATCATGAACGGCGCGGCGAGGAAAATATACCGTGCGTAATCCAGCGCATACGGCATAGCGGTCTCCGTCGCGCCAAGCAGGCGCATCAGCGGCTCATTGAACACATTGCCCAGCACCGCAATCAGCACGCCCGCCGCCACTGCGGAAAAGAAGCCGACCGCGCTGTACACTTCCGCCTCCTTGCGCTTGCCCATGCCCAGCAGATGGCTGACGTTCGTACCGCTGCCCATGCCGAACATGAACGCCAGCGCCTGAATCATCGCCATCACGGAAAAGACAATGCCGACGGCGGCGGAGGCGGATGTGCCGCTTGCGGTGGCTTCCGCCGTGCCAATTTGGCTGACGAAATAGGTGTCCGCCATATTATAAATGGAGGTAATCAGCATTGAGCAGATGGTGGGAAGCGCCATTTTCGGGATAATCTTCTCCACCGGCTGCGTCAGGAGCATTTGCTGTCTTTCTTCGGCGCTCATCGCCATAGGATTTGCCCTGCCTTTCTCATTCTCTCTACGCATGGAAGCCCTTTCAGAGCATACCGAATGAAATATTCTGCAAAAATCCCGAAAATCCTTGTTTTTTTCGCCGCACTTGACAAAGAAAGTCAGATGCAGTACCCTTGTATTGGGGAGAGCATCCCCCGAAAGGCAGAAAATCGACATGAAATCGACCGAAGAAATGCTGCAAGCCGCTGTACAGCAGCTGCAAACCGCGGAGCAGGCGCGCCTAACCAGCGAAACCGACCCTGCGCGCCGGCAGCTGCTGCATCTGCTCTATGCGCGGGAAGCCGCCGCGCTGCAATCCATGACACTGGTACGCGCTGAAATTCCCGCCACCCAAAAGCGGGACTGGAAGCCGCTGATTTTCCCGCTCGCCGCCGCGGTGCTGAATCTGGGTGCGCTGGCGCTCTGGCTGACGCTGCCCAGCTGCGTGACACCGGAAAACAGCGGCTGGATGGGGCGATTCGCGCTGTGCATCGTTGCGCAGTCGGTATCGCTCTGCGCCGCCATCGGGAGCATTGTGAGCGCCATGCGCCGCAAGCCTCCCAAGCCTGTTGTGGTGGCGGATGAGACTGAGTTCCGCCGCCGTTTGGTGGAAGCAGAAGGGCGAATCGCTTTGGACGCGCAGACCATCGAAGCGCTTTTCGCGCAGGAATCCGTTACCATCATCAGCACAGGCGCGGAAACGGCAGCAGAGCTATATGCCTCACTGTACGAAATGGCACAGGACGCCCGGCTGGACGGCGACGCAAATCAGGAAAAAGCGCTCTCGTGGCCGCTGTCGAATGCAAAGCGCCTGTTGAATGCGGTCGGCTGCGAAGCGGTGGACTACACGCCGGAAACGGCGATGTTTTATGACGTGATGGACGCGGACATCACCCAGCAGCGCCGCCCCGCGATTGTGCAGAAGGCGGACGGGATTGTGCAGCAGAGGGGACTGTATTTAAGGAAGGGATAACGCCATCGCTGCCCCCTTGTCGCGCCCACAGGCGCGAATCCCCCTGCAACAATCAAAATCAAGAAACATGGGTGTGCATTGCGCATGGGCGTGCATTGCGAAGGGGTCAAGGGGGCGACCGCAAAGCCCCCTTGTCGCCTCCGCAGAGGCG
>OLZH01000889.1_pt1 | contig 9304 bp, 9 predicted proteins | sample 1673821 | NCBI WGS metagenome assembly OLZH01 (sample SAMEA103958128, study PRJEB25191) | human gut metagenome | reverse complement strand
TGCTGCTGGATGCGCACTGGCTGGGCTTTGCAGAGATGTTCGGGCTGATGCTGTTCGCGATTGTGCTGTATCCGGCACTGTTCCAGTGGGTGGAGAGAAGGAAAAGCAAATCGTGAAATTGGGCGTTTCGGGCGAAAATGGCTCGGAGCGCCTTTTTTGTGTACGCATTTTGTGCATGAACGCATATGCGCCGGGATATGATAGGAATACGCACCCGGAAAGGATGCAGGAAAGAGAGGAAAGACGCATGGAAGAACGCAAATGTGTCGGTTGGCAGGAACAGGAGACATCACGCCTGTTTTCCGCTGTGCAGGAGGCGCGGGGCAGCGGCGCACCGCTTCGGCAAGTGTTCGAGGACTTATCCGTGGACTTGGGACGCAAGCCCAACAGCATTCGCAACTACTATTACGCCTGTTTGCGGAATCAGGAGCAGAATACGCCGCGCGTACAGGCATTCATTCCCTTCACGGAGGCGGAGACGCATGACCTCTTGCGTCAGGTGCTGACGGGCTGCGGGCAGGGCATGAGCGTCCGTGCGTGTGTTATGCGGATGGCAGACGGCGACCACAGCCGGATGCTGCGCTATCAGAATAAGTACCGCGCGATTTTGAAGCATCATCCGGAGATGATTGCGCAGGTGCGGCAGGAACTGCTGGCAGAGGGCGTTGCTGCGCCCGCGCAGGGGAAGAATCCGCCTGATGAGGCAGAGAACCGCGCCGCGTCCCAGATGATGGCAGAACCGTGCGTGCTGAAAATGCTGGAGGGCATGAAGGAGCTGCTTTGGCGCGCGTCGGCGGCGGAGGAAAAGGAGCAATTGCAGCGTTCGCTCGATCGAATGCGCGTGGAGCAGGATTTGCGGCGGATTGCGTGGGAGAAGGATTATGACGCGGCTGTGCAGCTGATTCGGGAGATGCGGGCGTGCTTGGAAAGCGTTCGTAATTCGCTGGACGGGGAGAAGCGCTGCGATGTGGAGGATTGCCTTGCGAAAGCCGCCTCGTTCCCCAATAAACACGCGGGAGAAGCATGAACGTGTCACCGATTGAATCGCGTGTAAGGGCTAAGGTGGAGGACTTCGGCGCGCTTCGTTCGCCCCTTGCGTTCCCCCGAAAAATGCGGTATACTGTCCTTGTAAAGGGGGCATCCACATGGAAATCGGAATTCGGCTGCATGATACGGCAGGAAGTAATTTGGAGGAACACCTGCGTAACGCAAAGGAGCAGGGGTTTTCCTGTGTTCATATCGCGATGAGCAAGGTCGTGCCGGGGTTTAAGATGGCGGATGCGCCGGAGCTGCTGACGGACGCGCTGGCGGATGAGGTGCGCGGGCTGCTGGAGAAGTACAATCAGCGGTGCGTGCTGCTGGGGTGCTATTTGAACCTGTGCAGCCCCGATTTGTCGGCGCACGAGCGCACGCTGATGAATTATCGTGCGCATTTGCGGTTCGGCAAAAAAATCGGCGCGCTGATGGTCGGCACGGAAACCGGCGCGCCCAACATCGGTTACAAATCCTGCCCGGAGTGCCGGAGTGAGGAAAGCCTGCGCCTGTTTATTGAGCGCGTGAAGCCCGTCGTCCGCTGGGCGGAGGAAGAGAGCATGATGCTTGCTATCGAGCCGGTCACGCGGCACATCGTCTGCACGGCGGAAAGGTGTCAACGGGTGCTGGCGGAGGTGCACTCCGAAAACCTGCGGGTTATTCTTGACGCGGTGAACCTGCTCGACCGCGAGAACGTCCATCAGGCGAAAGAAGTCGTGACGGATGCGATTGTGCGTCTGGGGGATTCCGCCGAGTTGCTGCACATCAAGGATTTCCTGCCCGATGGCACGGACGAGTGCGCATGGGCGCGGCAGAATATCGCGAATGTCAACATGTTTGATGGGCTGCTGTCGATTGCGCCGGGGCTGGGGCAGATGGATTACCGCCCGCTGATGCAGCTCGCGAAGCGCCGGAATCTGCCGATGACGCTGGAAAACACAAATCCGCAGAACGCGGTGTCGGCGCGCCAGACACTCGAAAAGACGCTGGAGGAATGCTGAATGGCAATGGATTTGCAGCACCTGATGAGTCTGCTGCGCCAGTGTATGCAGCGCTACGATATGGTGTCGGCGGGGGATAAAATCGCGGTCGGACTGTCCGGCGGCAAGGATAGCCTGACGCTGCTGATGGGGCTGAAGCACCTCCAGCGGTTCTATCCCGTGCCGTACGGGCTGTGCGCGATTCACGTCGGCAGCGGTGCGCCGGGCAGCGAGGCAGACGTGGAGACGATGCGGCAGTTCTGCGAAGGATTAGACGTGCCGTTCTATTTTGTGGATGCAAAGGTGTACCAGATTGTGTTTGAAATCCGCAAGGAGAAGCACCCGTGCAGCCTGTGCGCCAAGCTCCGGCGCGGCGCGCTCAACGACAAGGCAATGTCGCTGGGATGCAATAAAATCGCGTATGCGCACCATCAGGACGATTTCATCGAAACGAGCCTGATGAACCTAATGCTGGAGGGGCACTACGACTGCTTCCCGCCCGTGACGCACCTCGACCGCACGAACCTGCAAGTCCTTCGCCCCATGCTCATGGTCAAGGAGCGCGACGTGATTGGCTTTGCGCGGAGAGAAAATCTGCCTGTCGTCAAGAATCCATGCCCTGCCGATGGGCATACGCGCCGGCAGGATGTGAAGGACTTCATCCGGCGCAGTCGCGACGTCTTTCCGCAGGGACGCGAATGCCTATATGCATCGCTGCTGGACTATTTCGACCGAAATGTGACGAAAAATGCAAAAAACGGGTAAAAATCCTCCGAAAACGATATTTTTGGTGAAAAACAACAAAAGCTTTCGAAAAAAATACGAAAAAATGGCGCATTTAGCCGAAAAAAATGTACAAAATGCCCGAAAACAGGGAAGTAACGCTGTAATGATGACAAGTAACCTACTTGACACCATCCGAAAGTAGTGTATAATGGACAATATACGTTGGTATAGGTGACTGATTGCGGGGATGCGGTTCGTCCGCTTGCCAATGTATAAGAATGGCTGAAGTGTCACTAAGAACCGAATTTGGCAGATATGAAATGTCCTCCGACGCAAAATTATCGGGGGGGGTATTTTGTCTGCCGATTTTGCAACCTCTGGTTTCACACCGCCCGATGGAAAGTAGGACAAGCCGATGATTACCATGCAGGAAATGGAGAAGGAGCTGGCCATTTACCGCAAGAACTTTACCGCGGTTCGCCTCATCAGCGAGGCAGATATCTTGCGTACAATTGAAGCGCGCAAGCACAATCCGGCTTCACGCGCCTGCCCCTGCCGGGATGGGCGGATGACATCGCAGGGATGCCGCAACTGCATCGTTCTCCGGGCGTACATGGAGAAATGCAAGAAAATCAAGCTCGAATACGATGACCCGAATGTCTATCAGGTGACAGCGCGTTACCTACATGTCGAGGGCGGGCGCTATGTGCTGGAACTGGTGCAGAAACTTGACGACGACATGATGATTGACGCCGAGTCGGGCGAGAAGCTTGCCAATCGCCTGTCCAGTTATGAGGACAAGCTGTACCACGATGCGCTCACGGGGACGCTCAACCGCCGCTATTACGAGGAACACATGTGCAAAACCGTCTATGAGGCGGGCATTGCCATGATTGATGTGGATAACTTCAAACTTTATAATGATGTTTTCGGACACCGCGCGGGCGATGTTGTGCTGGAGACGATGGCGCAGTCCGTTAAGCTGCATACCGCGAGCGGCGATCTGCTGGTGCGCCTGGGCGGAGACGAGTTCCTGCTGGTTATGCCCGGCATCCCCGCTGACCGCCTGTACAGCCGCCTGCTGCAAGTGAGCGAGGCGGTGCATAATACGCCTGTGCCGGGGTACACGAATCTGCAAATTTCGATTAGCATCGGCGGCGTGATGGGCAATGGCCGCCTGCTGGAAACTGCCGTGGAGCAGGCCGACCAGCTGATGTATCAGGCGAAAACGCATACGAACATGGTTATGACGGAGATGATGCTGGCGCAGTCGTCGGAGCAGGAGAATGAGCTGCACGCGCGGAAAGAACGCATCCTGATTGTGGATGACTCGGAGTTGAACCGCGCGCTGCTGACGGAAATGCTGGAGGACGACTACGAGATTCTGGAAGCTGCGAATGGGCAGGAGTGCATGGACATCCTGAACGCGGGCAGCGATAAAATTTCGCTGATGCTGCTGGATCTGCTGATGCCTGTGATGGACGGTTTCGAGGTGCTGGCGTCGATGAACCGCAGCCACATGCTGGAAAATCTGCCGGTTATCATGATTTCCAGCGAGGACTCGGATGCTTTTATCCGCCGCGCCTACGAGCAGGGCGTGAGCGACTACATCAGCCGCCCGTTCGATGCGAAAGTAGTCTATCGGCGCGTCTACAACACCATTAAGCTGTACGCCAAGCAGCGTCGCCTGGTGTCAATGGTCACGAGCCAAATCCTCGAAAAAGAAAAGAACAACATGCTGCTGATTAACATCCTGAGCCATGTGGTGGAGTTCCGGAACGGTCAAAACGGCTCGCATGTGCAGCATATGCGGCAACTGTCGGAGCGGCTTCTGGAGACGCTATGCGCCAAAACCGACCGCTACCGCCTGACCCCGCAGGACTGCGACCTGATTGCCCTCGCGTCGTCGATGCACGATATTGGTAAAATCGCCATTGACGCGAAAATTCTGAATAAACCCGGAAAGCTGACGCCGGAAGAGTTCGAGCAGATGAAGCAGCACACGATTCTTGGCGCGAAGATGCTCGACGACCTTGCGGTGCACCACAACGAGAAGCTGGTGCGCACGGCATGCGACATTTGCCGCTGGCACCACGAGCGCTATGATGGGCACGGATATCCCGACGGTCTGGTGGGGGACGAAATCCCGATTTCGGCGCAGGTCGTTTCGCTGGCGGATGTGTACGATACGCTCATCAGTGAGCGCGTCTACAAACCCGCGTACAGCCACGAACAGGCAATGTCTATGATCCTGAACGGCGAGTGCGGCGTGTTTAATCCGCTGCTGATTGAGTGCCTGAAGGAACTTCGGGAGACGCTGCGGTGCGAGCTTGACGTGCCGCCGCTTAACGTGAAGCGCGAAAAAGCACCGGGCGACGGCGCAAAACCTGCGGAATCCGAAGAATAAAAGACGACCCGGCTGCCGGCAATATCGGCGGTCGGGTCGATTCTTACCACTGGTTAATGTGTACGCGGTTTTCTTCGTAGCGGCTGGGGCGCACTGCGCGCATGTCGATATCCTCCGCTGGATAGCCGAGCGCGAGGATCGAGTGCGGTACAATCGTCTCCGGCAGCTGGAAAATTGCCGCCTGCCGCTTCACGCGCTTTTCGTCCGGCCAAGTGCCGAGCCAGACCGATCCGATGCCGAGGTCGTTTGCCGCTAACGTCATGTTCTGCGCGGCAATCGCGGCGTCAATCACCCAGAAATCCGGCGCGGGCGGAAAAGCGCGGTCGAGGTCGCCACAGACAAGAATCGCCGCCATCTGCGCGAGCTTTTCCCGGTCGGTTACGACAATGAACGCCCATTCGCGGGCGTTGACGGCGCACGGCCCGCTCATCGCGGCTTCGAGAATGGTGTGGAGTTTGTCGGGTTCAATCGGCTTGTCGGCAAATTTGCGCACGCTGCGGCGGGTAAGGATGTTCTGCATGGTTTCCATGGGGGAGACTCCTTTCAATGATGATAAATAGTGCTTTTTTTGCATTGCGCAGGGGTTTCGCCACTGCGGACGCGATTCCACTGCGACCAATAAAGTTCCGTGAGAAAATGTCAGCAGCGGAAGCATACGCTGCCATCCTCAGCATAACACATTTGTGCGCGCAAGACAACGCACACCACCGAAAAAATCGCGGGTGGAAAATTGTGCAGCCGCGAAGTTTCCCGGCGGGTCATGTACAAATGGGAAAGAATGTGGTATAATAAAACATGAGCCGCGAGGAACGGCTCGGAAAGGATGAAACACCAATGCTCGATCAGAACGTTGCACGGGAAGTATTGCAGGAAGCGGTACGCACCGGCAGTGATTTCGCTGAAATTTTCATGGAAGACCGCATTGACCACGCAATGGGGATGCGCTCTCATAAGCTGGAAAGCGCGACGACCAGCCGGACGCACGGCGCGGGCGTGCGCGTGTTCAGCGGTACGAATGCGATTTATGTCTACACCAACGATACCAGCCGGGAAGGGCTGATGAATTGCGCGCGGCAGGCAGCGGCGGCGGTGCGCGGCGGCAAGGGCTGCGTGGTGGAACCGTTCAAGCCATGGGATGCCTCCCGCCCGGAAGAAATTCTGCTCCTGCCGACTGACGTGAAGGCGGCACTCAAAGCGGAGAAGCTCCGCGCGGCGGAAGCGGCGGCGCGCAGTGTCTCCCCGGAAATTGTGCAGGTGATGGCGAATTATGGCGACCATGTGCAGGATGTGTGCATCTGCAATACCGAGGGCGTGTTCGTGACCGACCGCCGTGTGCAGACGCGCCTGCGCGTGAGTGCGATTGCCAGCAACGGCACGGAAAATCAGTCCGGCAGTGATGCGCCCGGCGCGTCCATGGGCTTTGAACTGTTTGACACGCGCGTGAATGCGGAGGAATCAGGAAAAATTGCTGCCCAGCAGGCCGTGACGATGCTTCATGCACCGGTCTGCCCCGCGGGTGTGATGCCCGTCGCGATTGACAACGGCTTCGGTGGCGTTATCTTCCACGAAGCGTGCGGCCATTCGCTGGAGGCTACCAGCGTGGGCATCGGCGTCAGCGAATTCTGCGGCAAACTCGGTCAGCAGATTGCGTCGCCCATCGTGACCGCCATCGACGACGGCACGCTTGTCAACAACTGGGGTCAAATTCATGTGGACGACGAAGGCACGCCCAGCCAGCGCACGGTGCTGATTGAGAACGGCATTTTGAAGAGCTACATGGTGGACCGCCTCGGCAGCCGCCGGATGAATCACCCGATTACCGGCTCCTCCCGCCGCGAAAGCTATGCCTATGCCCCCACGAGCCGTATGCGCTCCACCTTCATCGCCCCCGGCAATGACAGCAACGAGGAAATCATCGCGTCGATGGGCAACGGTCTGTACGCGCGCAAGATGGGCGGCGGCTCCGTCAACCCGGCGACGGGCGAATTCAACTTCTCCGTGGCGGAAGCGTATCTGGTGCGCGACGGCAAGATTGCCCACCCGGTGCGCGGCGCGTCCCTGATTGGGCGCGGCAGCGAAATCCTGATGAAGATTGACCGCGTTGGCAAAGAACTGGAACTGTCGCAGGGCATGTGCGGCTCCAAGAGCGGCAGCGTCCCGACCGACGTCGGTCAGCCGATGATTCGCGTCAGCAGCATCACCGTGGGCGGCCGCTAAGGAGGAGAAGCAGATGAAAGTCAACGAATTTTTGAATGAGGTGCTCGCGGCAGCCAAGGCGGCGGGCATTGATCCGGCGGAAGTATATTATCACGGCGGCGACAGCTTCAACGTGAGCGCACTGGACGGCGAAATCAGCGACTACAAGGTGGCATCCTCGTGCGGGGTATCCCTGCGCGGCATGTTTGGCGGCAAGATGGGCAGCGCGTCCACCGAGGCGTTCGACGCTGATGCCGTCCGCCAGCTGATTGATGGCGTGAAGGAATCCGCCATCCTGCTGGAAACCGACGAACAGGACGAGATTTTCGCGGGCGAAGAGCGCTATCCGACCATTGAGAAGGAAGAAAGCGACGTCGCGACGACGAGCGCTGAAGCGAAAATTGAGAAGTGCCTGAAGCTGGAAGCTTTGGCGAAAGCCGCTGACCCGCGCATTGTTCGCGTACCGAGCGCGGTGGTCGCGTCCTCCAGCAGCGAAGTCATCCTGCGCAACAGCTATGGGCTGAATTTGCAGGATTCCGGCAGCTACTTCTTCTCCTACACCAGCTTGGTTGCGAAGGACGGCGCGTCCACTGCGGTCAATGGCAAGGTGGCTGTGTCCAGTCGCTTTGACGGCATTGACCCGGAGAAAATTGCTGCGGATGCGGCGAAAGAAACGCTGTCCCAGCTGAACGCTTCTCCCGTGCCGACGGGCGAATACCGCGTGATTTTCCGCTATGACGCCATGCAGAGCCTCTTGCAGACGTTCTGGGGCGTGTTCTCGGCGGAGAATGCCCAGCAGAATCTGTCCCTCTTCGCGGGCAAGGAAGGGGAAAATGTCGCAGCGGACGTCGTGACCATCGTTGATGACCCGCTGATGAAGGGCGGCTTGGCGACGAGCGCGTTTGACGGCGAGGGCAGCGCCAGCCGCACGAAGAAGGTCGTAGACAGCGGCAAGCTGACGACCCTCCTGCACGACCGCAAGACGGCGCGCAAGCAGGGCGTATCTTCCGCCGGCAATGCCGCGCGCGTGGGCGGACGCATCATGGTTGCGCCGACGAACCTGTACATTGCCGCAGGCGAAAAGTCGCTGGATGAACTGATGGCGGACGTGGGCAACGGCGTGGTGATTACTGAACTGGCGGGGCTGCACGCGGGCGCGAATCCATCCAGCGGCGATTTCAGCCTGCTCAGCAAGGGCTACACCATCGAGAATGGCAAGCGCGGCCGCGCCGTGGAGCAAATCACGGTGGCGGGAAACTTCTACCAGCTGCTGAAGAGCATCTGCGCCGTCGGCAGCGACCTGACCTTCGAGGGCAGCAGCATCGGCAGCCCGTCTGTGGACGCTGGCACGCTCAAAATCTCCGGCTAATCTGTTCTATCAAGGGGAAGCGCGGCATTTTCGCCCGTTTCCTCTTTTTTTGATTTTCGCCAACCAAACCGACGGATGCGGCGTCTAATAATATAGGGAATCCCCAAGCAACGGGAAAGACTGCTAACAGCAGGGTGCAGGTGATTCATTGCCCCCTGGTCGCTCCCACAGGAGCGCCCCCTGCGCAACACAATAAAGGGAACACTCCCGCGAATCGCACCCCAAAATCAGAAAGGAGGCGTAACCGCAATGACCGAACAGCAGCTTCGCGAGAAGCTCCAATTCGCCTACGGAAACATGCCGGACGCAACCCGCGCAGCTTTTGAGCATTCGCTGACGCACCACCGCGCACCGGAAACACACCGAAACATCGGCTTGAGCCGGACGATGCGCATCGTCATGCAGAACATCGTATTCGCCATCGGGATAAAAGCCGCCATGCTGCTGTTAGGCGCCTTCGGTATCGCCAACATGTGGGAAGCCGTCTTCGCCGATGTGGGCGTTACGGTACTGGCCGTCCTGAATTCCCTGCGGGCGATGCGCTCCGAATAATCCCACGGCGGATACCGATAAAACGGTATCCGCCGTATACCG
>OLZH01000882.1_pt1 | contig 9363 bp, 8 predicted proteins | sample 1673821 | NCBI WGS metagenome assembly OLZH01 (sample SAMEA103958128, study PRJEB25191) | human gut metagenome | reverse complement strand
TCCAGGTCTCCATCTGCTCCAGAATCTCCAGGGTATCTCCCTTCGCTGCCTGCGTGAGGATCGGGCTCTTCACACCGCCCCGCAGACGCACCGCCGTATCCTTTTTCAGCTGTGCCACCTGTCTGGTCCCCCATTCGGTGTAGACCTGCACATGTCTGTCATAACAATCATAGGAATAATTTGTGAACAGCTTCACATAATCCGCCGCCACATATACGGTATCCCCTTCCACGAAACTGATCACATATCCGGCATCCTGTGTGCCTTCTGTTGTCGTATAGGAAGTCTCGCCGAAAGTCGTACGGATCACTTCTGTCGGATTGGCGTACAACAACAGTTTTTCCGTCATATCCGCATAAAACACTTCGTTCATATATTTATGGACAGTTGCCAGATCAAAATAGCATACGTCATCTCTGATCAGTGCCTGTTCTTCTACCATTTCGTCCTGTAAAATAATGGCACTTCTGTCACTCTCTGACACCTGATAAAATTCGTTCCAGTCTGCCTCTTCTTTGCTGTAGGAATATTTATCCAACAGCACCTTTCCCAGTGCTCCGCCCGCGATCACAAGGATCAGCAGGATTGCTATGATCACCGGTAGTATTCTTTTCTTCATATGTGCTCCCATCCGCAGGCTGCCGCCTGCACCATTCTTGCCTTTTCTTCCGTTCCGTCTTCTATCGGCAGAACAGTTTTATTCTATCACAATTCCTCTATATAATACAAGGAACAATAGAGACAGATCCTGCACTGCGGGATACAGCCAGAGAGGCAATCCCGTTTTGCATCCCCGCAGCGCATTCTCTGTTTCAAAGTATTACCCGGGCAAGAGCTGACACCCTTTAACGCAGATCCACCTTATCCAGCCGGACCTGGCTGATTTTGCCCTGTTCTCCCAATATATAGTCTGCCATATACGGGCTTTCTTCTCTGACGGCATACGCTGCCGCCTGCGACCTTTTCTCCGTCGACATACAATTCTGTGCCGTTTTTCTGAAGCTTTCGAAAATATTTTTCCACCTTTCTCCTGGGAAACTTCTTCCCGGGAGTCACAGCTTCCCGGTCCTCCACAGACACCTCCCGTCCGCAGCATATTTTACCAAAAGGATTCGTGAAACACTTTAAAATAACGCTGCTTTTTCCGCTAGTACATATAAGCGTAACTATTCAGAACACTATTCGCAATATAAATCATGTCAAATGTTCTTACGAATGCAAGCATTCGACGTACATATTGACACGATTTGCGTGGCTCTGAATAGTTACTTATAAATGCCTCTGACAGTACTTGTAGTAATTTGTGTGAAAATGTTGGAATTATGTTTGTGAAAAATATCTGTTGAAATATTATGACCAGACACGTATATGCCTGTAAGACATCTCCATACTATATTTTACAGATCAGCATAACCTATCCTTCCCAAATACATTAACAGCCATCTGCATCATAAAATAAAAAAGGGGATGAACTGGAACGAATCGTTCCCTGGTAAATCAACAAGAAAAAATGGAAAACTGTCGACCTCCTCTCCGTACCGGAGTATCAGAGGCATCTATAGGTCGGATTATACACTGCAGCCTGCTATTTGACAAGATGTTTTATTAAATTTTTTTAAACTGTGAATAGCTTCTATTGACTAAAATATAGGGAAAGTATAAGCTATATACCATACCAATGCGAAAGCAGAAAGGAAGTGTTGTCGCATGAAAATAGAAAAAGTAAATGAAAATCAGATTCGCTGCACCCTGACCCGTGAGGATCTCGCCAGCCGCGAATTAAAAATAAGTGAACTTGCCTACGGCACAGAAAAAGCTAAATCTCTGTTCCGTGATATGATGCAGCAGGCCAATTTTGAATTTGGCTTCGAAGCAGAGGATATTCCCCTGATGATTGAAGCCATCCCTCTGAATGCGGATTGTATCGTACTGATCATTACCAAAGTGGAAGATCCGGAAGAACTGGACACCCGTTTTTCCCGCTTTGCACCTTCCGTTACGGAAGACAGTGATGATGACAGTGATGAGAGCACGGCAGACGAGGTTCTGGATCTGTTCCGCCGTATCCAGAGCGAAGACAATACCGCAAACGCTCCTGAAGCTCCTTCCGCGTCCGCTCCCGAGGAGAGTGACAGTGTACGTTCCCGCCTGTTCCGTATGGAATCTCTGAAACAGGTGATCAATGCGGCAGTAATAGCCGGAAGCCATTATCATGGGCTCAGCACTCTGTATCACGAAGAGGGTACGGACGGGTATTATCTGATCCTGACGCAGGGCGAAGAAGATCGCGAGGTCTTCGACCGTGTCTGCAATGTCATCTCTGAATACGGTATTCCCAAGCGTTCCACACCGGCAAGCCTTACTTTTCTTGAGGAACATTGTTCCACCCTGATCGCCGAACATGCTTTACAGCGTCTTTCTAATACTTCAATGTAACAACCGATCATAACATTCAGGAGAGTTCCCACTCTGTGGGGACTTTCTTATTTTTATGGTTGTTTTATACCTGTCTCTCCCAGCAAGAGTCTGTAGAAAAGAAGCCGGGAAACGCGTAACTTGAAAATATAGTCTTATTCGCATATAATAAAATTTAATATATGAATTGCTCCGTTGCAATGCAGCTTACGCAATTCCATACACATTCGGACATACATATTCGGAATTACAAAGGGTCAAAACGCCGGTTACAGTGGAAAGGATGTACACAATATGATTTCCGACGAAGAATTATACCGACAATATTTAAGCGGCGATGAAACAGGGCTGGAAGAATTGATGAGAAAATACGACAATCCACTGACCTTATACATCAACGGCTATCTGCATGACGTTCACGAGGCAGAGGACCTGATGATAGAAGTATTTTCCTACCTGTTCGCCAAAAGGCCCCATATCCGGGATGGCGGATTCAGGGCTTACCTGTATAAAGCTGCGCGGCATATGGCTTTGCGCCATAAAAGCATCCGGCGACATCACTTCTGTCTTGATGATCTGACCAAAGAGCCGGAAGGTGGAAAACTGGTGGATGAGGTGATCCGGACAAAAGAACGGAATCAGATCCTGCATTTATGCATGGGTGAACTGCATCCGGATTACAGAGAAGCTCTTTATCTGACCTATTTTGAGGGTATGAGTTACCGGCAGGTCGCTGAAGTTATGGGAAAAAGTGTGAAGCAGATCACTAATATAATGTACCGGGGAAAAGAGCGTCTGCGGGGATTATTGGAACGGGAGGGAATAACAAATGCGGAGTCATGAGGAACGGATCGCAGAAGTCCGACGAAGGATTACGGAAAAAGAACGACAAAAAAAACGAAAACAGCGGCGGATCGTTGCTATTTCCTGCATAGCGGCATGCCTTGCTGTGATCTTCGGGGCTTCCTTTGTCATGTCCGGGATTTCCAGACAAATGGTGCCGGGGATCTCCTCCGGATATGAAACGGCGGCAACGATCCTCGGCGGAGGTGCTGCACCTGAATATATCATAATAGGGCTGCTTTCATTTCTTCTCGGCGTATGCGTGACGATCCTGTGTTTTCGTGTCCATCTGCTGGACAAAGAAGATCAGGCAGAGCAGAGGGGGGACCGCGCCAATGGAATTGATCATTAATCTTTTGCAATTTTTCGTCACCCTGCTGGGCTTCTGTCTGAGCGGCATTCGTTATCTGAGGCATCGGACACTGTCATATTTTCTGCTGATTTGCTTTTATGGCTGTTTCGCACTGGGCTCCCTGTACTGGACATTATATCTGTTGTTGTTTTCCGAAACACCACGGATCTTTTATGTATCGGAATTCGGCTGGGTCTCCAGCGTTATTTTTCTCTGTCTCCTGCAATATGCTCTCTCCTCCCCGGAGGAAAGAAGCTTTTCCTGTCGGAAATCCCTGCTGGCTCCGCTGATCGGAGTTCCATTGTGCGCATTTTACTGTACCTTTGGTGACATTCTCTCCAACCTGCTCTGGTGCGGCATGATGATCCTTGTCTCCTATCGTTCCATCCACGGTCTTGTCTACGCAGAGACACAGACGGGAAAAGGACGGAACCTGCGGTATTTTCACATCGGAATCCTCTGCTATGTTGCGGTAGAATACGCTCTGTGGACCTCCGGCTGCTTCTGGCCGGGCGACTCTATCTTCAGTCCCTATTGCTGGTGTGATCTTCTGCTGACGTTCTGCCTTTTCGGACTGCTGCCTGCCACAGGAAAGGCGGTGCGGACATGACCTATATTGAAAATGTATTTATCTGTATGGCCTCACCCCTGTTGATCGCCGCCCTGTGCATGGGTAGGCGGCAGGCCAAATTCTTTCTGTGCTGTCTTGCAGGAATGGGGGCATGCCTGCTCTCCGCTTACATCAATACCTTCTTTGCCGCTCTTTACGCAGCAGATACGATTGCCGCCACCGCAGAGATCGCACCTGTGGTAGAAGAAGTGATGAAACTCCTGCCGTTACTCTTTTATCTTCTTGTATTTGAGCCTGAACCGGTGCCGATAAAAAATGCTGCCATCATCGTTGCACTTTCCTTTGCCACCTTTGAGAATGTCTGCTATCTGATTCAAAACGGAGCCGGACATTTTTCCTTTATCTTTTTCCGGGGCATTGGAACGGGTGCCATGCATGTGATCTGTGGTGCCATCGTCGGCGGTGGACTGGCATATGTATGGCAACGCACCTGGCTGAAGATCGCCGGAACCTGCGGTCTGCTCGGGGCAGCCATCACTTTTCATGCAATTTATAATCTTCTGATCGCCTATGGCGGTGCGATACAGTATATCGCATACATTCTGCCTGTGCTGATCCTGACGGTGGGAAAACTGATTGTCCGCCTGCCCCAGAGTCACAACTGAATCCTGTCTTTTGCGGAGCTGCTGTCGGCAGCTCCTGTTTTTTTCAACCTTTTTCAAACCTTTTTCAAAAAATTTGATTTTCAGGTGAGAGTTTTTTCGCTTTTTTGTACCTAATTAGATGAAGGGCATATGTATTTTATGACTTTACTTTCCGAAGGGAGGTTTTCAACAATATGTATGATACAGAAAAACGGGTCGAACTGGTGAAAAAACGGGTGCATGAAAAATATCGCCGGAAGGAGCGCCGCGGGATCTGCCGGCTGTCTGCCCTGTGCGCAGCATTGTCTGCGTTCCTTGTGGGAACGGTGCACACAGTAGCCGGCCAGACGCAGATCACCGCCCGGGGAATGTACGGTTCTATCCTGCTGCATGAAGACGCCGGCGGTTATGTGCTGGTGGGGGTAATTTCTTTCTCCACAGCAGTCATGATCACTGTGCTGTGTATCAGACTCCGGGAAAGAGAACACCGTGGACAAGGCACGGGAAAAGGAAACGCATCACAACAATGGGAGGAAAATAATTCATGAAAAAGCAAAAAATTCGGTTCTATGCGGCGCTGCTTTGCAGTTCCATGGTACTTTCTCTGGTCTCCATGCCGGTATCAGCAGCAGAAACCGGACAGCTGACGAATCCCCCAACATCCACAGAGGAGCTTCATTCCCCGGAAAGTGCATCGGGAAATGAAGCGGCAGCGGTTCTGAACGGACTGTACGCAGCACTGCCGGTCGCAAACGGTGTGAAGGAAGTGGCGACAGCGGAGGAGCTGGCGGCTGCACTGGCAAATAGCAGTATTTCTGGGATCACACTGAAAGGTGATGTTGAAATCAGCAGTACTCTGACAGTTAACCGCACTGTGACGCTGGATTTGAACGGTAATGTACTGAAAATGACCGGCGGCTTCAGCGTAATCAAGGTAGAGTCGGGCGGCGATCTGACAATTGCGGACAGCACTCCCAACAAAGTACATAAATTTAACCCGAACTATACAGATATGTGGGGATGTGGCCTATGGAAACTGGACAAAGACACCGGCACGGAAATCGTCTCTGGTGGGGTTATTACGGGCGGTGGCGGTGATCTTACCCACAGTGATGGCGGCGGTGTGCTTGTTAATGCCGGCGGTAAACTGACCATGACCGGTGGCAGCATCGTCGGATGCTCGGCAGGTGGTCTCGGCGGCGGTGTACACCTTGCCTATGACTCTTCCATCGGCAAGAGCAGCACATTCACCATGACGGGCGGAAGTATTATCGGCTGCGCGGCAAAAAACGGCGGCGGTGTGTCTGTCTCCCCGGGGTGCACATTCACCATGGGTTCCGGCTCTGAGATCCGCAACTGCAACGCACAATCCGGGGGTGGCGGTGTGGACATCAGCGCCCTGTGGAATTCAAATATCATCGGCTGCTTTATCATGAACGGCGGAACAATCCGTACATGCACAGGATTATACGGCGGCGGTGTTTACAACTCTGGATCCTTTATTATGTCAGGCGGTACGATTAAAGCCAGCATCAGCACCACCACCCAGTATGCTTCAAGCGGCGGGGTGTGGAATGATAATCAGTTCACCATGACAAGGGGCACGATCGGTGATCCGGATAATAAAAAAGACCCAAGCCATGTATACAATACTTCCACTCAGAGAGTTACTCTTACTATGCGCGACAATGCAAAAATCTACACAAATGTAACAAACGTTGGCATCCTGAATGCTGACGGCGGCGAAATGTCCGGCACAATGACGAACGATACCAACAGGTACGGCACCGGCACGATCACCGGCAGTGAGGGTGCCGCCGGCAGCACTGAGTTCCATGGCAAAGTGACCAACACCGGCACCATCCGGAAGGGCACATTCAAGAATGAGGTCATAAATGAGAGCAGTGGTACCATTAACGGCGGCACATTCACCGGCGCGATTACGAACAATGATGGTACGGTTTTAGACGGTGATTTCAGCGGTGCCACCCTGAACGGTATGCTCGTGATCACTTTTGACCCAAACAATGGGGATCAGCCCAGCACACAGAAAGTGAATTGGAGTAAGGACGGAGCGGCACTCACCGCACCGGATCCCGTTCCCACCAATGAGGGGCATAGTATTGAAGGCTGGTATTATGATAACAACGGTACGGAAACAAAATGGAACTTTGACACGGATACAGTCAAATGCACTATGACCCTCAAGGCAAAATGGGAACTCTCCACCTATTCCGTAACGCTGCAGACAGACGGCGGTACGATTGCCAGCGGAAAAGAAGTAACCGGCTACACTTACGGCACCGGGGCAGTTCTTCCTACCACCAATGATATTACCCGCGAGGGATACCGCTTTGACGGCTGGTACGCAGACAGCAACTTTTCCGGTTCACCCGTCACAGAGATCACAGGTACCGATACGGAAAATAAAACGTTCTACGCAAAATGGACGAAGAACACGACTCCCATCATCTCCGGAAACACGATCAATTATATCGTGGAGCACTACAAGACGGACGGCAGCGGCTACACGCTGGCGGAAACAGAACATTCCGCAGGGAAGACAGGTGATACCGTCACAGCAACGCCGAAAACCTATGAAGGCTTTACCTACAATCCGGCAATCTCCACCGCCAGCGGAACGTTGAAGAAGATCAGCGGTCCGGAGGATATCGTGACCCTGAAACTCTACTATGATATGAATGCTGACACCGAACAGGAAAGCACCGACAACGGCCCCGAGGAAAAGGCTGACCGTGAGAATCCCTCTCCTGTCGTGAAAAAAACCCCTCCTATATGACCTATACCGTACAGGCAGGTGACACTCTCTGGGCAATCGCCAGAAAATACAACTGCTCCATAACCGAGATCGTGGTAGCCAACAGTGACCGGATCAAGAACCCGAACCGGATTCACGCCGGCTGGCAGCTTAAGATTCCCCAAAGCGGAGCGCCTATCACAGGCGGCACTCCCGATGCTGTTCTGCCTGAGAATAAGAAAAGTGGGAGATACATCGTCAGACAGGGCGACACCCTCTGGGCAATCGCCAGAAAATGCGGCTGCTCCGTGGCTGAAATCGTTTCCCTGAACCGGGAACTGATCCGCAACCCTGCTCTGATTTATTCCGGCTGGGAACTGAAAGTACCACAGGATTAGCCTCCCCTGAAAGAATCTACCGTGCTAGTCATACTTCATAATATCGGATCAGATAATTTATCTAAGGGAAAAAGGCAAAAAAAAGACGGCCAAAGGCCGATGATCTGAATTCCTTGAATTCTTTTGATTTCTCAAATCCGCGCAATCGACGGACACATTTCGATTGCGCGGAAATCTGAGCTATGAAATTCCATAAATACTTTGTTTCACCTGTGTGCCCCGGTCAGGCGATGTTTCCAAAACAGAAATACAAAAATTACATTTCCTCGATCACTTTCATAAGCTCATCTACATCAATACCATGTACCATAGCTGCCTCTTCCAGGGTCTCTCCCTGTGAAGCAGGGCATCCCAGGCAATGCATTCCTGCATCGAGGAGTACGGGAGCTACTTCAGGATTGGCACGTAAGATCTCGCCAATGGTCATGTCTTTTGTTACTCCGGTCATATCGGTCTCCTTTCTGCCGTATAAGGCTTTTTTAGTATAATACTTTCCCCCATATTTTACAAGAATATTCTTAATACATCAGCTCTGACATAAAATACCGGATTTCTGACGAGGGTGCTTGCACATAGAGTCAGATAATCGGTATTTTATGGACAAAGCGCTTTTATGAATGAGGAAGCTTTGTTGCTGATGTACAAAACTCGGAACAATTCCTAAAAAGGTTGACACTTACCCTTGTCAGGTAGTACACTTTTATCGTAAAGAAACAGCTTGGGATGCCAGCGCAACTGGTACTCTCAGTTGATAATATTAATTGTTTTTACCAGAAGGAGGTAAATTTTCATGGCAGAAGCATGGAGAGGTTTTAAAAAAGATGGCCACTGGGATGTAGACGTCAATGTACGTAACTTCATCCAGACCAACTACACTCCGTATGATGGAGATGAGAGCTTCCTGGAGGGACCTACCGAAGCAACTAATAAGCTTTGGGGCAGACTTCAGGAGTTACAGAAGGAAGAGCGTGAGCATAACGGCGTTCTGGAATGCGAAACAGAGGTCGTATCCAGTCTGACCGCTTATGGCCCTGGCTATATTGATGAATCTATGAAGGATCTGGAGCAGATCGTTGGTCTGCAGACAGACAAGCCTTTAAAGAGAGCATTCATGCCTTATGGTGGTATCAAGATGGCTGAGGAAGCACTCGAGATGTACGGATACAAGCCAAACGAGAACTTCCACAAGATCTTTACAGATTATCACAAGACACACAATCAGGCAGTATTTGATGCTTATACACCAGAGATGATGGCAGCTCGTCATACACATATCGTAACAGGTTTGCCAGATACTTATGGTCGTGGTCGTATCGTTGGTGATTACAGAAGAGTCGCTCTTTACGGTATTGATCAGCTGATCGCTTGGAAGCAGGAAGATA
>OLZH01000868.1_pt1 | contig 9410 bp, 6 predicted proteins | sample 1673821 | NCBI WGS metagenome assembly OLZH01 (sample SAMEA103958128, study PRJEB25191) | human gut metagenome | reverse complement strand
TTCTTGTTTTTGCCGTATGTCCACGCGCTTGCGGCACTCGCCAGCACGTCGCTCGCCAGCGCAATGCCGACCGCCTCATACGGCTCCATGCCCAAGAACGTAATCAGCATCGGGCTGATGACCGCCGCGGCGCTCATGCCCGCGAATCCCGTGCCTAAGCCAGCGCCTAAGCCCGCCAACAGGCACACCAGCACTTTTTCCACCATGAGGAAAGCCTTCCTTCTGTCGATTCTTATGCACATTGTAGCGGATTCGTGTGTACTCAGCATGAACATTGCGGACGAAAATGCAAAATTCGCGCATCAGGCGAAAATCCGCCGCTGATGGCTGGAAAATTCCGCAAGAAGCCGCGAAACCGCTTGTGCAAACGCGCATTTCGGGCTATACTACCCTCATCAGCAGAAGGAGGATAAGCATCATGTGTACCGCGATTCGCCTGACCACGCGCGACCACTATTTCGGCAGAAACCTTGACTTGGAGTACAGCTATCAGGAGACCGTCGCCATCACGCCGCGGCGCTATCCGTTCCATTTCCGGCACGAGGGGACGAACAGCGACCATTTCGCCATGATTGGCATGGCGTTCGTTGTTGGCGGAATGCCTTTATATTATGAAGCGACGAACGAGAAGGGCTTGAGCATGGCGGGGCTGAACTTTCCCGCGAGTGCCGTGTATCACGACGTGAAGCCGGATTGCGCGAACATCGCCAGCTTTGAGCTGATTCCGTACATTCTGGGGCAGTGCGAAAGCGTCCAAGAGGCGAAAACGCTGCTCCAGCGCCTGAACATCACCCGCGACGGCTTCAGCGAGCAGCTCCCGCCGTCGCCGCTGCACTGGATGATTGACGACCGCGAAGGCTGCATCGTCGTCGAGTCGATGGCGGACGGGCTGCACGTCTACGACAACTGGTCGAACGTGATGACGAACGAACCGCCGCTGCCGCTGCAATTGGAGAATCTGGCGCACTATCAGGCGCTTTCACCGGAAGAGCCGGTGAATCGCTTTGCGCCTGCGCTGCCGCTGAAGGTGGGCGGACGCTGCACGGGCGCGATTGGCTTGCCGGGCGACTGGTCGCCGTGGTCGCGGTTCGTCCGCGCGGCATTCCTGACGAACAACTCCGTCTCCGGGGACAGCGAGGAGGAGAGCGTCGGGCAGTTCTTCCACATTTTAGACGGCGTGGCACACCCGCGCGGCTGCGCCCACCTGCCGCATGGGTATGAAATCACGGTGTACACAAGCTGCTGCAACGCTGACACGGGGGTCTACTACTACACGACCTACGGCAACCAGCAGATTTGCGCGGTGGACATGCACAAGGTGGATTTGGACGGCGGCGAAGTTGTGTCGTATGAACTGAAAAAGCAGCAGGGAATTTGCTATCAGAACTAACGCTATAAGCAGGGCAGGGGTGCAGAACGCATCCTTGCCCTTTTTGCTTAGCCGATGCAAATCACCGTTTAGCCGATGCAAATCACCGTTCCCGACGAGAAGTCGCTGGGCAGCAGCGTCGGGTTCAGCGAGAGCAGCCGCCCCCGCGTCGTCCGAAAGCGCACCGCCAGCGTGTCCAGAGTCTCCCTCGGCTGAATGGTGTACGAGCGCAAGCCGGCGCACGTCTGCCGCGTGCCGGACGGCGGCGCACAGTACGCGGTGCCCGCAATCAGGTATCCCGGCATCAATTGCGGATTCGCGCTGCGCATCGCCCGATAGCTGACGTTGTGCTGCACCAGCAAATCCGCGTAACTCTGCCCGGACTGCACCGCGGACAGCGTGTATCCTGACGGACAGACACGGGTCGGCGTATCAGGCAGGGCGGGATATTCGCCGTCGTCCGGCAGGGGAATCACGGGCGTCTGGCTGTCATCGGGCAGGGCGGGGTACTCACCGTCGTCCGGCAGGGGGATGGCGGGCGTCTGCGCGTCGTCGGCATCGTCCGCTTTTGCCGGAACGCACAGCACCTGTCCTACCGTGAGATTGTTCTGTGACACGCCGGGATTCCGCTCGGCGAGTTCGAAGGTCGTGATGTCCAGCCGCGCGGCAATCGACGCGAACGTGTCGCCGTCTTCAACCACATACGGCTGACCGCTGATGCAGGTATAGATGAAATTGGGCAGACAGATTTCCTCCCCGGCGGTCAACGTGGCAAAATCGACGCCGGGATTGATGACCTGCAGCGCCTGCACGGTGGTGGCATATGTACGGGCGATACGCTCGGCGGTGTCGCCCTCCTGCCAAGTGTAGCTCTCCGCCCCGCGCGGACAGACGCGCCCGATGGCTCTGCGACCTTGCTGTTCCATGCCTGTTTCCCTCCTGTTTGCACTTTTCGGCGGGTTTTGCGCCCACCATTCAAAATTTATGCGCCGGGCAGTGGTTTCATCCCTTGCCCTCGCTGCTATTCTATGCTATAATGTTCGGCAGGTGTGCTGACGCGCCGATTTTCGTGTGCCTAAGTTTCACCAGAATCTGGTTGTTTCCCCTGAACCCGACACATTTCGGTGCGCCTCGGTTCGGGCGGGAAAACGAAAGAAACCATGATGCGTATACAGGAAATGTGCATCAATATGCAGTTTTATACTTCTGCGACATCTGCGAAGAATGATGGAGGGAATTCCCATGAAGCATCTGCTGAAGCTCCTCGACCTGAGCAAGGAAGAAATCACGGAGCTGCTTGACCTCGCTGACCGCCTGAAGGCGGAAACCAAAGCCGGCGTGGAGCACCACATCCTCAAAGGCAAGACGCTGGGCATGATTTTTGAGAAGTCCTCGACCCGCACGCGCGTCAGCTTTGAGACGGGCATGTACCAGCTGGGGGGTCATGCGCTGTTCCTGTCCAGCCGCGATCTGCAAATTGGCCGCGGCGAACCGGTGGAGGACACTGCGCGCGTCCTGAGCCGCTATCTGGACGGCATCATGATTCGCACCTTTGCGCAGGAAGAAGTGGAAACGCTGGCGCGCGTGGGCAGCATCCCGATTATCAACGGCTTGACGGACTTCTGCCACCCCTGCCAAGTGCTGGCGGATTTGCAGACCGTGCGCGAGTACAAGGGGCGCATTGAGGGGCTGAATATGTGCTACATCGGCGACGGCAACAACATGGCCAATTCGCTGATTGTCGGCTTCCTCAAAATGGGCGCGCATGTGTCCATCGCCTGCCCGAAGGCGTATCAGCCGGACGCGCAGGTGCTCTCGTTCACCGAGCAGTACCCCGGCAAGTTCTTCATGACCGAAAGCCCGGAAGAAGCGGCGAAGGATGCGGACGTCATTTTCACTGACGTGTGGGCTTCGATGGGGCAGGAGGAAGAAAAGGCGGTGCGCGAGAAGGCGTTCCGCGGCTATCAGATTAACGCGGAGCTGCTGGCGAAGGCGCATCTGGGCTGCATGGTGCAGCACTGCCTGCCCGCGCACCGCGGCGAGGAAATCACGGCGGATGTGTTTGAATCCCACGCCGACCAGATTTTCGACGAGGCGGAGAACCGCCTGCACGCACAGAAGGCAGTCATGGTTGCTGTTATGGCGGACAAGAAAGACTGGTAAGCAACACGCGGTTTTTGCCCCAATAGAAAAATGGAGGAAACGAGCATGAAGGGCTATCTGCTGCTGGCCAACGGTCAGCTTTACGAAGGCACGCTGATGGGCGCTGCGAAGCCGGTCATGGCGGAGCTGGTGTTCACCACGGCGATGACAGGCTATCTGGAAACCCTGACCGACCCGTCCTACGAAGGGGAAATCGTCATTCAGACGTTCCCGACCATTGGCAACTACGGCGTGATTCCGGAGGACTTTGAGTCGCCGCGCCCGCGCCTGTCCGCGTATATCGTCCGGGAACTCTGCGATGAGCCGAGCAACTTCCGCTGCCAAGGCAAGCTCGATGATTACCTCAAAGCGCAGGGCATTCCCTGCCTGACGGGCGTGGACACCCGCGCGCTGACCCGCGTTATCCGCAATGCGGGCGTGATGAATGCCGCGCTGCTGACCGAGAAGCCGGAGAATCCGGAGGAAATCTGCGCGCAATTGAAGGTGCTGCCGTTCCATCCGTCGATTCAGGACGTGACGTGCGACGGCGTTCAGCCCGCGAAGAAGCGGGGCATCCACAACGTCGTCCTCTGGGACTTCGGCGCAAAGGCGAACATCCAGCGTGAACTCGAAAAGCGCGGCTGTGCGGTCACGGTTGTTCCGGCGAGCGCGACGGCGCAGGAAATCCTGAACCTGAATCCCGACGGACTGATGCTGTCCAACGGCCCCGGCGACCCGGCGGATAACACCGCCGTGATTGCGAATCTGCGCGAACTCATGCGCCACCGCATCCCCACCTTCGGCATCTGCCTGGGGCATCAGCTGCTGGCGCTCAGTCAGGGCGCAAAGACCGTCAAGCTGAAGTACGGCCACCGCGGCGCAAATCAGCCCGCGAAGGACGTCAAGACCGGGCTGTCCTACATGACGAGCCAGAACCACGGCTATGCGGTGGACTGCGACACGCTGCCGGAAAACGCGTCCCTGCGTTTTGTCAACGGCAACGACGGCACCTGCGAGGGCGTTGATTATACTGATATGCCCGCGTTCTCCGTCCAGTTCCACCCGGAAGCGTGCGGCGGCCCGCTTGACACCCGCTTCCTGTTCGACCGCTTTATTGCCATGATGGGAGGGAATAAGGAATGCCGCTGAATCCCGATCTGCACAAAGTAATGATTATCGGCTCCGGCCCGATTGTGATTGGTCAGGCTGCCGAATTTGACTACGCCGGTTCGCAGGCGTGCCGCGCCTTGAAGGACGCGGGGCTGGAAGTCGTGCTGGTCAACCCGAACCCCGCGACCATCATGACCGACCATTCCTCCGCCGACCATATCTACATTGAGCCGCTGACGCTGGAAACCCTGCGCCGCATCATCCTCAAGGAAAAGCCGGACTCCCTGCTGTCCACGCTGGGCGGGCAGAGCGGTCTGACCCTCTCCATGCAGCTGGCGAAGGAGGGCTTCCTCGAACAGCATGGCGTGAAGCTGCTCGGCGCCAAGTGCGAGACGATTGAAAAGGCGGAAGACCGCCAGCAGTTCAAGGACACGATGCTCTCCATCCACCAGCCCGTCATTCCGTCGGAAGTCGTGGAGACGGTGGAGGATGCGCTCGCGTTTGCCCAAACCATCGGCTATCCCGTGATTGTGCGTCCGGCGTATACGCTGGGCGGTTCGGGCGGCGGCATCTGCCAAGACGAAAAGGAACTGGCGGAAATCGCTGAGAATGGTCTGCGCCTGTCGCCGATTACGCAGATTCTGGTCGAGAAGTGCATTTCCGGCTGGAAGGAAATCGAATTCGAGGTCATGCGCGATAAGCTGGGCAACGTGATTGCCGTCTGCTCGATGGAGAACATCGACCCCGTCGGCGTGCATACGGGCGACTCCATCGTCGTTGCGCCCGCGCTGACCTTGGCGGACAAGGAGTACCAGATGCTCCGCCGCGCCGCGCTGGACATCATCACCGCGCTGGAAGTCGAGGGCGGCTGCAACTGCCAGTTCGCGCTCAAGCCCGACAGCTTCGACTATGCGGTCATCGAGGTCAACCCCCGTGTGTCCCGCTCCTCCGCGCTGGCCTCCAAGGCCACCGGCTACCCCATCGCCAAGGTGGCGACGAAGATCGCCATCGGCTACACGCTGGACGAGATCACCAACGACGTCACCGGCAAGACCTGCGCCGCGTTCGAGCCGGCGCTGGACTACATCGTGGCGAAAATCCCGAAGTGGCCGTTTGACAAGTTCGTGTACGGCAAGCGCACCCTCGGCACGCAGATGAAGGCGACCGGCGAGGTGATGGCGATTGGCGTGAACGTCGAGCAGGCGCTGATGAAGGCGGTTCGCGGCGCGGAAATCGGCTGCGACACACTGCGGATGAAGTCGATGGCGAATCTCACCGTGAATGAGCTGCTGGAGCTTATCGGCAAGTGCACCGACCAGCGCATGTTTGCGATGTACGAGGCGATTGCGCGTGGCGTGACGCTGGAGAAGCTGCACGAAATCACGAAAATCGACTACTTCTTCCTCCATAAGTACCTGAACCTGTACAACATGGAATGCCGCCTGAAAGAGGGCAACATCGACGCGGAGACGTATCTGCGCGCGAAGAAGATGGGCTATCCGGACAAGGCGATTGAGCGCCTGTCGGACGAAAAAGTGCCGATGCACCGCGACCCGGTCTACAAGATGGTCGATACCTGCGCTGCCGAGTTTGCCGCCAAGACCCCGTACTTCTACTCCACCTGCGATAAGGAGAACGAGGCCGAGCAGTTCATCCATGCCCATAAGACCGGCAAAAAGAAGATTCTCGTCTTTGGCTCCGGCCCCATCCGCATCGGCCAGGGCATCGAGTTCGACTATGCGTCCGTCCACTGCGTGTGGATGCTCAAACAGGCGGGCTACGATGTCGTGATGATCAACAACAACCCGGAGACGGTTTCGACCGACTTTGATACCGCTGACCGCCTGTACTTCGAGCCGCTGACGGCGGAGGACGTGCTGGGCGTGATTGCGACGGAGAAGCCGGTTGGCGTCGTTGCGGCGTTTGGCGGGCAGACGGCGATTAAGCTGACTCACGCGCTGGAGCAGGCGGGCGTGCGCATCATGGGTACGTCGGCGGATATGATTGACGCGGCGGAAGACCGCGAGCGCTTCGACGCGGCGATGGAGAAGTACGGCATCAAGCGCGCCAAGGGCCGCACGGTCATGACGAGCGAGGAAGCGGTGGCGGCGGCGAACGAGCTGGGCTACCCGGTGCTGGTGCGCCCGTCGTATGTGCTGGGCGGTCAGAACATGATTATCGCCTATCAGGACAGCGACATCATTGAGTACATGCGCATTATCCTCGCGCAGGGCATCGAAAACCCGGTGCTGATTGACCAGTACCTGATGGGCATCGAGGCGGAAGCGGACGCGATTTGCGACGGCACAGATGTGCTGATTCCCGGCATCATGGAGCACGTCGAGCGCTCCGGCATCCACTCCGGCGACTCCATTGCTGTCTATCCCGCGTGGAACCTGACCGGCGCGATGACGCAGCGGCTGATTGAGGTCACGCGGCAGATTGCGCTCGAACTCGGTACGCTGGGGCTTATCAACATTCAGTATATCGTCTATCATAACGAAGTCTATGTCATTGAGGCGAACCCGCGCGCCAGCCGCACCGTGCCGTACATCAGCAAGGTGACGAGCGTGCCGATGGTTGACCTCAACGCCCCCTATGTGGCCTGCAAGGTGCCTGTGTTCAGCTTTGAAAAGCTGCACGGCGTGGACACCCAGTTCGGCCCGGAGATGAAGTCCACCGGCGAAGTGCTGGGCATCGGCACGAACCTGCAGGAAGCCATCTTCAAGGGACTCGTCGCCGCGGGCTACAAGATGCGCCATCAGGGCGGCATTCTCGTCTCCGTCCGCGACAAGGACAAGCCGGAAGCCATTGACTGCGCGCGCAAGTTCGCCAAGCTCGGCTTCAACATTTTCGCCACGCCCGGCACGGCGCGCGCCATGCAGGAGCATGGGCTATACGCCGCCGTCGTGAAGAAGGAAGCGCAGGAGAAAATGCTGGAAATGGGGCAGGTGCAGTACGTCATTTCCACGTCCAGCAAGGGTCGTCTGCCGCAGCTGGAATCCGTCCGGATGCGCCGCAAGGCGGTCGAACGCGGCATCCCGCTGTTCACCAGCCTTGACACGGCGAATGCCCTTGCCAACGCGCTGACCAGCCGCTACTCGCTGGGCAACGTCGAATTGGTGGACATCAACAACATGCGCACGAAGCACAAGAAGCTGACCTTCACCAAGATGCGCGGCACGGGCAACGATTACCTGTACTTCGATTGCTTCGACCAGACGGTGGAAAGCCCCGAATCGCTGGCTGTGCGCCTGTCCAACCGCCGCACGGGTGTTGGTTCTGATGGCATTGTGCTGATTATGCCCTCAACCATCGCCGATGCGAAGATGCGCATGTTCAATGCCGACGGCACGGAAGGCTCGGTGGCGGGCAATGCCCTGCGCTGCGTCTGCAAGTACCTGTACGAGAACGGCCATGTGCGCAAGGACGAAATGGCGGTCGAGACTGGCAGCGGCGTTAAGACGGCGAAGCTGTTCATCCGCGAAGATCAGGTGTTCTCCGTGCTGGTGGACATGGGCTGCCCGGCGTTTGCTCCGGCGAAGATTCCCGTCAAGCTCGACGGCGACCGCGTGATGATGCGCCCTGTGTTCCTCGCGGGCGAAAAGCGCGAAATCAGCTGCGTCAGCATGGGCAATCCGCATGTCGTCATCTTTGTGGAGGATGTAAACCGCATCCCGCTGGAGCAGGTTGGCCCGCAGATTGAGACGGACAGCCTGTTCCCGGAACGCGTGAACGTTTCGTTCGCCCAGATTGTGGACAAGAACGACATCGTGATGCGCGTATGGGAGCGCGGCATCGGCGAAACGGCGGCCTGCGGCACGGGCGCGTGCGCGGTGGCAGTCGCGGCAGTCGAAAACGGCTTCTGCACCCGCGGCGCGGACATTGATGTGCGTCTGCCCGGCGGCACGCTCGTCGTCCGCTATCAGGAGGATGGCAAAGTCTGGCTGACTGGCGACGCCAACACCGACTTCACGGGGACTATCGAAATTTAACCAAAAGCGGCATCTCGTTTTTCACGCGGGATGCCGCCCTTTTTGCAAAAGGGGAGGAAATTTGCATGAAACACGTTCTTTGCTTCGGTGACAGCAACACTTGGGGTTTCATCCCCGGCACCTGCAAGCGCTACGACGAACACACCCGCTGGACAGGCATTTTGCAGGACGAACTTGGCGCGGACTGGCGCATCCACGAGAACGGGCAGAACGGCCGCACGACCGTCTTTCCCGAACCCGGCAAGAATTTCATGACCGGCTTGGGTGCGCTGCCCTACGCGCTGGAGACCCTGCGCCCGCTGGACACCATCGTCATCATGCTTGGCACGAACGACCTGAAGGAGCATTCCGCACAGGCGAGCGTCAACGGCGTCGGCACGCTGATTCGCACGATTCAGACGTTCGACCAGCTGTACCCCGCGAGCGTGCCGCTGTTCGGGGATAACAAGCCGCGGATTCTGGTACTGACGCCGATTGAAATTGGCGAGAATGTGGCAGAGTGGGACACGCTGTACGGCAAGGGGCAGGAATCGCGGAAATTCCCGGCGCTGATGAAGGGCTTGTGTGAGTGGCTCGATGTGGAGATGATGAATACGCAGGAGATTGTGCAGCCGTCGAAGGTGGATGGGATTCATATGATGCCGGAGGAGCATCGGAAACTGGCGCTGGCGGTGCGGGATAGGCTGTTAGGGCTGGTAAAGGCATAAGAGCTGCGGCAGAGGATAGTAGGGAAGCGCAACCAAGCCGGGCTGCCCAAAAAAGGGTCAAGGGGCAATTGCCCCTTGCAGGGTGCA
>OLZH01000862.1_pt1 | contig 9457 bp, 9 predicted proteins | sample 1673821 | NCBI WGS metagenome assembly OLZH01 (sample SAMEA103958128, study PRJEB25191) | human gut metagenome | reverse complement strand
TAATCTTTTGGTTAACATGCCTGGTGGGCTATCCACGGACTTCCGCACCTGAGCCGGGTTTTGTGCTAATTCTATTTCAAAAAACAATATGTCGATAATGGGAGTCTTATCGCCTTGCGCCTCCAAAATCAACTTGATGGGTTAAGGTTGCAATTAGCGATCTTAAAACTTATAATGTAATGCCCTTTTCGAAAGAAAAATGGAAAAGTAATAAATTCCTTCCGGAATATTTGGATGCAATTAATATTTTTCTTACTTTTGCGGCATGGAAGAAGAAAATATACAGCAGGGCTTATGTTGAAGTTTAATGAAGAAAAACTGGCTAAGTTGCGAACATTTGATGATGTTTTGCAAGAAAAATATGGCGAGCCTAATAGCGAGGCTCGCAAGGATTTTGATGCCAGGGCCAAGGCTTGGTCTTATGCAGAGTTGTTAAAAGACGAGCGTAAGAAACAGAAGATGACGCAGAAGGCTCTTGCCGAGAAAATCGGCAAGAAGAGAGAGTATGTCTCTGCTCTGGAAAAGGGCCAAACGGATATGCAACTCTCTACTTTCTTGAGAATAGCAAATGCTTTAGGGCTGCAATTCTCGCTGGTAGTCGGATAAATGCATCGTCATAGACAAGATAAAGGGAGATGGCAACGATGAACCAAGCTACTCAAGACTTTATTCGCCAACATCAGGACGACGACGTCCGCAAGCTGGCTTTCCTCGGAAGCAAGAATCCTGAGGTCAATATGCCTTTTGCTCTCGACCAGATACGTGGTCGACAGATGGCTCGTATCAAGTTGCCTCGCTGGGCCAGCATCGACGGCATCATTTATCCGCCTCACATCTCGATGGAGCAATGTTCGTCAGAGCAGACTGCGCTCTATAAAGCCGAATTGGCTGCACGATTGTTGGGAAATTCTTCTCTTTCCTCTCTTCGAGGAGAAATCGTGCCCCAAGGCGATAATTCCAAAATTTGCGAATTTGCGACCAAGAGCACAGTTGATTCAGAATTCGCTCAAAATGAAGGTACTTGTGAAAAGCAACAGATATTAACCGAAACGGGTGATTGTGTTAACAAAACCAAAAGTGATGCTTGCTCAGGCGATTCTGTTGCAGAAATTGAGTTTGTTGACCTTACTGGAGGTTTTGGAGTCGACTTCTCTTATATGGCAGCCCGATTGGGCGCTAAGTCGATGTATGTAGAACGGCAAAAGCATCTTTGTGAAGCGGCGAAGGAGAATTTTGAACGATTGGGATTAAAGCATGTCGTCGTGAAGAATGGAGATGGAGTAGAGGTGCTTCATGCTATTCCGAATCATTCTGGTCTTCGGGTGATCTATATAGATCCAGCCCGTCGTGATGATGCCGGCAACAAGGTGGTAAGTCTTCAAGACTGCACACCCGATGTAACCAGGCTTCAAGAGGAAATGCTCCAGAAAGCCGATTTTGTAGTCATCAAACTGTCTCCGATGCTCGACTGGCATCGTGCTGTAAGCGAATTAAGGTGTGTGAGAGAGGTTCATGTTGTTTCTGTGAACAATGAGTGCAAGGAGCTCTTGTTGGTGCTCTCAGCGCGAAATATGGACGAAAACAGTCGCCTTCGCATTTGTTGTGTCAACGATACTCAGTTGTTTGTCTGCGATGATGCCGAAATGGCTTCTTCTGTAACCCGCATAACAGCAGCCGACTTAGATTCGGCTCAATATCTCTATGAGCCGAATGCCTCGCTGATGAAAGCAGGCTGTTTCGGAGTTCTTTCCGAGCGTTATTCTGTCTCGATGCTCTCCAAGAACAGTCACCTTTTCGTGAGCCGGTTTTCTGTAGCCGATTTTCCAGGCCGTTCTTTCCGTATCCGTGCCGTTTCTTCCTTCAACAAGAAAGAACTCAAGCGTCATTTGCAAGGCATTGTGAAGGCCAATATTGCCACCCGCAACTTTCCTCTCTCTGTAGCAGAATTGCGCAAGCGACTGAAGTTGAAGGATGGAGGCGAAACCTATATCTTCGCCACTACCTTGTCTGACGACAGTCATGTGCTGCTGATAACGGATAAAATTTTAGAAAACGCATGAAAAGTTAGGAAATCCTTTCTGTATGTTTGGAATTTATCCTTAATTTTCTTAATTTTGCAGAAGACATGAAGCCGATACAAATAACAAACTGAACCCAGCGAAAGTTGAGTAACAAAAAAATAAGCTACCATTTATGAACAAATTAAAAACAATCTTTTTATTGCTCGCGTTTATCTTGGCGATGAACATGAGTGGTGTACAAAACATCAAAGCGGAGAACTATCCTTATAAGAGCGACTATCTTTGGCTCACTGTGCCCGACCATGCCGACTGGCTCTATCAGACCGGCGAGAATGCCAAGGTGGAGGTGAGTTTCTGCAAGTATGGCATTCCCCGTGATGGTGAACTGAACTATTCCATAGGCAACGACATGCTCCAGCCCGACAAGCATGGAAGCGTGAAGCTGAAGAACGGACGTGCCGTCATCAATATGGGAACGAAGAAGACTCCAGGATTCCGCGACATGAAACTCTCTGTCAGTCTCGACGGAAAGACCTATGAGCATCATATCAAGGTGGGATTATCGGTCGACAAGATAAAACCCTATACGCAGGAGCCCCAGGATTTCAGAAGCTTCTGGCAGAAGAACGTGGAGGAACTGAAACAGGTGCCTATGTCTTATACCAAGGAGTTGTACAAGGACTATTGTACCGACAAGATAGACTGTTATCTCGTCAAGCTCCAGATCGACAAAATGGGCCATTCCATGTATGGCTTCCTGTTCTATCCCAAGAATGCCCAGCCTGGCAAGCATCCCGTAGTGCTCTGTCCTCCAGGAGCAGGCATCAAGACCATCAAGGATCCTATGCGCAACAAGTATTATGCCGAGAATGGCTTTGTTCGATTTGAGGTGGAGATTCACGGCCTCGACCCACGCATTTCGTCAGAGACTTTTGGCGAGATCAGTCGTGCTTTCAACGACCGTAATGGCGGTTATTTGGCCAATGGGTTGGAGAACAAGGACATTTATTATATGAAGCATGTCTATGTAGGCTTGGTTCGTTGTATCGATTTCCTGACTTCGCTTCCCGAGTGGGATGGCAAGAATGTTGCTGTGCAGGGCGGCAGTCAGGGCGGAGCCTTGGCCATTATCGCAGCAGGACTAGACAGTCGTGTCACCCAATGTGTAGCCAATCATCCTGCCCTTAGCGACATGGCGGGTTATGCGGCTAAGGGCGGAACGGGCGGTTATCCACACTTCTGCCGTCAGCCTCAGATATTGAGCAATAAGGACTGTCTCAACACCCTGGCTTACTTCGATGTAGTCAATTTTGCCCGTTACGTCAAGGCTCCTACTTATCTTACATGGGGCTACAACGATGTGACCTGTCCTCCAACAACCAGCTATGCTGTCTGGAACACGCTGAAATGTACTAAGGAGAGTCTGCTTACCCCGATCAACGAGCATTGGACGACAACAGAAACCAACCGCGGACAGATGGAGTGGATAAAAGCACATCTTTTGAAATAAGCAGCTAAGCAAAATTGGCTGAAAATGACGGAACAGTCCTATTTGCGAAAACTCAGTAATCTGACAGGCGGAATCAGTAGATAAAACCAATATTGAGGCAAAATAAACCACCAATATACTTGTCAACCTCATAAAAAACTGCAAAAAAAATAGCAATATTTGGCTGTTTGACCAAATATTGCTATTTTTGCATGCTTTAAAGTAACAAACTAGTTTGAGATAATGTCATTAATAGAGATTCGAAAGGTCGAAAACAAGAAGGACTTGAAGACGTTCATCGACTTCCATTACGACCTATACGAGGGCAACGAGTATGATGTGCCCAACCTGTTCAGCGACGAAATGAATACCCTCAGCAAGGACCGCAATGCCGCTTTTGAGTTTTGCGAGTCCGAATATTTTCTTGCCTATAAGGACGGAAAGTTGGCGGGTCGTGTCGCTGCTATCATCAACCACAAGGCCAACGAGCGCTGGAACTGCAAGTCGGTGCGCTTTGGCTGGATCGACTTCATCGACGACCGTGAAGTGTCCAAGGCTCTTCTGCAGGCTGTAGAAGACTATGGCAAGTCTAAGGGAATGGACAATGTGGTAGGTCCGCTTGGCTTTACTGATATGGATCCTGAAGGCATGCTTACCTGGGGATTCGACCAGTTGGGCACCATGCCCACCATCTACAACTATTCCTATTACCCCGAGCATATAGAGGCTCTCGATGGCTACGAGATCGACAACAAGTACGTAGAGTACAAGCTCATCGTGCCTGATACCGTGCCCGAGAAATACGCCAAGATTGCTGCCATGATAGAGAAAAGATACAATCTGCATGTGCGCAAGCTTACCAAGAAAGATGTTTTCCAGGGCGGTTATGGTCAGAAGATTTTCGAACTGATCAATGCCACTTACAAAGACCTCTATGGCTACTCCGAGCTCTCGCAGAAGCAGATAGACCAGTTGATTCATTCTTATCTGAGTTTCCTCGACTTCAATCTCATTACCTGCATCGAGGACTGGAGCGAGGCCGAGCACAAGATGGTGGGTATCGGCATCACCATACCTTCATTGGCAAAGGCTCTGCAGAAGTGTCGTCGCGGCCGTCTGTTCCCCTTTGGCTGGTGGCACGTGCTGCGCGCCATCAAGATGCACAAGACCAAGATTGTCGACCTGCTGCTCGTAGGCATCCTTCCCGAGTATCGTGCCAAGGGAGCCAATGCGCTTCTCTTTGCCGACCTCATTCCCCGTTACCAGGCTTATGGCATCGAGTGGGGTGAGACCCAGGTGGAGATGGAAGCCAATGCCGGTGTGCAAGGTCAGTGGGGAGTTTTGAACCCCATCTTGCACAAGCGTCGCAATTGTTACAAGAAGATTATCAAGTAAAGGAAAATTCAACCAAGCTTTCTTTTTCCCAGGAAGCTTACATACTTTGCAGATTCTCAGAGCCAGTGAATCTTGAGAGTACAACAACATAACAATCTTGAAAAAAATATAGGAGGAAAATATGGCAGAGGAAAACAACAATACAGTACAATATACTGATGACAACATCCGGCACTTGAGTGATATGGAGCATGTACGTACCCGTCCTGGTATGTACATCGGACGTTTGGGCGAAGGCAATCTGCCCGAAGACGGCATCTATGTGCTCTTGAAAGAGGTGGTGGACAACTCCATCGACGAGTTCAAGATGGGCGCCGGAGCGCGACTCGAAATCGACATCGAGGACAATCTTCGTGTCAGCGTGCGCGATTATGGCCGAGGCATTCCGCAGGGCAAGCTTGTCGAGGCTGTCAGCGTGCTCAATACTGGTGGCAAGTACGACAGCAAGGCCTTCAAGAAGAGTGTGGGCCTGAATGGTGTGGGTGTGAAGGCGGTCAATGCCCTCAGCTCTCATTTCGAGGTGAAGTCTTTCCGCGAGGGAAAGGTGCGCCATCTTGTCTTCGAACGGGGCATTCTGAAGAGCGACAAGACCTCAAAGACCGAGGATGAGAACGGAACCTACATCTTTTTCGAGCCCGACAACACTCTCTTCAAGAACTACAGCTTCCACGATGACATCGTGGAGACGATGCTTCGCAACTACACCTATCTCAATACGGGCCTTACCATCATGCACAATGGTCGTCGCATCCTGAGCCGCCACGGTTTGCAGGATCTTCTTACCGACAACATGACCAATGACGGTCTCTATGACATCATCCACATGAAGGGCGAGGACATCGAGGTGGCTTTCACCCACACCAACCAGTATGGCGAGGAGTACTATTCCTTTGTCAACGGTCAGCACACCACGCAGGGCGGAACTCATCAGAGCGCCTTCAAGGAGCACATTGCCAAGACCATCAAGGAATTCTTCGGTAAGTACGAGTATGGCGACATTCGCAACGGCCTGGTGGCAGCTATAGCCATCAATGTCGAGGAACCCGTCTTCGAGAGTCAGACAAAGATCAAGCTCGGCAGTACCACGATGACTCCCAATGGCGGCGAGACCATTAACAAGTATGTGGGCGATTTTCTGAAGAAAGAGGTGGACAACTATCTGCACATCCATAAAGACGTGGCCGAGGTGCTGGAGAGCAAGATCAAGGAGAGTGAGCGCGAGCGAAAGGCGATGGCTGGCGTCACCAAGCTGGCGCGCGAGCGTGCCAAGAAGGCCAATCTGCACAACCGCAAGTTGCGCGACTGCCGCATCCATTTCAGCGACGCCAAGAACGAACGCAAGGAGGAAAGCTCCATCTTCATTACAGAGGGTGATTCTGCCAGCGGAAGCATCACCAAGAGCCGCGACGTGAACACTCAGGCTGTGTTCTCCCTGCGCGGTAAGCCGCTCAACAGCTTTGGTCTTACCAAGAAAGTGGTGTACGAGAACGAGGAGTTCAATCTTCTCCAGGCAGCCCTCGACATAGAGGACGGTCTCGACTCGCTGCGTTACAACAAGGTGGTCGTGGCTACCGATGCCGATGTCGACGGAATGCACATCCGTCTGCTTATCATCACCTTCTTCTTGCAGTTCTTCCCCGACCTCATCAAGAAAGGCCATGTCTACGTGCTGCAGACGCCTTTGTTCCGTGTGCGCAACAAGCGAACCAAGATAAAGAACAAGCAGGCCATAGCCGATGCCGACGCCAAGTTGGGGCCGAAGGAGAAGAAGAGCGACTTCATCACGCACTATTGCTATAGCGACGAGGAGCGCCAGCAGTCCATCCGTGACTTGGGACCTGATCCTGAAATCACCCGATTCAAGGGTCTCGGCGAGATTTCTCCCGAAGAGTTTGCCCATTTCATCGGTCCTGACATGCGACTGGAACAAGTCACTCTGCACAAAACCGACCAGGTGCAGAAACTCTTAGAGTACTACATGGGCAAGAACACCATGGAGCGCCAGAACTTCATTATCGACAACTTGGTGATCGAGGAAGATATTCCAGATGAAGACTCTGATCCGCTGGATTAGAATTGATAGTCACGGGTTAACAAAAAGGCACGGATTTGTCTTAACTCCTTTAACTTCTGAGCTTGCGAAACTCAAGTAAAATATGAATTTATGAAGAAATATCTATTGTTTGCACTGGTGGCATTCCTGGCAGTAACTTCTGCCAGTGCCCAGATGCGCATCAGAATGGGCAAGAACAGCCCGATAGAGAAGTTGGGCAGGGCAGAGATAGCCATTGCCAATCTCTATGTCGACAGCGTCGACGAGAACAAGCTTGTCGAGGACGCCATTCGTGGTATGTTGGAGAAGCTCGACCCGCATTCCTCTTACACCACAGCCAAGGAGACACAGGCGATGAATGAGTCGCTCAACGGCTCTTTTGATGGCATCGGTGTGCAGTTTAACATGGTCGACGACTCACTCCTCGTCATTCAGCCCGTTGTCAACGGGCCTTCCGAGAAAGTGGGCATCATAGCCGGCGACCGCATTGTGGCAGTCAACGACACAGCCATCGCAGGCGTCAAGATGAGCAAGGAAGAAATCATGAAGCGCCTTCGCGGACCCAAGGGAACCATAGTCAACCTCACTGTTGTGCGCCGTGGCATCAAGGACAAGCTTTCCTTCCGTGTCAAGCGCGACAAGATACCAGTCACCACGATGGATGCTGCCTATATGATTCGCCCCGGAATCGGATACATCCGTCTGGGCAGCTTCGGAATGACCAGCCACAAGGAGGTTTCTGTAGCTATGGACTCGCTCAAGAAGAAAGGCATGAAAGACCTTATCTTCGACCTTCAGGACAATGGTGGAGGCTATCTTCAGACGGCAGCCAAGATTGCCAACGAGTTCTTGGAGAAAGGCGACCTCATCGTCTACACCAATGGCCGTACAGCGCCTCGACAGGAGTTCCGAGCTGAGGCCAACGGACGCTGGCGCAAGGGCAAGCTCGTGGTTCTCACCAACGAGTTCTCGGCTTCGGCAGCCGAGATCGTGTCGGGTGCCATACAAGACCAGGACCGAGGCGTTGTCGTAGGCCGTCGCACTTTTGGCAAGGGATTGGTGCAGCGTCCTCTTACCTTTGAGGATGGAAGCGAGATACGTCTCACCATAGCTCATTACTATACGCCGAGCGGTCGTTGCATCCAGAAACCCTATAAGAAGGGCGACCGCGAAGACTATGCACTCGACCTCGATAAGCGTTACAAGCATGGTGAGTTTACCAATCAAGATAGCATCCATCTGTCCGACTCTCTGAAGTATTACACCCTGCGCAAGCATCGTGTGGTTTATGGCGGCGGAGGCATCATGCCCGATTATTTCGTGCCGCTCGATACGACCAAGTACACCAAGATGCACCGCTTGCTTACAGCCAAGAGCATCGTCATCAACCACAGCCTGAAGTTCATCGACGCCCATCGCCAAGAGCTGAAGAGCCAGTACAAGGATTTTGGTAAGTTCCTGGCAAGCTATGAGGTTCCTCAGAGCCTTGTAGAGGAAATCATCGCCGATGGCAAGAAAGAGAAAATAGAGCCCCGTGACGCCGCCGAATTGGCTCAGACGAAGAAATACCTGTCCATACAGCTCAAAGCCCTTGTAGCGCGAGATATTTGGGATATGAGCCAATATTTCCAGGTTTGGAACGAGACGAACGAGATTGTGATGCGTGCGGTGAAGCTGTTGAGCACGGGAAAATAAAGTGAGATGATTTATGAAAAATGTATTGTTTTTAATGTTGTGTGTATTGTTTTATTCTTGTAATGAAACAAAGCAAAAAGTAGTAAAAGATCCTGCTTTAAAGGCTGCGATAGTATTATCTACAAAATCTCCAGTGAAAGAGACTAAATTGTTCGCTGGATTTAGGTTCGGTATGAACAAAACGCAAGTTGATTCTGTAATTGAGTCTTTGGCGGATAAGAATATGTTGTGTCTGACTGAGTATATTGACGAAGATGCTGCGCCAATAGAACAATATGATATATTCAATAGTTCTTATGAACTCTATATTGATGATGTGCATAAAATGTATCTTTCGTTTTTTCCTCAATATTTAAATAATCATTTGAGTGAGATGTTTTATTCTATTAAATTGGCTAAAGAAGACAAAGATAAGTATAAAGAAAAACCTTATGTCATGTTAGCTCATTTCTTTGAAAAATCTGAACGTGGATGTAAATTTGTGAAAGAGGCAGATGAAATAGAAGACTCAAAAGATTCTATCTTTTTTTATTATAAAGATAATTTGATAGTGTCCTTTCAGCCATCTGTTTCAGGAGAGGGGGAAATGATATATAGTAATGGTCCAGAACAAGAAGAGTTGTATAAAAAACAAGATCAAAGTAAAGATTTTTAGATATGATAAAAAAGGTGGGGCAAGAACGTTTATGACGTTCATGTCCCACTTTTCTTGTTTTGCCTATTTAATTTTTCCCGTGCATTTTGTCCCATTTCAGGTAGATTCCTGCAAGAATTGTGCCCGAAATGCTGTGCCAGGCGCAACTA
>OLZH01000858.1_pt1 | contig 9489 bp, 10 predicted proteins | sample 1673821 | NCBI WGS metagenome assembly OLZH01 (sample SAMEA103958128, study PRJEB25191) | human gut metagenome | reverse complement strand
TATCATCCGGGAGGGAGCTACTCCGCCCAGCCGTTATACCGGACGTTGGCCGGATTCCACTTCTGCTTGGGTGCCGGATTGTCCGCAGGATAGCCCACCGGAATCAGGTTCAGCGGGACGACATCGGCGGGAAGCCCCAGCACGCGCGTCAAATGCACGTCACAGGTCATCAGCGTCCTGCACGGGTTCTTCGTCCGCGTCCTCCCACGGCACGCCTGTCCACGAGCCAAGCACGTCGGTGCGGCTCATGCGGCGCTGAGCGTCCGCAAGCGTTTTCACCAGCGGACTGGGGTGCAAAGGTCGTTTTCTGTCCATGCGGCATTCCTCCTTCCGAGATGCAGTCTGCCCGGCTTTGGAGGAGCGCATGATGGGAATCCCTGCTTGTCCGGGAAAAATGGACGTAATACGATTTCCAGATTCAACTGCGCCATCTGCTTGCGCATTCTTATCTGGAAATCGTATAAAGCAGGATTTTTCGCGGAAAAAGGCGAATTAGGTGGATGGACGGCGGCGGTCAGGCTATCGAGGCGCACTCATTTGGCACAGAACGCTTCGCTGCCGCGACCTGTTTGAATTTTCCCTTTGAATGGGTCGCCGAGGAAACGTTGGAATGGCGCCCCCACAAGAGGCGGCTGTATATCCTTCTCTGCTTTGCGCATCCGCAAAATCCCCTTGCAATCCTGCCACACCCTGCTATATAATAGGAACCGAAACAAACCACCGCAGGAGGTACACACCCATGAAAATCACCATTCTGGACGGCGCTGTGGAGAATCCCGGCGACCTGAGCTGGGAAGCCCTCGCCGCCTTGGGCGACTTGACTGTCTACGATTATACCGCGCCGGAGGAGATTCTCCCCCGCATCGGCGACGCGCCGATCATCCTCACCAATAAGACGCCCATTACCCGCCAAACGATGGATGAATGCCCGAATCTGCGCTACATCGGTGTGCTGGCGACGGGATTTAACGTCATCGACGTTGCGGCGGCGAAGGAAAAGGGCATCGTTGTCGCAAATGTTCCGTCCTATGGCACGCAGGCGGTTGCGCAGTTCGTGATGGCGCAGCTGCTGGAAATCTGCCACCGCATCGGCCATCATAACGACGCGGTGCAGCAGGGACGCTGGACGGCTTGCCGGGACTTCTCCTTCTGGGATTATCCGCTGATGGAGCTGGCGGGCAAGACGTTCGGCATCGTCGGCTATGGGCGCATCGGTCAGGCGACGGCGGAACTCGCCCGCGCGTTCGGCATGAATGTCATTTATTACAGCCGCCACGGATCGGGCGAAGGCTATGTGCCGCTGGATGAACTGTACGCCCGCAGCGACATTGTGTCCCTGCACTGCCCGCAGACCCCGGAGAACGTCGGCATGATTGACAAAACCGCGCTGGCGAAGATGAAAGACGGCGTGATTTTGCTCAACACCGCGCGCGGCGGGCTCATCAACGAAGCGGATTTGCGGGATGCTTTGCTGTCGGGCGGACAACCCGCTGCTGGGGCTGGACAACATGATTATCACGCCGCACATCGCGTGGGCAAGCCACGAGGCGCGCCAGCGGCTGATGGATACGGCGGTGGAGAATGTAAGAAACTTCTTGAATGGGACGCCGAGCAACAACGTGGCGAAGTAAATAGAATCCCCCGGAACGCGCAAAACCCGCCGTTCCGGGAGACTCTTTTTCCCTTTCCATCCCGCAAGGAAACAAACGCCCGCCCGGATTGTAAACCTGCGCGGAATTTTCGGCGAAAGTGTGTCTTTTTGCGCCGAAATGTGCTACAATGAGTCGTTACGAAGCATAAGGAGGCAGCAATGAAGGAGCTGAAGCTGGCGTGGCGATATGTCCGCCGTCACTGGTGGCAGTACATTCTGGGCATTCTGGCGCTGTTCATTGTGGACGAGGTGAATACCTATGTGCCGCGGTTCACAGGCGAAATTACCAACGGGCTGGATCAGCACACGCTGGATATGGGCGGCGTGATGGGGTTGGTCTGGAAGATTGTGCTGATTGGCGTAATTATCGCGGTGGGGCGTTTTGCGTGGCGCTTTTTCCTGTTCGGGTCGGCGCGGTCGATTGAGAAGGAATTGCGCAGCGATTTGTTCGCGCACTTATCCTCACTCTCGCCGCACTATTATAACGAGCACAAGACCGGCGACCTGATGGCGCGCTTCATCAACGACCTGCAGGCGGTTCGCACGCTGGTGGGCATGAACGTCATCAGCACATTCGACGCGACGGTGATGCTGCTGCTGGTGCTGTGGCAGATGATGACGTATGTCAGCCCGAAATTGACGGGTGTGGCGGTGCTGCCGCTGATTCTCATCATCTTCGGCGATTACTTCTATGGCAAGGTGATGCACAAGCGCTTTCTGGCCAAGCAGCAGGCGTTCTCGACGCTGACGGACCAAGTGCAGGAAACGGTGTCGGGCATCCGCGTGATTAAATCCTTCGTGCAGGAACGCAAGGAGCTGTACGCTTTTGCGAAGACGACGCTGTTCACGAAGGAAAAGAACCTCGGCGTTGTGCGCCTGCAGGCGCTGGTGATGCCGCTGCTGGATTTGATTGTCGGTATAGCGAGTCTGCTGACGCTGGCTTACGGCGGCTATCTGGCGATTTACGGCGAAATCAACATCGGGCAGTTTATCAGCTTCAACTCGTATGTGACGATGCTGGTGTGGCCGATGATGGCGGTGGGCGAGTGCATCACGAGCGTCAGTCAGGGCATGGCGAGCCTGCGCCGCATTCAGGAGATTTTTGACGCGAAGCCGGAAATCGTGGACGGCGACATGGTGGACCCTTCGATTCAGACGCTCAAGGGCGATATCGACATTGAACACCTGTCCTTTGCCTATCCCGACCAGCCGACCGTGCCGGTGCTGGAAGATGTGTCGGTGCATGTGAAGGCGGGCGAGACGCTGGCGGTGCTGGGGCGCACCGGTTCGGGCAAAAGCACGCTGCCGAGCCTGCTCATGCGCCTGTACGACGTACCGGACGGCATGATTACCATCGACGGACACAATCTGCGCGAAATCCCGCTGGCGGCGCTGCGCAGGAATATCGCCTGTGTGCCGCAGGATAACTTCCTCTTTTCTGACACGCTGCAGAACAACATCGCGTTCGGCTCAGACAACAAGTCGCTGGAAGCGGTGCAGGAGGCGGCGAAAAACGCCTGCATCCACGATAACATCATGGAGTTCCCCAAGCAGTACCAGACGCTGGTGGGCGAACGCGGCGTGACGATTTCCGGCGGCCAGAAGCAGCGTTCCTCCATCGCCCGTGCGCTGATGAAGGATGCGCCGATTCTGCTGCTGGACGATGCGCTCTCTGCTGTTGATACGGACACAGAACGGCAAATACTGGATAACCTGCACCGCTTGCGCAAGGGTCGCACGACCATCATCGTAGCGCACCGCATTTCTACCATTCAGGACGCCGATCACATTCTTGTGCTGGACGAAGGCAAGGTGGAGGAGTACGGCACGCACGAGGAGCTGCTGAACAACGGCAAGCTGTACGCAAGCCTGTACCGCAAGCAGCAGCTGGAAAAGGAACTTCACGAGGAAGGAGGCGCTGCACATGCGGAGTAAGTTCGGGGATAACGAGCCGCAGGACGTTTCGTATCACGGCAACGCCTTCCTGCGCCTGATGGGCTACATCAAGCCCTACTGGAAAACGGTTGCGCTGTGCTGTGTGCTGGTGGGGCTGCTGACGGTGTTCGATATTGCCCGCCCGCGCATCATCGGCGACGCGATTGACAAGTACATCACCCAGCAGAGCGCACAGGATCTGCCGCCGGAAACGCGCTTTCAGGGCATCCTGATTGCGGCGGGGCTGTATGTGGCGATTCTGCTGCTGCAATTTATCTGCAACCGCCTGCAGTACCTGAAGATTCAGGAAACCGGGCAGAACATCGTTTATACCCTGCGCAATGAGCTGATGGCGCATGTCGAAAGCCTCTCCATGCGCTTCTTCGACTTGACGCCTGTGGGCAGAATCGTCACGCGCATCACCAACGACACCGAGGCGGTCAATGACCTGTATGCCAACACGATTGTCCGCCTGTTCCGCAACGTCGTCAAAATCATCGGACTTGCCATTATTATGATGGTGATGAACTTCCGCATGGCAATGCTGTCGTTCGTGCTGGTACCGGTGATGGCGGTGCTGACGGCGGTGTTCCGCAAATTGAGCCGCAAGACGTACCAAATCGTCAAGACGCGCATCACGACGCTGAATACTTTTTTGAGCGAGCATTTGTCGGGAATGCGGGTCATCCAGATTTTCGCGCGTGAGAAGGAGAAATGCGCCGAGTTTGAGGAAAAGAACGAATCCCTCTACCGCGCGGGCGTACGCGAAATGATGGTGTTCGCCATTTTCCGCCCGTCGATTTACTTCCTGTCCGTTATCGCAATGGCGATTATTCTGGGCGGCGGCAGCGCGCTGGTGCTGGACGGCGTGATTTCCATCGGTATGCTGTACACATTCACGGAGTACATTTCCCAGCTGTTCACGCCCGTGCAGGAGCTGGCGGAGCAGTTCACGACGCTGCAAAGCGCCATTGCGTCCGCCGAAAAAATCTTCACCCTGCTGGACGAAAAGCCCATGCTCTCCGACAAGGAAGACGCGAAGAAGCTGCCCGCGGTGCGCGGTAAAATCGAGTTCGACCACGTCTGGTTCGCGTATGATAACGTGAACTGGGTGCTGAAGGACGTGTCCTTCACCATCGAGCCGGGGCAGAAGGTGGCGTTCGTCGGCGCGACGGGCGCGGGTAAATCCTCCATCCTGAACCTGATTGGACGCTATTATGACGTGCAGAAGGGCAGCATCCGTGTCGATGGCGTGGATGTGCGCGACCTGACCCGCGACCAGCTTCGTGCCGCCATCGGGCAGGTACAGCAGGATGTGTTCATCTTCACGGGCGACATCAAGAGCAACATCCGCCTGCGCGACGAGGAAATTACCGATGAGCAGGTGCACCAGGCGGCGGAATACACCAATGCGTCGCGGTTCATTGAGCGGCTGCCGAACGGCTACGATGAGCATGTGACGGAGCGCGGCGCGACGTTCTCTGCGGGTCAGCGGCAATTGCTGTCGTTTGCCCGGACGCTGGCGCATGACCCGAAGATTCTGATTCTGGACGAAGCGACGGCGAACATCGACACGGAGACGGAACAGTGGATTCAGGAAGCGCTGGAGCGGCTGATGCAGGGCCGCACGTCGATTATGGTCGCGCACCGCCTTTCGACCATTCAGCACGCTGACCGCATTATCGTGATGCACCACGGGCAAATTCGCGAATCCGGCACGCATCAGGAACTGCTGAAGCAGGATGGCATTTACAAGAAGCTGTATGAGCTTCAGCTGGCATAAAAAGAACAGGAAGCGGCAGAGCCTAATCTGGATGTTGATGATGCGGATAGATCCGCCGACGAAGGTGATAATGAACCTGTGGAAAAAGGAGCAGCTTGACGTGTGGGGCAGCCTTCGGGCTTCCGTTCCATAAAGAAAAAACCAATATGATAGAATCTGCATCATAAACAAAGCGACAAATCGGATTTGGTGAGGTGATTTTATGGCGAGTGACCAAGAGAGAATAGCAATTTTATTTATACATGGCATTCTTGGAACTACAAGTCATTTTGAACCTTTTTTATCGCTTGTTCCTCCAAATTGGTCAATATGCAATCTATCGTTAAAAGGTCATGGAGGAAGTGTAAAGGACTTTTCGCAAGCCTCTATGACTGAATGGAAGCAGCAAGTAAAGAATGCTCTTGAAGAACTATCAGAAACCAACAATAAAATCATTATTGTCGCTCATTCCATGGGGACACTGTTTGCTATACAAGAAGCGATAGAAAAACCGGTAGAAGAATTATTTCTTCTAAATGTTCCGTTAAAAGTGAGAGTTACCCTCCGTTTATTTAGAACATCATGGCGAGTTTTTACAGGAAATATTAAACCTGATGATAAATGGTCTCTCGCAGCACAAAATGCGTATAGCATAGAAAGAGATAATCATATTTTAAGATACTTTGGTTGGATTCCAAGATACCTTGAGTTGTTTTCTGAAATACGAAAGACAAGAAAAATCATAGGGAAATTACCAACACCGTCGCATATATATCTATCTATGTTAGATGAAATGGTTTCCCCTAAATGTAGTAAATTATTTAAGGATAACCCTTGTATATGTGTCAAGTCTTTGCAAACCTCTGGACATTTTTATTATTCACCGGAGGATCAGTGTTTAATGAAGGAAGATTTTAATAAAATGATTCAGAATGTTCAAAAAGAAATTTCAAATTAAGGAGGTCTATATGAAGAAAGCGCTAAATTCCAGTTTATCGAACTGAATCAATATCCATAGCAACCATGCGCTACGGTGTGTGGCTGCTTATGTTTGCAGAAGGAACAGACGCAAATCGGCAGTCGATGAAGTGCCATCAGCTGCCGGTTTTGCATGGGCAATACCGCACAACTCGGCGGCGCGTCGGGTGATGCCTTTTCTGCCATCAGCCAATCGCGAAATGGGTGCAGGGACAAATGAAACGGGACGAAGTCCCCTGCTGTTCTTTTGCTGCACAGACGTTGACGAAGGGACGGACTTCGTGCTATCATAAACGCTGTGTTCCGACTTTTTCGACAAGAAGGCATCAATGACGATGAATCGTAAACTCTTTGCGAAGGGCTTCCGGCATGGAATCCCGATTGGGCTGGGCTACCTATCCGTTGCGTTCACGTTCGGCATGAAGGCAGTGGCGGATGGCTTGTCGCCGCTCGAAGCGCTGCTGATTTCCATGACGAACGTCACCAGTGCGGGGCAGTTCGCCGGGCTGCCGCTGATTCTCGCACAGGCGTCGTACCTCGAAGTTGCGCTGACGCAGCTGATTATCAACCTCCGCTACGCGCTGATGAGCCTGTCCATTTCCCAGAAGATGGATTCGGATATGAACACACCGCGCCGCCTGTTCTTCTCTTTCATGAATACGGACGAGATATTCGCTGTCGCATCCAGTCAGCCGGGGAAGGTCAGTCACTGGTATTTGTATGGGTTGATGACCGCGCCGTACCTCGGCTGGTCGGTTGGTACGATTCTGGGCGCGGTCGCGGGCACGCTGCTGCCGGTTTTCCTCCGCAATGCGCTCGGTATCGCGATTTTCGGCATGTTCCTCGCCATCATCCTGCCGCCCGCGCGCAAGGAGAAGCCCGTGCGCATCGTCGTGCTGATGGCTATCGCGATGAGCCTGTGCTTCCGTTATGTGCCGATGCTCTCGCAGGTGTCCAGCGGGTTTGTCATCATCATCTGTGCTATTGCCGCCTCGGCGCTGGGCGCGTGGCTCTTCCCCGTGCAGGAGGAAGAAACGAAAGCGGGTGATGCGCAATGACGGCAAATTTTCCGATTTACCTGCTTGTGATGGCAGGTGTGACGTATCTGATTCGGATGCTGCCGCTGACGATTTTCCGCAAGGAAATCAAATCAACGTTCATCAAGTCGTTCCTGCACTATGTGCCGTTCGCGGTGCTGGGGGCAATGACGATTCCCGACGTATTGTATTCCACGGGGGATATGCGCACGGCGGCGGTTGGTTTGGTGGTAGCGGTGTTCCTCGCATGGAAAAAGCAGTGGTGCGGGAAGCAGCCCGCAAGGAGCTGGTACATGAAGAGCTGCATACCAAAGTGGAATATATTGTAGCCCATGGAATCTCTTCTACTCTGGACGGCAAGAAGATCATCATCGGCAGCTACCATTTCGTATTTGAGGATGAGCAGGCACAGATCCCGGAGGGCAGACAGGAGCTGTTCGATCAGCTGCCTGAGGAATACTCCCGCCTGTATATGGCAATTGACGGCAAGCTGGCTGCAGTGATCTGCATCGAGGATCCTCTCAGAGAAGAGGCTCCGGAGGTCATCCGACAGCTGAAGAGTCTCGGAATCCACAAGGTAGTCATGATGACAGGAGACAGCGACCGTATCGCTGGGGCAATTGCGGGTACCGTCGGCGTGGATGAGTATTATTCCGAGGTGTTGCCGGAGGACAAAGCAAGGTTCGTGGAGCAGGAGAAGCAGGCAGGTCATAAAGTCATTATGATCGGTGACGGCATCAACGATTCCCCGGCATTGTCTGCGGCAGATGTTGGTATTGCCATCAGCGAGGGCGCACAGATCGCCAGAGAGATCGCCGATGTCACCATCGGTGCGGACAATCTGTATGAAGTAGCTACCCTGAAGGAATTGAGCAACTCTCTGATGGAGCGGATCCATAAAAATTATCGCATGATCGTAGGGATCAACACCGGACTGATCATTTTAGGTGTGGCAGGAATCATTCCTCCCACTACGTCCGCTCTTCTACATAATACATCTACTCTGTGGATCAGCACCAAGAGCATGAAGAATCTTCTGGACAAAGAAGAAGTATAAAGAAAAAAACATAGGCCATTGTAAGGGGAAGGATGAGTTCCCCTTGCAGTGGCCTGCATTTTGCTCTATAGTAAGTTTGGACTAACCACAAAGTGTAATACAATTTGCCGAGAATGTACGGTACTTTTGTAGGAATTATATGTTGCATATTTGTATATGCTTGTATATAATGATATAATAATTCCTAGTCAAGTGCTAGAGATAGGAGGAAGTATATGTCAGAACAATTATTGCAGGTGCGTAACTTATCCGTCAGCGTAGAGGATAAGCCCATCCTTCATGGAATAGATTTAGAGGTTCGCCCCGGAGAGACCCACGTCCTCATGGGACCCAACGGTGCCGGCAAGTCCACATTGGGCTACACCATCATGGGAAGTCCCCGCTATGAGGTGACCGATGGTGAGATCCTGTTCAAAGGAAAACGATTATTGGAGGAGACCGCAGACCAGAGAGCCAAGGATGGTATTTTCCTGTCCTTCCAGAATCCCCTGGAGGTACCCGGAGTATCGCTTCGGAATTTCATTCGTAATGCCGTGGAACAGAGAAGCGGTTCCCGCATCAAGCTGTGGACCTTCAAAAAGGAGCTGGAGCAGGCTATGGCGGTATTACAGATGGATCCTTCTTACGGTGACCGTGATCTGAACGTGGGCTTCTCCGGCGGTGAGAAGAAAAAGGCGGAGATCTTACAGTTACTTATGTTAAAGCCCTCGCTGGCAATCTTGGATGAGACGGATTCCGGCCTGGACGTGGATGCAGTGCGTACCGTATCCAAGGGCGTGGAAGAGTATCAGAAGGACAAAAAGGGTGCTCTGCTGATCATCACCCACAGCACCAGAATCTTAGAGTCTCTGCATGTGGACAAGACCCATGTACTGGTGAATGGTAAGATCGTGGCATCCGGCGATGCTTCTCTCGTAGACGAGATCAACGAGCATGGTTTTGAACGTTTTCTGGAAGCGTAAAGGAGGTCGACGATCCGAATGAGTGAAAGAGAAAAGACTTATGTGGAGGACGTCAACAGAAGCATTTATGATATTCGTAATGAAGAAAAAGACGTCTACCGCATTCA
>OLZH01000853.1_pt1 | contig 9533 bp, 7 predicted proteins | sample 1673821 | NCBI WGS metagenome assembly OLZH01 (sample SAMEA103958128, study PRJEB25191) | human gut metagenome | reverse complement strand
GATACCACGGGCGCAAATCCGCCGTCGCGTCAGAGAAGCCCAGCACCCAAATTAGATTCCGCAGACCGTGAACATGCGTGTAGCGGTCGTGCATCAGCCGCCACAAGCGCACAAAATTCGCCGCGCCGCCGCGTCCCCACCAGAACCAGCCGCCGTCCATCTCGTGGAAAGGTCGCCAAAGAATCGGAACGCCATCTGACTGCAAGCGCTTGAGGTAGGGGACAGCGTGGTCAAGCCCATCCAGCAGACGGCGGTTCGCTTCTGTGCCGTCCACAAAAGCGGAAGCCCAATCCAGTTCGCTTTCGCGGCATTCGGGGTAACCGGAGAAGAAATCCGCGCCCGTGTGCCAGCAGATGGTGGGAATGCCGCCGCGCGCCCACCAGTCCTTTGCGCGCTGCGTCACGCCCAGATAGTCGTTATCCATGAAATCCAGCCCTCGAATGGCAGGCTGACGACCGGTGACATCGGTCAGATAGCTGATTTCATGCTCAGTCGAGCGGCACCATTGGCTTTCCATCTGCCCGGTCAGGCACTTGCCGGAAAGCGATTGCAGGTATTCATAGACGCGCCGAGCGGCAGGCAGCGGATTTTCCGCGCAGAGGGGACGGAACATAATGCTTCTCCTTTGCTTTGCAGGAATCTGCTTGCAGTATAGCAGGAAATGCCCGCCTTTGCAACGGGTAGAAGGGAAAAAGGGAGGGGAAAAAGCATGGAAAATCAGGCGGCGGCAGTTGTCCAAGAAGAGGGTTTGTGCTATACTTATTATGGGTGTTTATTGGAATACCCATGAACCAGCGGGCATCCCCGCTATGGGAGTTAATAAATGAAGCTGAAAAAATTGGAGCTGTATGGCTTCAAATCCTTTGCCCAGCGGACGGAAATCGTCTTTGATGAGGGCATAACGGGCATCGTCGGGCCGAATGGGTCGGGCAAGAGCAACATCGGTGACGCGGTGCGCTGGGTGCTGGGCGAGCAGAGCGCGAAAACCCTGCGCGGCGCGAGCATGTCCGACGTGATTTTCAACGGCACGCAGAAGCGCAAACCGCTGTCCTACTGCGAAGTATCGCTGGTGTTTGACAACGATGACCATGCGCTGGCGATGGAAGCTGCCGAGGTCATGGTCACGCGCCGCGTCTACCGCAATGGCGAATCCGAATACTACTTAAACCGCACCGCCTGCCGCTTGAAGGACGTGGTCGACCTCTTCCGCGATACGGGCATCGGCAAAGAGGGATACTCCATCATCGGACAGGGGCGCATTGACGAAATCCTCTCCCGCAAGAGCGAGGATCGCCGGCAGGTGTTCGAGGAAGCAGCGGGCATCGTTAAGTTCAAGGCGCGCAAGGAAGAAGCGGACAAGAAATTGCAGCGGACGCTGGAAAATCTGGAGCGCGTCGATGATATTCTGGATGAGCTGACGAAGCGCGTGAAGCCGCTGGAAGAACAGAGCCGCAACGCCCGCGTGTATCTGGAACTGTCCACCGAATTGAAGGATTTGGACTTGAACCTTTTCCTGATTCGCTCCGACCGGGCGCGGGCGCGCTTGTCCGAACTGGAAAGCGAACTGCTGACTGTCCAGACGATTCTGGCGGACACGGAAAGCAACCCGACAAGACCACCCGCCGCGACGAGACGCAGAACCGCATCGATCAGCTGGAGGAAGCCATCACGAAGGCGCGCACCGAACTGATGGAATGCGCCGAGCATGTGCACGAATCGCAGAAGAAACTCTCCGCCCTGCAAAGCCGCCGCGAGACGCGCAGCGAGAACCGGCAGCGCATCGTCCGCGAGCAGGAGGAAGCCCAGGAGCGGCTGGCGGAAATCGAGAAGGATCATGCGCGGATTCAGGCGGACGTGGAGAAGCAGCACAGCCTGATTGCCGACGCGGAGCAAATCCTCCGGGCGACGCAGGAAGCCGCCGAAAAGGCGCAGGCGAAGGAAAAGGAAGCGGACGCAGCGCTGGAAACGCAGAAAGCCGCTGTCATTGACCAAATGAATCGCCTGTCCGATGTGCGCAACGACAAGACGCGCCTGAACACGATGCAAGCGCAGATGGAAACGCGTTTGACGGAGATTGAAGAATCCGGAGGGGCACTGCAGGAGCAGAAAGCTGCCCTGCGGGAAGCCTTGACTGCCGTCGAAAAGCAGCTGGAAACAGAAAATCAGCATCAGCAGCAGTGTCAGGAGAAGCTGGCGCAGGCGCGGCAAGCGTCGGATGAGGCGGATACCGCGTATGCCAATTTGCGCGCGGATGTCGAAAAGCAATCCGCCGATATGCAGGCGGCGGCGAGCCGTCATAACGTCCTGACCGAAATGACGCGCGACATGGAAGGCTACAACATGGCGGTTCGCCGCGCGATGACCTACGCCAAGCAGCGCGGCTTGACGGGCGTCAAGGGCGTACTGGCGCAGCTGATGACCGTTCCGCAGGCGTACGAAACGGCGATTGACATGGCGCTGGGCGCGGCGCAGCAGAACATTGTCACCGATACCGAAGAGACGGCGAAGGAGCTGATTAACTACCTGCGCCAGAATCGGCTGGGGCGCGCGACGTTCCTGCCGATGAGCGCCATCCGCGGCAAAACGCTCTATGGCAATGAACGCAATGCGTTGAAGCTGCCGGGCTGCCTCGGCGTGGCGAGCGAACTGGTGCAGTGCGCGCCGGAATATCGCGGCATTGTGGAAAATCTGCTGGGGCGCACGGTGATTGCCGACAACCTCGACCACGGCATTCCGATTATGCGCGCGGGCAATCACGCGTTCCGCTTGGTGACGCTGGAGGGCGACGTGATGCACTCCGGCGGCTCGATGACGGGCGGCTCGATCTCTCGCAGCGGCGCAGTCGAAGGTGTCCAACCTGCTCAGCCGCGAGCGTGAACTGAAAGAATTGACCGCGAAGCTGCAAACCGGGCGCGCGGAACTGGACAAGTGCCGTCAGGAACTGACGCAGCGTCAGCAGACGGCGCAGGAGAAGCGGCAGAAGGTCAGCGACGCGGTGAACGCATTGCATCAGCAGGAGATTGCCGTCGCCCGCGAACAGGCGCGCCGCGAAAGCGTATCCGCCGACCTGAACACCCATTTGCAGCGGATGCAGGAGACTGAGCAGGCGCGCGTGCAGCTGCATCAGTCGCTGGAGGACATTCGCCAGCAGCTGGAGACCATTGAACATCAGCGCACGGGCGCGCAGGGCGACCAGAGCGCGATGGAGCAAAAGACCATTGAAATGCAGAATGCGCTGGTCAAGGCGCGCGCGGAAGCCAGCGCGGAAAACGACCGCCTGATGGTGCGCACGCTGCAATTGTCCGACCTGCGCCACGGCTTAAGCGACTTGGAGCGCGACGAAGCCCACGCGCAGCAGGATCAGGCGCAAATCCTCCGCGAACAGGAGCGCCGCGAACAACTGCTGCACGAGATGGACGAACTGGACGCCATTGACGAGAACGACATGAAGCGCGAGGAAGCCGAATCCGCCCGCCGCCAGAAGGAGCAGCTGCGGCAGGAGAGCGCCGCGCAGGCCATCGAGCAGCGACGTTCACAGGCGCAAAGTGACCTGCGTGACATCCTCAGCGACATGGAGAACCTGCACGAAGCCTACAACCGCGACAGCGAGAAGCTGCACAAGACCGAGCTGGCAAAGGCGCGCATCGAGGGCGACCAGAAGAATCTGCAAAACCGCATCTGGGACACCTACAAGCTGACCTACGCCGGGGCAGAGGAGTTCCGCCGCACGCCCTTCGACGAGAAGGAAAGCGACCGCCGCGCCGCCGAGCTGCAAGGGCAGATTCGCGCACTGGGGACGGTCAACGTCGGGGCGGTGGAGGAATACGCCGAAACCAAGGCGCGTGTGGACGACCTGACCGCCCAGCAGCAGGACTTGAAGCGCGCGGAAATGGACTTGCGCGAACTCATCGAGCGGCTGCTGATTCAGATGCGTTCTACATTCGTCGAGAACTTCTCGAAGATGCAGGGGTACTTCGCCGAGACGTTCACGCGCCTGTTCGGCGGCGGTCACGCGGAACTGAAGCTGATGGATCCGGACGACCCGCTGAACTGCGGCATCGAGGTCAACGCCCAGCCGCCGGGAAAGAAATTGCAGCTCCTGTCGCTGCTCTCCGGCGGCGAACGCGCGCTGACGGCCATTGCGATTCTGTTCGCGATGCTGAAATTGAAGCCCACGCCGTTCTGCATACTGGACGAGATTGAAGCCGCGCTGGATGATGCGAATATCGGGTATTACGCGGATTATTTGAAGGAATACTCGAAGGGTACGCAGTTTATCGTCGTGACACACCGCAAGGGGACGATGGAGCGCTGCAACAGCCTGTTCGGGGTGGCGATGGAGGAACAGGGCGTGAGCCGGATGGTGTCGGTGTCGCTGCAGGACTATCAGGAGTAAGGGAAAACTGAAAGGGGTATCACGGCGGACAAATCCGCCTGATGAAAAAGGAGGTTTTTCGCATGAGTGAGAACGAAAACAATTAGTATCGACTGCTGTCGCCTTGGGCGTATGTGGGCTATGGCATCCTGTTCACGCTTCCGGTCATTGGCTGGATTCTCGCCATCGTCTTTGCGCTGAATGACGACAACCTGAATCGCCGCAACTTTGCGCGCGGTTACTGGTGCGGCGTGCTGGTGGCGGTCATCGTGGCGGTTATCCTGTCGATTGCTGGAATGGTGATGGGCGTGTCGATCATGGATGGGTTCAGCAGCTATCAGTATAACTACCGATATTGATGAAGGGCTTACCAGAAGCAAGGCTGCCTGCCGGGTGCGGGCAGTCTTTTTTGCTGCCCGGATGGCGCAAGCAGCGGAATCCTCTTGTGAGGTTCCACAACAATTTGGGATGCTTTTGTTAGGAATGCCAAAATTATATTATTCAAAAAGAGAACGCTTGAGTTTTTTTGAGGGGAGGGTAGAATGAAAGTAAGGAATCACAAGGGAGGGAAATGACGTGGAAATTCAAAGAAAAGGGCTGAATCGGGCATTTATCGTGCTGGCGGTGGTGCTTCGGCTACTGGGCTTGATTCACGGGGGTCTTCGGTGTTGACCGCTTCTACCTCGGCTACACGGCATTGGGCGTGTTGAAGCTGCTTACTGCGGGCGGCTTCGGCATTTGGGCGCTGATTGACTTCATCCGAATCGCTGTTGATTCAATCCACCCGGCGGATGGTTCGCCGTGGGTGGAGGAAACGCGCGACGAGAACATCCGCACCATCGCCGCGAATATGCAGACCATCGCCGAAAAGCTGGAGAAGCTGCAAGCGCAGAATGTTCCGGCAGAGGCACCCAAGCCGGAAGCGGACGACGAAAATCAGGAGACACACAAGGTGTCGCTGAAAAAATAACTTCCTAATGGCAATAACCGCAGGGCTGTCAGGCGCAGGACGCTTGGCAGCCTTTCGCGTGGGGAAAAATCCGCTTGCAAACTGCGCAAAAAACCAGTACAATAGAATCGTATCCTTGAATATCAGCATGAACGAGGTGCTTTTGATGCCTTTGTGGAAACGAACGCTGGCGGCGCTCCTGCTGGCGGTGATGATGATACTGCCCTTCGCATCGGCGGAGGATGCGGGGGAGGCCGTTCCGGATGACAACGTGGAGTGGACGGAGGGCGCGGCGAACATCACGCGCGATTTGACCCTGAATGATGAGGGCGACGACGTGTCCGCCCTGCAAACCGCGCTGACGGATTTGTGCTATTACAGCGGCGACGTAACCGGGCGCTATGGCGAGGCAACCAAAACCGCGGTGGAGGATTTCCAGCGAGATTTTGCCCTTGCGGTGACGGGCATGGCGGACAAAGCGACGCAGGAAGCCATCTATGCGGCGGAGTATCGCCCGCTGCGGCTGGGATGCGTGGGCGAGGACGTGCGGCAGGCGCAGATTCGCCTGATGGCGCTGGGCTACTACACGGGCAAGATTTCCGGGCGCTATCTGCCCGCGACACAGGAAGCCATCCGCCTGTTCCAGACGGCGAACGCCCTGCCGATTACGGGCGAAGCGGATGTGCAGACGCTGGAACGCCTGTTCAGCGGTGATGCCATCAGCCGGGATTCGTCCGCCGCGGCGACGCCCACCCCGTCGCCCACGCCCGGAATGCACCTCTCGGATGAAACCACCACCCCGACGCCCGCGCCGACGGTGGCGTTCGTCAAGAAACTGCAATACAACAAGTCCAAGGGCGAAGAAGTCAAGCTCGTGCAGACCCGTCTGACGGAACTGGGGTACTATTCCGGCAACATCAGCGGCAATTTTCTGGGGCATACGCGCAACGCGGTGAAGGCATTCCAGCAGCAGAATGCGCTGAGCGTGGATGGCATCGTGGGCGAAAACACATGGAACGCGCTGTTCAACGACCCAGATGTGCGTGCCGCGACCGATGATCCGAAGCCTACGCCCGAACCGACGCCTGTGCCGTTTGCCATCACGGTGGACGTCAACAATCAGGTGACGACCGTCTACGGGCGCGACGAAAACGGCGATTACACCGTTGTTGTGCGGCAGATGCTCTGCTCCACTGGCACGCGCAAGAATCCGTCGGATATCGGCACATTCACACTCAACGGGCGCACGGCGCGCTGGTGCTACTTCCCGGAGTGGGGCAGCCACGCGCAGTACTGGACGCGCATCAACTCGTCCATTGCGTTCCATTCCGTCATTTACAACACGGTCAATACCATGGATTTATCGGTCAAGTCCTACAAGAACCTCGGCAAGCGCGCGTCGCACGGGTGCATTCGCCTGACCGTTGCGGATGCGAAGTGGATTTACAACAACTGCGGGGCAGGGACGGTCGTCACGATTCGCAACGATATGCCCGCTGACCCGGAACTCCGCGCCGCGCTGAAGCTGCCCTCGCTGAATACGAAGAACATGCTGCCCTACGTCACGCCGCAGCCGACCGCCGAGCCGGATTACCGCGCCGGGGCGATGCCGCCGCAGCCCTTCCGGACGCTGAAAGTGAACAGCTCCGGCGAGGATGTGTACTGGATGCAGCGGAAGCTGACGGATTTGGGGTACTATTCGGGCAAGTGCTCTGGCACGTTCCTGGCAGGTACGCAGAACGCGGTGAAGGCGTTCCAGAAGGCGAACAGTTTGTCTGCGACGGGGACGGCGGATGTCAAGACGCTGAATCTGCTGTATGCGGAGGAACTGTCAGCGACGCCCACGCCGGAGGTCGCGGCGGATGACCGCACGCCGGAGCCGCTGCCGACGCCGGCCGCGGGACAGTGAGATTCCCTGCGGGCGTGAATTTGAAAATAGTATAAAAATAGAACGCGCTCGTCAGCGGAAAGGCTGGCGAGCGCTCTTTTGAGTGCTGGAAGGGGGAATTGGGGTGTGCTATGCTCCCCGGCGTGGCGCAGAAATTGACCATTTTCTTGCTGTCATGAACGCCGGGGGGCTGGCTGTCATTTTGCGTATGGCTGACCGCAGTATGTGCAGCGCGGCGCGCTGCCGCGTCGGCCGCTGTTCTTCGCGCCGCAGCCGGGGCAGATCCACTGCACGAATGTGCCCTCCGGCGTGTACAGCGCAACCGTGCGCGTCGCAGCGTTAATCTGCAGGTTTTGCAGGTATCCCGTGCCGATGAGCGATCTGAGCTGCTCAAGGGCTTTGCTCGAGGAGAGAACCGTGCCGAGCTGGTCAAAGGTCAGGCTTTTTTCGGTCAGCGGGAGCAGCGCGCCTGCGATACGGCGCGCGCAGGCTCTGCGGTATGCATGGCGAAGAATGCGAAAGACAGGCGTTATGAGCGCAGCGAATAGGAAAATACCCATCACGCCGGACAGCGTTTTCCCCTGCGAAAACATCGTTATCGTCGCGGAGACGGTCGCCGCCGCAAAAATGGCACAGACCAGCACAACGGGAATATCCGTTTTTTTCTTGGCGACAGCCTTTGCGCTCAAGTATGGATTGGTGATGTTTGTCATTGCGCGTCTACCGCCGTCTGACAGGTTTCAAATGCTTCGTAGGGATCGCCGCCGCTTAGTACCGCCACGATGCCGTCGCCGTAATCTTCCATATAGCTGTGCGGCATGGCGAACAGGTAGAACAGCTCGTTCTCACCGGGGAGAACGTCCTCCACCAGGTTGCAGGAGCGGCAGGAGATATAGAATTCGTCTCCATCCAGATCAAGGCGGAACTGTGCATAGTAGATCTCGTTGTTGACCAGCGTGGTGAACACGGCCATCTTTTCAAAGACCTCCCGGGTTCCGTGAATCGGCGCGTCCACGGACACGGACAGCATATCATCGTAGATATAAACGGTTATAAAGGCGTATTCCATCGAGTTATCGACGGAAAAGGGCACGGTGAAGGTATAGTCGTCATATTCATAGGGAAATTCATTTTCTTCCAGAAAATTCTTCACCAGGCTGGCCATTTGATCCTCTTTGCTCGTCGGAACAGAATCAGCGAAGGCCACGGAAAGCATCAGCAGTGCGGTCAACAGGAAAACGATTATTTTCTTCATGGGGGCAAATCCTCCTCTTTTTGTTTGATCAATGAAAAAGAAATGACGGTCGCTCGTTCCGCTTGGCACAGCGCAGTGCTTCATTCAGAAACGGCATTATTTTGCGGATTCTTCCGGCGCAAAATGGATCAGCATAGAGCCGAAATAGTCCATATCGCAGCCTTTTTCCGTGGGCACGATGTACAGCGCCTGTGTGTAATAGTTGATGACAATGCCGTCGACCTCACCCGCTTCCGTGGGCGCTTTGCCAAAGACCCATGTGAGACCGGGAATATCCGCGCCTGCTATGACCAATTTGACGGTGCCGTCCTCATGGAAGAGAAGGGAATACTCATAATTGCCCAGCTGCGCGGCGGTCATGTTGTAGCCGCTTACATCCGCGTCGGTCATGACGTACTTCTTTTCCAGCATGATTTCGGCGCCGGCGGCGGGTTCGGGCGTGACGGCGGGATTGAATTCCGCAGTTGGTTCGGCGGGCGCTTCGGGGGCATCGCCGGTACGCTCGTACCACAGCGTGAGGTCGCTCATTTCAAGGCTGAGCGTTCCATCCTCGCGCAGCGTGACGGCGTCCACGCAGCGGTTGATGATCCTCGCCGCCATTTTCCGGTTGCGTGCGCCGTTCACGGGGCCGATGCCGCAGCCGTACATCATGACGCGGCAGCCTGCGGCATGCGCCATACGGATGGTCGTGAGGTAATAATTTAAGGAACGTGTACTCGTCTCGTTCTGAATGAGGCTTCCGCCGCCGGAAATAAACAGTCTGCATCTTCGCATGAGCGGCCAAAATCGGAAGGGGTCAAACACATGCACAGAGCCGACATGATACCGCAGGCGCGTCTCGGCAGGGTCGTGCGACATGACGTAGACCGGCATGTCGCGGTCGATGGCCTTCATCTGGGCAAGGATCGCCTTTAAGATCGCGTCGTCGCCCGCGTTTCCCTTGCCGTAGGCGCCGCAGATCAATACGCCATATTTCTTTTTCTTCGGCATGGCCGTGCGGCGCAGGATGGTCTGGTAAATTTCGATCTGCTTGCCGACGGTCGCACTGATGGAAAACTCGCGCGAG
>OLZH01000844.1_pt1 | contig 9603 bp, 10 predicted proteins | sample 1673821 | NCBI WGS metagenome assembly OLZH01 (sample SAMEA103958128, study PRJEB25191) | human gut metagenome | reverse complement strand
CATTTGCGGTCTGGCATTTATATATCGAGTATCTGCTGTTAGTTTTGCTTGGTTCTGCGGTGGGGATTGGTTTTATTGTACGTCATAGGTTTAATTACAACGATATCTGTCAGCAAACATTTTGCATATGTAAAAGCTGTTGCGTTCAGTGGACTTCCTAAACTTTTTACCTTGCTCTTATTTGCACAAATCTTTTATATGCCCCCAAAAAACAAAAGGCTGCTGCACTTGTGCAATCGCACCGTGCAGCAGCCCTCTTTTTATGCTATGTTATCTTGTCTGAGTGGTGGTCATGGTATTATTGTCATGCTCGCCGGGAAGAATATCATCAATGATATCTTCTGCGCCTGTTACTGCGTCGTCAACGATGTCCTCTGCTCCTGTAACTACGTCCTCGATAAAGCCGTCGCCGTCAATGTCCCCGGTACGGGCACCGTCTGCACCGTTACGGGCATTTTCTGCTCCGTTGCGTGCGCCATTTTCCCCGATAGCATTTCCGTCGCCGTTCTGAGGATCGTTGTTTCCTGAGTCGCCCATTACGCCGTTCTGTGTTGTGCCGTTTGTTGTTCCATTGGTGCTGCCGTTATTGTTGTTTGCTCCGCAGGCGGTAAGCATTACCGCTGCACAGCAAAGAGCAATAGGAGCAGCAAACTTTTTAATCTTCATATGGTCTGTTCCTTTCTTATCCGTTGGCTTTTTGCAAAAAGCGTGGACAGAACTGCGCAAACCCTTTCAAGCCGTTTTTTCCTTTATACGGTGCTTAATATACAACATCATTGGATACTGCTACAGTGACTTCATATTCATAGTCATCGTAGTTTTCATAGTCATCATAGTAAGCTTCATTCGTGTCATTTAAATTCATACCGATAAAGTCATTCATAGCATCGTATATAGCGGAAGCTGCGTCCTTGCCATAGTAATACCCAATAGCCGAAACTATTTTGTCCCTGCCGTAATATTCAGTGAATTTACTGAGGAAACGCTGATATGTTCCTGACATATTGCCCGTATCGTCCATTGCCTTAGCTTGTTCAATGAAGCAATCGGCAGCTGAGCGAATGAATACTCTTTCCGCAAGCTCGTTATACTTCGCAGGAATTGCGGCAACAGTTCCGTCCACGCTAATAGTATATCTGACATCATCGGATTTATACCTTTTGCGGCTGACTTCAAGAAGCTTTGCAATATCGTCGTAATATTCATTGATGAATGAGTAGCTGCCTACGTTGTAAACAAACATTCCGTCGTTATTGACGTCCACGTAATCCATGATATATGAGCTGCTTGCAAAATCGGCATTGCCTCTGAACTCCCTGCCTGACGCATAGCTTGCCAGACCGAGGTCGGAAACACAGTTCAGCATATGGTTATTGACATATCCCATTGCCACGCTTTCGGTCATATCGGTGATATTTTCGGCATCAAGTCCGCAGGAACGGAGATATTCAAGTGCTGCGGTATATGAGCCGCTGATATCAAGAGTAAGATAATCGACTGAAAGCTGATATGAGGGCTTTTCGGGTGTGAAATACTCCTCTTCCGTTTCGTCTGTGATGTCATTTCTCAGTGCCTTTGCAAGGTTATCGGTAAAATCTTCGGGGAGTGTGATGTAAGGTACGGAAACCGAACCGTCAGCCGCCTGTCCGTTTTCGTTATACTTCCACTGAGGTGAAAGCACTGCGGTATAATTCTCATATTTATTTTTTTCGGAAAACTCCTGCGAATGGAGCTTTGCATATTCCATTTGTTTTTCAAGCTCTTTCAGCTTTGTTTCAACAGCATCTGCCCTTGCATTGCGCAGGTCATCGGTGGTATCCATTTTAATAAACCTTGCCATAGCATCTTCATCAAGGCTTATAAATCTGTAAACCATTTTGCCCGATTTGAGCCTGTACACGACCTCCAGCTGCTGTGTGTAGATATTGTTAAGCTCATTGTTATTACGCTTCTCAATATATTCACTGTGCAGCTCGGTGATAGTCTGTATATTTTCGGGCTGAGTGAGCTTTGTGGGAGCACTGCCGTAAATATCAAAATAAGCAAGCTCTCCCTGGCTCTGGTCGTTAAAGCTTGTGTAAGGGATATACACGCATTTTACCGATGCGGGGTCGGGAACATATGTGCCGATGCCGAAGCCCTCAGTTATCTCTATAAGCAGGAACGAACCTGCTGCCACGAAAATGGTGATAACATATGCTGCAATGCCCTTCAGGATATGTCCGAAGCCCCTGTTGCGCACCACATGGAACACAAGGTAAACTATGGCTGTGATTATAAGCATGGGAACTATCTCTGAGCCGTCATCTACGAGGAATGCGTAGCAGATGCAGAACATTGCCATGGTAAGGATAACGTGGTAGAATACTCCGAAAACAACGGGCTTTCCTGTATCCTCTGCTTTGCGCTTGCGGTAGATAAGATATGTGCCTGCGCCGAGAAGCACGGTTATCAGCAGGAAAAGCAGGCACCACTGAGGGTAGGTATAATATGCCGAATAGACGGCTATGTCATCTTCATAAAAAATAGCGTTCAGGGACATTACCAGTCCGACTACGCCGCCGAAGGGACCGCAGAGGGAGATTGTCTTATAAGCATATCTGTCAATGCTTACTCCCGGTGCGTTGTCAATTACGGCGCTTATTAACATATATGCCACAAGGGGAACGAGAACGTTAAGCAGAATGTTGTAGCCTATGCTCTCAAAAATATTTCCGCACAGCGAAGCCACGGTCACGGTGTAGAACATTATCATAAGCAGTATGCCGCCTATTATCCCTCTCCAGAGATAGGGCGCTGCTGTGCTGAACAGGTCGCAGGTCCATGAAGATGTTACCTCAATGGGGTCATCGCTGGAATGGATGTAAAAGGTCTTTCCGTCAAATCCAAGGTGTCCTATGAGCATAAGTATCCATGTGATAATCTGGGCTGCTGCAAAGGGGACTATGTATATGAACAGTCCCGAGAGAAAATCGGACACAAAGCGCTGTGAGGTGCTCATGGGCAGCCCCATTCGCATATCAACGTCCGTCTTTTTGTAAAGGTAGCTGAAAACGCTGAGGGCGCAGATAAGTCCCGCAGCCGCTCCCATTCCCGTGGTGAAAACTGCTATAACAGCATATATGTCCAGATCATACGCTTTGCCGTTTTCGAACATCTGTATCATTGCCGATATGATCAGCATGGGCATTGCCATTATGTGAAGAATGAATATTATCACCATCAGCTTGAAATTCGTGATGACGTTCTGCCTGCCGTTGTGAAGCATTGCCTTGCTGAAAAAAGGCTTCTTTGCTGTGTTCATGCTGATATCGGCAGTCTTAACCGAGCTGTCCTGCGTCATAACCCAAGCCCTCCATTTCGTAAATAAATATTTCCTCCAGTGTCAGGGGGATAAGGTCAAGCACAACGGGAGATTTCTCCGCAAATTTTTCCCTTATCTCCTTTTCGGTGCCTTTCATTATGATGTAATGCACGCTCTGGGAGCGGTCATAGTGGAGAATACCGTACTTTTCAAAGTCCTCACGGGAATATTCCTCGTTGAACACTGCCTGCACCTTATGGATATTGCCCTTGATGGTATCAAGATCACGGTTGAAAAGTATCTTGCCCTGATGTAGCAGCGCCACGCTGTCGCAGACCTCGTTTATCTCTTTAAGGTTGTGGGAGGAAATGACGGTGGTAAGCTTGCGGTCAAGCATTGCGTCAACCAGCATACGCTTTACGATTATGCGCATGGTGGGGTCAAGGCCGTCAAACGCCTCATCAAGAAGAAGATAATCCGTGCAGCAGGCAAGGCCGATTATAACTATCGCCTGGCGCTTCATACCCTTTGAAAAGCGGTCTATGCGCTTATCCTCGGGAAGCTTTACGGTTTTCAGCAGCTCCTGATATACCTCCTCGGAGAATTTGGGATAAAAACCCTTGTAATAGTTTTTCAGCTCCTTGACGGTATATGTACCGAACTGGACTGTTTCGTCGTTGATGAAAAACACACGGCTCTTTATGTCGGTATTGTCAAACACCTCGTCACCGTCAACGGTAACATTTCCCGACTCTGCCTTGTATATTCCCGTGAGCAGTCGCAGGATAGTGGATTTTCCAGCACCGTTGGAGCCGAGAAGTCCGAATGACGTTCCTGTGGGAATCATAAGGTCAACGTTGTCGAGAGCGGTAAAATCGCCGAATTTTTTTGTTACGCCTGCAAGCTTAATCATTGCTGCCGCCCCTTTCTTTCTTGTATATCTCTTTTACTGCCGAAATCATAACGTCCTCCTCCAGCCCCGACAGCACAGCTTCGGTGGCAGCCTTTCTGAAATCCGCCATGGCGTTCTCACGAATGGTATCCGACTTTTTTTCGGATATGAAGCTGCCCCGTCCCGGGAGGGAGTATATAACGCCGTCCCGCTCAAGGTTCTGGAACGCTTTGGAGACGGTATTGGGGTTAACGCCCAGTGATTTTGCCAGCTCTCTTACTGAGGGCAGCTTATCTCCCGGCATAAGCTGACGCTTTACCACCTGCTCTGTGACCCGTCGGTAGAGCTGCTCATAGATCGGAGTTCTGCTTTGAAGGTCTATATCGAACATTCTCGGTGCTCCTTTCCAGTTTCAGGCTTTCATGAATGCCGCTGACCGCCAGCATTACGAGCGTTGCTGTCAGAAGAGCAAGTGCAAATATCCCGCCCACTGCTTCGCCTGTGATATAAAATGCGTATGTCATTGTAATGCTCCTTTCGCTTTCTTTATCCCGTATCAGCTGTATTACTTATCTTAATACAGTTATAACACACTTTTCTGCGTTTGTCAAGAGGTAAAATAAAAAAATCATTCAACAGCCTTTTGGCGGTTTGTTCAAAATAAATAATATTTTCGTCAGCCATGGCTTATTTTTGGCGCAATCTGGGATTTTTGTTAAGAGGACGTAATTTTTCCTATAAAGCGATTGAATTTGCGAAAAAATCAAGTATAATGTATAGTGACATAAAACATCTGTCAAGGAGATGCTAAAATGAAAAAAGCTTTTATAACCTTTCTTGCGGTCATTTCAGCTATGATAATGTTTACCGCCTGCGGCAGCAACGGCAGCAACGGCAGCAGCGACAACAGCAATGGCAGCGACAGCAACGACAGCTCCGCTGATACCGCATCTGATATATCTGCTCAGGACACAACCGTTTCCGAGACCGAAAAGACCTCCGCTGCCACCTCAGGCTCCGATACAGCAGAAAAAAGCCTATCTTCTGCCCTTGACGGCACCCTCTGGGCAGGAACTGACTACAGAGCAAACCGTTATGCTGTGGGATTTAACGGCAATCAGGCTTATTTTGCCGACAACGATACCTCTGTCACGGAGGGATATTGGGCGGTAAATGACGATACCCTGCGCATATACCGTGATGAAGCCAATACCGAAAAGCTTTTGGAGATACCATTGTCATATGATATCCAGAAAAATATGCTTATCCTCAACGAATTTGCTGTAATGACCCAGACGGATATTGCTCCCGATCAGGTGCAGGAGGCTTTTAAGCAGACATCGGAGGCGTGTGAGACGGCAAAGCTGCTCCAGGATTCATATTGGTCAGCTTATAATGACGGCTCGGCAAAAGCTATCCATATTTCAGATGTCTCACTGGAGCTTATAACCGTAAAATCAGACGGCTCCGCCGATACTGCCGATTATATCTGGAGCATTGATAAGGATAACCTTTGTCTTTACGACGATAACTATGCGCTGAAGCTTACCTACAGCTGGCAGGTATCGGATAACGGAAGCAAGATAACTCTCAGCGATGCAGATGAACAGGACGATTCAGATGCGGCGGATACTTCCCTTGAATACACCGCACTTACGGAAGAGCAGTCAAAGGATATAGTAAATTACCTGCTGGGAATAATTGCGGATAATAAGAATAAATAATAAAAAGGTCAGACCAAAGGGCTCTGCCCTCAGTGGACTTCCTAAACCCTTTACTCTGCTCTCATTTGTGCTGATTTTTTATAAATTCCTTTATCGGTAAATAAAAAAGTGGCTGCTGCATTTTATTGCAACAGCCACTTTAAATTTCTCAAAATCACTTTGCTTCCTTGGCAACTCGCATAGCTCTCATGGCGTTGAGAATCGCTATTATAGATACGCCAACGTCTGCAAAAACAGCTCCCCACATATCTGCCATTCCCAGTGCGCCGAGAATAAGTATCAGTGCCTTTACGCCAAGCGCAAATACTATGTTCTGGTGAACTATGGATATGGTCTTGCGGGCTATCTTCATGGCTGTGGCTATCTTATGTGGGTTATCGTCCATGAGAACGATGTCCGCAGCCTCAATGGCAGCGTCAGAACCCATAGCGCCCATTGCGATGCCGATATCCGCTCTGGTGAGAACAGGAGCGTCGTTTATTCCGTCGCCCACGAATACGAGAGTTTCCTTTTCCTGCTTCTCGCTGAGGAGCTTTTCAACGCAGTCAACCTTGTCTGCGGGGAGAAGCTCTGCGTGATATTCGTCGATACCCAGAGTTTTTGCACAATCAGCGCCGACTCTGCGGTCATCGCCTGTAAGCATGACAGTCTTTCTGATTCCAAGCTGTTTAAGGTCTCTGATAGCCTCCGCTGCGCCGTCCTTGAGGGAGTCGGAGATAATGATGTGTCCCTTGTAAACGCCGTCAACGGCAACGTGCACTGCTGTACCTGTCTTGTGGCAGTCATGTGCGCCCTCGGCATTCACGGCATTCATGAGCTTCAGGTTTCCGACTGCAACATTTTTGCCGTCGATAACAGCCTTAACGCCCTGACCTGCCACCTCGGTAACGCCGCTTATGCGTGATGTATCACATTCCTTGCCCCAGGCACGCTTGAGTGAAAGCGAGATCGGGTGGTCGGAATAGCACTCAGCCAGACAGGCGATCTCCAGCAGAGCTGTTTCGTCGATGCTGTCGGGGTGAACTGCTGTTACCTCAAAGGAGCCTTTTGTAAGGGTTCCTGTCTTGTCAAAAACTGCGATCCCTGCGCTTGCAAGTGCTTCAAGATAGTTGCCGCCCTTGATGAGCACGCCTGCCTTGGAAGCTCCGCCGATACCGCTGAAAAAGCTGAGGGGTATGGAAATTACCAGCGCACAGGGGCATGAGATCACAAGGAATGTCATTGCACGGTATATCCATGTTCTGGGGTCGCCTGTGATTATCGAGGGAATGACCGCCAGCAGCACTGCGCCGATCACAACGGCAGGGGTATAATATCTGGAGAACTTTGTAATGAAGTTCTCGCTTTTGGATTTCTTTTCCTGGGAGTTTTCCACCAGCTCCAGTATCTTTGAAACTGTGGATTCGCCGAACGCCTTTGTTACCTTTACACGGATAATGCCCGAAAGGTTCACGGAGCCGCTTATTATCTCGTTGCCCTCGTTTACGTTTCTGGGAATTGATTCGCCTGTGAGCGCCGAGGTATCGACAGTGGAGGTGCCTGATACAACAACGCCGTCCAGAGGAACTTTCTCGCCGGGCTTTATTACGATAACACTGCCGCATTCCACTTCCTCGGGGTCAACCTTTTCAAGCTCGCCGATCTCGTTTTCAATATTGGCATAATCGGGACGGATATCCATAAGCTCGGTGATTGATTTTCTTGATTTATTGACCGCATAGGACTGGAACAGCTCGCCTACCTGATAGAAAAGCATTACCGCAGTTCCCTCGGAGTATTCGCCTGTGGCAAATGCACCGATAGTGGCTATGGTCATAAGAAAACATTCGTCGAACACCTGCAAATGGATTATGCCCAGTATTGCCTTGCGCAGAATGTCATATCCGATGATGAGATAGGGCACAAGATATGCCACAAGCTCCCATATGCCGATATCCACACCCGAAACATGGAAGAATATCATTTCGCCTGCAAGGATAATAAAGCTGATTATTATCCTTACAAGCATTTTCTTCTGCTTTTTGGTCATAGCTTCACGCCCTTACATTACGATGGTGCAGTCAGGCTCGATCTTCTTGCAGCGTGCGGCAGCTTCCTTCATAATATCGTTGAAGCGTGCGTCATCTGCAGTAATGGTGAGCTTCTGAGAAATAAAGCTTACGGTTGCGGACTCAACGCCGTCAATTTCGTTGATAGCGTTTTCCATTTTCTTAGCGCAGTTTGCGCAGTCAAGATCCTCAAGCTTAAATACCTTTTTCATAATAATATCTCCTTTAAAATAATTTTTATTTTTACCGCAGATGATTTGCGGATTTTGGCTGTAGTTTTACGAGCGTCACTGCTCTTCGATATGCTCCATACCTGTTTCGATGATGCTTCTTACATGGTCATCGGAAAGTGAGTAGAACACTATCTTTCCTTCCTTTCGGAAGGTCACCAGCTTGTTGTTTTTTAGCACTCTCAGCTGATGTGACACCGCCGTCTGGCTAAGACCCAGAAGCTGCGCCATGTCGTTTACGCAAAGCTCCGATTCAAACAAAGCATACAGTATTCTTATGCGTGTTGTGTCGCCGAATACCTTGTAAAGCTCTGCCAGATCGTAAAGAGTTTCCTCGGGGGGCATCTGCGCCATTACCTTGTTTACCACGTCCTCATGGACGCAGAGAAATTCTTCTCTGTTCTGTTCTGCCATTGCAGACCCTCCTTATTTTTTTATCACGGCAAAGCCCAGCGGAACATTTCCGTGGATATACCTTGTGGAATACTCTGCACAGCCGTTTGCCTCGGCGTTGTCGGCGATGAAATTGAGGTATTCGTCAACAGTGAACGCCTTGCTGTAATCAAATCCCATAAGCTTATAAAGCTTTATAAGGAGCCTGAACGCTCCCGCCTCCGCCTGAAGATATGTGGGGATAATTATTTTTCCTCCCGGCTTTGTAACACGTATCAGCTCGCTGAAAGCTTTCTGCGGGTCATCAAGAAGATGTATCACATTGCCTGCGATAACGGCGTCATATCTGTTGTCGGGATCTTTCAGGGCGGTCATATCACGCTTTGCAAAGCTGATATTGTATATTCCCAGCCGACGGGCTTTTTTCATAGATTCGATGAGCATTTCCTTTGACATATCGGTGCAGGTGACGTGCTTTGCATTTTTTGCGGCGGCCATTGAAAGCGCTCCCGTGCCTGCGGCGCAGTCCAGGACAAGCGCCCCTTGGGGTATTTCATTTTCCACAGTCTTTGCCATCTGGTCGTTTACCGACTTATTTGTAAATTCAGCCAGATCATAAAGACAGGCTATTTTATCCCAGAATGTTTTCATTTCTGTCTCTCCTTTATATGTTATCATATGTTCATCTGTTCATATGATAACATATAAAGACATTCTTGTCAATAGTTTTGCATATAGTTACAAATATTATATGGCTCATATATATTTTTATATACCTTGAGGTTGGATTTTTGCGGACGATATAGGAAATCATCACGCAGGGCTAAGCAAAACTAACCGCATATACTCGATATAGCACATAAAATCCGATAATACAAGGGAGAGGACATTCTTATAAATTTGCTCTCAAATAAACAAAATAACTCCAAATAAAAGAACAGAGTGAAATTAAAACCCGTAAACATAGCTATAGAAAAAGGTACAAATAGATGAACGGGGTCCGGTCTCCGGC
>OLZH01000841.1_pt1 | contig 9613 bp, 10 predicted proteins | sample 1673821 | NCBI WGS metagenome assembly OLZH01 (sample SAMEA103958128, study PRJEB25191) | human gut metagenome | reverse complement strand
GGCTCAGCAGAGAAAAAACACGGATTACGCCCCGCTTGTCAGGAACTTCCGGGGCTCAACAGAGAAAAAACACTGATTTCGCCCCGCTTGTCAGGAACTTCCGGGGCTCAGCAGAGAAAAAACGTAAATTACAGGGCATTTCGTAACGTAGGCTATAATAAATGCCGCGATGCCCACCGCGGAAGGATGTTCCGTTTGCTGTGGACGTTCGTGGATTTGAAACTACCATCCGCAATGAGCCACGCTATTCATAAGATTGTCAGCATAAAACGCTGCCAATCTTATTTCATATCGCGGCGTTCGCCGCATCTCGGCATAAGTAAAGACAGCGAATCATGCGCGAGCGCCCATCGCTGTCTTCACTATGCCTATGCGCGGCTCATTGCTCGCGTAACTTTCTAATTAAAACTCTACTTCTCAAACTTATCATGCAGATACTCCGAGAGCTTGGTATTTTCGCTGTAGTCCACAGGACAGTCGATGATGCAGGGGACCTTCTGCTGAAAGGCATCCTCCAGAATCGGCAGCAGGTCTTCCGCCTTCTCCACGCGGTAGCCTTTGGCATGCATGCTTTCCGCATATTTCACAAAATCGGGATTCTGGAAATCCACAAAGCAGTTGTGTCCGAAGTGATCCATCTGCTTCCATTTGATCAGACCATAGCTGGCATCGGAGAAGATCAGAGTCACAATGGGTGTCCCCTCTCTGAGGGCTGTCTCATACTCCTGGCTATTCATCATGAATCCGCCGTCTCCGGAGATCGCCAGTACCTTTTTCTCCGGGTAGATCAACTTGGCTGCCACAGCCCCCGGCACTGCGATGCCCATGGTGGCAAAACCGTTGGAGATGATGCAGGTATTGGGTTCGTAACAGTTGTACTCTCTGGCAATCCACATTTTATGAGCGCCCACATCCGAGATCACGATGTCATCCGCACCCATAAATTTACGGACATCGTACAGTATTTTCTGTGGCTTCATGGGAAAAGAGGTGTCATCTGCATAGCTTTCATATTCCGCCACCATTTCTTCCCGCAGTTTGAGAAATTCTTCCGGCTCCTCTTTTGCGTCACTGCGGTACAGGATCTGCTGTAAAGAATAGGAAATGTCTCCGACAACTTCCACCTCCGGCTGGTACAGCATGTTGATATGCGCCGGCCTCTGGTCGATATGAATAATCTTATGTTTCCCCTCTCCGTTCCATTTGCCGGGAGCGAATTCCACAATATCATAACCGACGGCGATCACCAGATCTGCCATATCCAGCACCTTGTTCTGGTAATCCTTCTGGGGGATGCCTATGGTCCAGAGGGAATATTTGTTGTTATAAGGAATGATGCCTTTGGCCATCATGGTATTGACCACCGGGATATGCAGCCGGTCGGCCAGCTCCGGGGTAATGCTATCCGGCGCGGCGCGCCACTTCCAGTTGCATCCCAGCGTGGAGGGTATTGACCACCGGGATCTTCAGGACATCTGCGAAGCTGGTAAGAGCCTCCCCGGCGTGATTGCGCACCGCACTGTGTCCCACCAGGATCACCGGGTGCTTTGCCTTGAAGATCATGGCCGCCGCCTGATCGATACTGGAAAAAGATGCGTACTCCTTATCCCTCTCCGGCTTTTTCAAAGGCTGTGCGGCAATACCGGAGCTGACCGGAAGCTTCGCCACGTTCGTGGGAAGATCCACATGACAGGCTCCCGGCTTCTCACTCTCCGCATATTTAAAAGCGATCCTGACGATTTCATTGACGGAATTGGGGTTCACGATCTGTTTGCTCCGCTTGGTGATTGGTGCAAACAGCTCTACCAGATCCAGATACTGATGAGAAGTCAAATGCATCCGCTCCGTTCCCACCTGTCCGGTAATGGCAATCAGCGGTGCACCGTCGGAATTAGCATCTGCCGTGCCTGTGATCAGGTTCGTTGCACCGGGGCCCAACGTTGAGAAACACACACCTGCTTTTCCCGTCAGTCTTCCGTACATATCAGCCATGAATGCCGCTCCCTGTTCATGCCGCACCACGATCACCCGGATGTCCGATTTTTCCAGTGCATTCATCATATCCAGATTTTCCTCCCCCGGAATCCCGAAGACATATTTCACGCCCTCGTTTTCCAGACATTTTACTAACACCTCTGCAACTGTATTTTGCTTCTTTTCCTGCTCACTCATAAGTTTCACCTCGTAATTTCCTGACTTTTTCTACAAAATAAAAGAGACAACGCTTTCCGTTTCCACGGACTTCGTTGTCTCTTTATTTGCTCATGTTAGCACACTCACAGATGATAGTCAATTATACTTTTTCTATCCAATATAAATCCCACAACAAATCCAAAGACATTCCGCACTCCGGGGCCTGCGAAAAAGATCTGCCAGCACAGCGCCATGGGGAAGTTCTGGACGGTCTTCTGCAGCCACAGGGCGATGATCTGGTTGCCGGGGTGCATGAAGAGGCAGGTGGCGATAAAACTCATCACCGGGCACATCAGGCATACGATCATGGAAGAGATTGCTAAAGTAATGAAAACGGGCTTATCCTCCGGGGATACCATGCGGAATGCCAGCTTCCGGGACAGCTTTTCCACTGCAAAATACTCCAGAATACAGGCGATGGGCCACATAATGGGAATCTCGTGGAACGCTAACAGGAATATCTCGTTGGTCATTCCTCCCTTGTCCAGTGCGATGTTGTAGCAGACCATAGCGTATACCATAACGAACGCCATGATCAGGGTAAAAATAATGTTCTGTAATCTTGTTTTCGGCATGAATTAATGCCCTCCTTTTCTAAAAATGGGCGCAAAAAGACACATGTGTGTTGTTCGTTAATCAGTGAGCAGTGCGCACATGTGTCGTTTCCAATTCTTACCTAAAGTCTCTATGCTATTTTCGCAACGGTGAGATTTTATCACATAGGTTTCGGAAAAGTCAATATGAAATAATGTATTTTTTCTTCTGCGGCTTCCTTCGGCTGTTCCCGGGATCTTACGCCGTTTTCCCTGCCGCTCTATCTTAGATACAGATGGGAGAAAAAATGTTGCAAGGTTTTTAAAAAAGAAAAACGCAAACGGGACTGTCCTTTCGAACAGTCCCTGAAGAGAAAAAGAGAAACCAAAATAGTTTTGGGTAAAAGCAAATTAATTCTGAACGTTGAATGCGCCCATGCCGGGATATACGGCTGCTGCACCCAGTTCTTCTTCGATACGGAGCAACTGGTTGTATTTTGCCACACGCTCGGTTCTGCTGGGAGCACCGGTCTTGATCTGACAGGTGTTCAGTGCCACTGCCAGGTCGGCAATGGTGGTATCCTCGGTCTCACCGGAACGGTGGGAGGAAATAGCGGTATAACCGGCCTTGTGTGCCATCTTGATGGCCTCCAGAGTCTCAGATACGGATCCGATCTGGTTCAGCTTGATCAGAATGGAGTTACCACAGCCAAGGGAGATTCCCTTTGCCAGTCTCTCGGTGTTGGTTACGAAGAGGTCGTCGCCGACTAACTGTACCTTGTCGCCCAGTTCTGCGGTCAGCTTCTTCCAGCCTTCCCAGTCTTCCTCATCCAGTGCATCTTCTATAGAAATGATGGGGTATTTCTCCACCAGTTTCTTCCAATGTGCGATCAGTTCTTCGGAGGTAAATACGGTGCCTGCCTTAGGCAACTTGTACTCGCCCACCTTGCCGGTCTTCCACTCGCTGGAAGCAGCATCCATAGCGATCTTGAAATCCTTGCCGGGCTCATAACCGGCTTTCTTTACAGCCTCTAAGATGGTCTCGATAGCTTCCTCATCAGACTTCAGTGCCGGAGCAAAACCACCCTCATCACCTACGGAAGTAGCCAGGCCTCTGTCCTTTAAAATAGAAGCCAGTGCGTGGAATACTTCAGCGCACCATCTTAAGCATTCCTTGAAGGAAGGCGCACCTACGGGCATGATCATGAATTCCTGTACATCCAGTCCGGAAGAAAGCGCATGACAACCGCCGTTGATAATGTTCATCATAGGAACCGGAAGTCTGTTGCCGGAAATACCGCCCAGGAAACGATACAGGGGAATATCCAGGGAGATTGCTGCTGCTCTCGCGCTGGCAATGGATACTGCCAAGATCGCATTGGCTCCCAGTCTGGACTTATCCTTGGTTCCGTCTGCATCGATCATTGCCTTATCAATGGCATAAATATCGGATGCATCCATTCCCTGCAGAGTCTCATTGATTACAGTATTGATATTTTCTACAGCCTTCTGAACACCCTTGCCCAGATCTGCTCTTATCGCCGTCTCTCAGTTCCAGTGCCTCGAACTCACCGGTAGATGCTCCGCTGGGAGCCATGCCGCGTCCGATGGTACCGTCTACCAGAGTTACCTCTGCTTCTACGGTAGGATTGCCTCTGGAATCCAGAATCTCTCGTCCAATGACTTTTTCAATCTCTAAATAGTTCATCTTGTTCTTCTCCTTTATCCTCTATTCTAAACTTTTTATTCCCAAACCTTCTCTTTCGTGAATCCCTCATCCCTGTGTATAAGGGCTGAAAAACTCCTCCCGGAAGATGACCTCCCGGCAGTCCGCGGATTCAGCAGCTCCGTTTTCTCTGAGGAGTTTCACATGATTCACTCATTAGTTAGTTGCACCTAACTCTTGGATTATTATATCCGGCTTTCTTCAAAATAGCAATAGGTGTTAATGAGAGGATTTCTCAATGGATATTTTCCTGCATAATTTGTACTTTTTAGTTAAAATTAATTCTAGTAGCATTTTTTCATTATTTTCCTCGATTTCTAAATTCATATTCCTTTAAAACTAAAATATAGTAAAATAGAATTTATCAAATCTTAAAAGAAAACATTTAAATAGGCTGCATCTGCGGCAGAATGCGAGGCATTATGAGGAGTTTCGGTGAAATTCTGGCATCCCTGCGGGAAGAACGGGGCATTTATCAGAAAGAACTGGCTGCCATACTGAAAGTATCCGTTGGCACCATTTCGAATTACGAGAACAATATTCACTTCCCGGATCAGGAAGCTTTAATACAATTAGCGGAATATTTCGATGTAACCATCGATTATCTGTTGGGTCGGACTCCTTATCGTTACAATCCGGAAGTTCTGAGACAGGAATGTGTCCCCGGCACCACCGTATCCGATGTGGTAGAGGTGATACAGCATTTTAATCCGAAAAACATGGCTTCTCTGCTGGATTTTGTGGATCTGCTGCAATTAAGAGAAAAAGCAGAATCTTCCTCCCGGGAAGACTCTGCCAATGATTGATCCATAAATTCTATTGTCTTTTTATCTGGTGGACAGGAACTGTTGCTCCCGGATGGCTGTCTGGTCGTCCGGGTAATTTTGTAAATAAGCATTCATCAGTACTTCTGCCTGCTGATAATCTTCCAGATACTCATATGCTACAATTTCATTAAAGCACAAGGTCTGCATCAGGCTGTTTCCTTCGATCTGTTTTCCCGCCTGAAATGCCGCCAGAGCATTCTGATACTCCTTTTTTGCCATTTCGCACAGACCAAGTTCATTGTAGATTTCTGCATTCGGCCCCTGCTTGGAGAGATAATTGTTGTACACACTGGACGCATAGTTATAATCTCCGGTAGCCGCATAGGCTCTTCCCAGATAGAGATAGCTGTCCGCGCCTCCCTTATCCCGGGCTTCATCCAGCGCCAGATAAGCTTTCTGGTATTCTCCCAGATAATAATAGATCCGTCCGCTGTCATAAGCATCCAGTTGTTTGGCTGTGTCCAGTACATTTTGCAGATATTCCTGACCGACCTCACGGTAGCCGTGCGCTGCCAGGGCTTCATAGATTTCTATTAACCGGTCATAATTTTTCGGATCCATGGAGATTGCCTGATCAAAATCCGCTTTGGCACTCTCATAATCTCCCAGCTCCAGTTCTGCAGAACCTCTGAGAAAATAAGCGTCCTTTTCCTCCGGCTTCAGGCCCAGAATGGCATCGTATACCTTTTTGGCTTCCGCAGGCTGTCCGTTCTTGGTGTATGCCGCCGCCAGATAGTAATTCATATCATAGTCCACGTTCTGAACCCAGCCGTCACTGAGTTCCAGAGCCTGTGTAAAATATTCTACGGCCTGATCATACTCTGTCAGCCCCATGCTGGCGATTCCCCGGCCTCTTGCGATCAGACGGCTGTCCTCTTTCTGTGCTTCCGCTTCGTCAAAGGCATTCAATGCCCCCTGATAATCCAGAGTTTCCACCAACTGCATTCCTTCGGTGATCTTCGTGGTATCACTTCCGCAGCCTGTCAGCATGCCTGTCATCAGACAGCAGACTCCTGCTGCCACTATTTTCCTGTGTATTTTTCCCATGCTTTCCTCCACGGCCGTATCTGTATTACCGGTTCCTATTTGTCTAACTGCGAAGTACAATGAGGGCATCTTGTGGCATCGATAGCGATCTCGCTCTTACAGAACGGGCATTTTTTCGTCGTGGGCGCTGCCGGTGCTTCCTCTTTGTGATGCAGGGTGTCTCCCAGCTTATTGATGAATTTTACCAGACAGAAGATCACAAATGCTGTGATCAGGAAGTTGATAACTGCCGTGATAAAATTACCGTACATCAATACCGGTGCCGTATCGCCGCTTCCCAGCTTTACATATAAATTCGAAAAATCCGTGCCTCCGAAGATGGCCAGAATCGGTGTCAGGATATCTTGATTCAGAGAAGTAACGATAGCGGTGAATGCTCCGCCGACGATCACGCCGACTGCCATATCCATTACATTTCCCCTCAAAATAAACTTTTTAAATTCCTGAATGAATCCGCTTTTCTTGCTCATTTTTCTCTTCCTTCCTCTTATGGTATGAAGGTCGAACCGCGCTGTCCCACGTTCGAACCACGCCATTCGCAAAGTCGCGCTGCCGCGCTTTCCGTCACTTCGTGACTACCTTTGCTCATGAATCGGCGCTTAACTCATGGACATATTCGTTCGCAAAATCATGCAAGCATGATTTTGCGAACGAATATGTCCATGGTCGAACTGTTTTGTTTCATAATAGCATAGACCCCTTGAAACCTCAATAGGAAATGGGGTATACTCTTTTAGGAATCTAATGTAGAAGTAACCGCATTTTCCCAGAAAGGATCAATTCATGCAGCGGATCAACGAAGACATCAAAACCGGCAATTTCAAACAGATCTACCTGCTCTACGGAGAGGAACGTTATCTGAAGAACCAGTACACGACCCGTCTGCGCAAGGCTCTGTGTCAGGAGGGGGACGAGATGAATACCCATTTCTATCAGGGAAAGGATTTCTCCTTGGGACAGGTCATCGATCTGGCAGAGACGCTGCCTTTTCTGGCAGAGCGCCGTGTTATGTTCTTCAAAGATACCGGGCTCTTCAAATCCGGTGGGGAAAAGCTGGCGGAATACCTGGCAAACCCCAACGACACCACCTTTTTCGTGTTCACGGAGAGTGAAGTGGATAAACGGAGTAAACTCTACAAGGCCGTACAGTCCAAAGGCTACGCGGCAGAGTTCACCGTGCAGGATGAGAATTCCCTGAAACGCTGGATCGCCGGTATCCTGGGCCGCGAAGGGAAAAAAATCTCCGAGAACACCGCACAGCTCCTTCTCTCCAAGACCGGCACGGATATGGAAAATATCCAGATGGAGCTGGAGAAGCTGATCTGCTATTGTCTGGACCGGGATATAGTCACCGCAGAGGATGTGGAAGCCGTCTGCACCACCCGCATTACCAACCACATCTTCGATATGGTCAATGCCATTGCGGAAAAGCAGCCGCAGAAAGCCTTGCAGCTCTATTACGATCTGCTGGCACTGAAGGAGCCGCCCATGCGGGTGCTGTTCCTGATCGCCAGGCAGTGTAACCTGCTGCTCCAGACCAAGGAATTAAAAAGCAGAGGCCATGACAATAAGACCATTGCCTCCAAGATTGGTGTACCGCCCTTTGCCGCCGGGAAATATGTGGCACAGGCATCCCATTTCAAGACTTCCGTGCTGAAAAATGCGGTAAAGCAGTGTGTAGAGACCGAGGAAGCCGTGAAATCCGGGCGGATGAATGATATGATGAGTGTGGAGATACTGATTTTGTCGGTATTGCCCTCGTAAGCTTGCGAAATGCATTGAGTGAGTTCTGCTCACGATATATAAAAGTCCATGGACAGTTTTCCTGCTCATGGACCTTTTATTTGCATTACTTTTATTCGCATTAATTTTATTATCGTGTTACATATCTAGCTTCAAAGTAATAGTCTTCTGCAATGATACCTGTGACGCCTTGAACTTTTTTGGATATACATCTTTGTATCTGTAAATACTCAGGATAATTCCCACCAGTGCGTAGCACAGTAAAATATTATTTCTGCCAACAGATAAGAACGGCAGGAAGGTCGATGTCAGCGGGATCCATCCCAACATTCCCGCAAAGTTCAGAGAAATATTTAATAAAATGATCATTCCGCATCCGAATCCCATCACCATGCCTAGTTCATTTTTCTGTCGGGCCGCAGCTCCGAACATAAACAATACCAGTGCCGCCAGGATCGCGGCTACAAAGATTCCGGCCAGCAGTCCGTAACTGTTCAGAATATAAGAGAAAATGTAATCCTGATTGAATTCCGGCAAACCTCCCACCACATCTTTTCCACTGTTGCCCCAAAGTAAAATATTTTCATTAAATTTATGAAGCATGGCCGTCATGTAATTGGCATCTCCTGAATGGGATAAATAGGAGCGGATCCTGGCTTCCTGATAGGCTTCCAACATGTGAAGTGCATACATTGCAGTCAATACCAGGACCGGCCCTGCCGTAAAAAGCAGCCACATGCCGATAATCGTCTTTTTCACAGGCAGTTGAAACCACCCCTTCCAGACAGCCACCGTAAGTTCTATCAGCATACTGACCATCATGATGACAGCCACACCGAGGCTGGGGATTCTGGATGTAATAAATACAGGAAGAATCAGCCACAGGATCGCCCTGCACAGTGCGGATACACCACCGTCCCTGTATTTATATAGGATAGCGCCGTAAATCGGCACATAGAACATCATCAGGGAAGTAACCGCCACCCGGAGCCTTCCAAATCCGATCCAGTTGCCGATTCCGTTGACATCCAGACCACCGAAGCCTGCCACCCGCAGCCCTCCCAGAATCAGAATAGCTCCTCCGATGAACCTGGAGTACTTTGCAATTACGGTATAATCTAGGAAGTAGATCACACACATGAGGAGGAATCCAATAGCAACGGCTGAGCCAAACCCCTCCGTAGTATAGCGGTACACTTCCTGTCTCCATGTTTCCAGCTCCTGATAACCGGGTTGTCTGAGAATGGATTGCTGTATCAGAATGCCCAGCAAGCTTAAAATTCCTACGATCACAAGTAACTTCCATGCAATCTTAGGCTTGTGGATCCTGTCCAGCGAGATCCCCACTTCTACCGGATCTCCCATGTCCGTAACCGCATTTTTCTCTGCTTCCTCATAGCTCATTCCATCGGAAAGATTGTCCTCAATCTGGCATTCTATATGGTCTCTTATCTCCTCGGCGATATAGGGTCTGGCTTTTTTACAACGGATCTGTGACAACAGTTTTTCCAAATATGTTTCCATCCTTATACCCCCATTGCCAG
>OLZH01000822.1_pt1 | contig 9775 bp, 6 predicted proteins | sample 1673821 | NCBI WGS metagenome assembly OLZH01 (sample SAMEA103958128, study PRJEB25191) | human gut metagenome | reverse complement strand
CGCTGTATCGTCTTTCTTTACGATTTCAATCGTAGCCTGCTCAATCCAGGATACTTTGAAATCAATATATTTTTCATCTGTCACACCTTCACCAAATACCAACGCAAGATCCTGCGTGTCAGATCCGGTGGTGATTTTATAAGCAGAGTAATCTTTTGTAATACTTCCCTTCATTGTAGAAGACCAGCTCTGTGCCACGTCACTCACCTGTGTCAGTGGTGCAGAAAGATAAAACTTTGTTCCTCCGCAAATTTCTACACTTGCACCAGCTTTACTTGTTGTGCCTGTGCTTAGATTATGAAGTTTCACACCAGACGGAAGTTTCATCGTAATTGTCTGTAGCTTATCTGCTTTGAATGTAATATCTTTGGTTCTCTGTGAATTGCCATCCACATAAGCTTTTACATCTCCATCAGAAAATGACATTGCTACATCCGGTATTTCTGGCTGTGAAACACAATAATTATACAATTTCATTGCTAAATTCTTGGCTGTACTATTCGCTCCGGAAAAAGCGTCGCCACTTCCATTAGCATAAGAAGCCGCCAGATGAACAAGAATGAATTTTGCTCCAGCACTAAGATTTCCATAACCATTCTCTTCTGTAAAGAATCCTTCATCTCCTGCTGCCTTGGTTCCGTAATAACATACCTTAGCTAATGTTTTTCCATCTCCGACTTTACTAATCGTGTAATTACCTGTTCCTGGTCCCGGTTTTGATGGCTGTACACAGTAAGCAGTCGCAGATACATTTCCAAACTGAACCGTATACTGATAGGTAAGATAAGAACCATAACCATAATCCGCATAACGATACAGAGTTCCTCTTGTAACAGATACTTTCTGTACACTTCTTGCACTTGTCTTTGCCATAAAAGTGACTGTTTCACCAGCTTCCATGGCGTATAAATCAATTCCTTCCTCTTCCGCCTGCTCCATTGCATCCGATACTGTAAGACCTGTTTCCGAATCCGTTGTATTTTCAGTATCTTCTTCCATATCCGGTAATAGTTCGCTTGCCTGAGAATCAAATTCTTCTATCTCGCTTTCCGTCACTTCCTCTGTTGGAAGCAATTCCGAGTCTGCTTCTGAATTCTCCGTTTCCTCTGTCTGCTGTTCACTGCCAGCTGTTTCTGATTCGGTTACTGCTTCACTCCCTGCAGTTTCTGTCTGCACTTCTGTTTCTTTCTCACGCACAATCAGCTTTCGGCTGATCTGGTACTTCGGATGCTCCTGATTTACCGGTTCCACATAATAGACCGCTTTGTAAGTGTCCGCATGATCTGTCGTAAAATCCTCATTCTTATCATTCTTTGCTTCCTCAAATGTGACTTTAACCTTGTTATCATCCTTGATTTCCAGTCCGGTATAATCTGATTTCACATTAAATACACTGCCTGTTTCGATTTCATAATCTTTGGCAGTCACCACCTCATCTTCATCCAGAAGGTCTTTCACTTCCTCATAAAGTGGAGGTTTCTCCTCTGGCTGGATCTCCGCTGCATATGCAGTCATCGGAGATAACACGGTACTAAGCATTGTCATGCCTGCCAGCAAGCCAGATACTACTTTTCTAAAATTACCTTTTTTCTTCATGCTAAGGTCCTCTCTTTCATATATTTGTATTAAAACAGACAGTCCTTAGACTGCCTGCAATACACTACTTATCGTTGTGGGAAAATCAGATTGAACTGCACATTTCCCTCGCCGGGATCAACCATTTCCACAGTTGCTTCATACTGTCTCCCTGTTTTTCTTGATACCAGATCCTTATAATGGATTTTTCCTTTAGACAGGAACTTCTTTGCTGCCGTCTTATCCATCTTTTTTCCCTGACTCGCAAGGAATTTATCATTCTTCCATAAGGTAAAAGCACAGTTCCGGTCAGAACAGTAAAAGTTTACTTTCCCTTCCTGGACATCTGCTCCACATCGGGGACATTTGCCAATGACTTCTCCTTTTGCCTTTCCCTGAAACTGATTTTTCTTTTCTTCTGAAATCCCCTGGTATCTGGCAACCAGTTCCTGCATCAGCTCTGTAATCCCATTTAGGAATTCATCTGCTGTCTCTGTATTCTGGGCAATGTGATTCAATGCCATTTCCCACTCTGCGGTCATCTTCGGAGATTTAATCTCATCTGGCAGAACCGTAATCAGTACATTTCCATCATCTGTCGGCACCAGATTTTTCTTTTCCCTTTTCACAAAACCAGACTGAATCAGTTTTTCAATGATTGCTGCCCTTGTTGCCGGAGTACCAAGTCCTTTCTTTTCTGTATCTTCGGTCAGTTCTTCATTCCCTGCACGTTCCATCGCAGAAAGCAGGGTATCTTCTGTGTACTGTTTCGGTGGCTGTGTAAAATGCTCCGATACAAAAGAATCACAGGGACCATAATGCTTGCCTGCCCAGATATCCAGCTCCGGCTCTTCTTTCTCAATCTTTACGCCAAAGAACTGTTTCAATTTATTTTCGATTGCCTTGAATCCTTCCTGCTTTGTTTTCTTTGCTGTGAGATAAAACGTATGATAATTGCAGGTGATCTGGCATTTATGGCTTTCATAAATATAAGGATCTGCAGTTGCTGTCAGAACCCTGGCACTGATCAGATACAAAATCTTGCGGTTTCGTTCTTTCAGTTCACCAATATCTGCTTTGGCTACTTCCATGGTTGGGATAATCGCATGGTGATCAGATACTTTCTTTGAATTTAATACCTTACTCACGTCTGGGTGATATTCCAGACCTTCAGCATAAGGCATTTTCCCAAGTAACATCTGAATCAGTGTTTCAGTGCTTTCTCCCATCTCATCTGTCAAATACTGGCTATCAGTTCTCGGATAAGTGACAAGCTTCTGCTCATACATCTCCTGCACGGCATCCAATGTCTGCTGTGCGGTATAACCAAACATTCTGTTAGCTTCCCTCTGCAGAGTGGTCAGATCATAGAGCTTCGGAGGGCGGACCGTTTTCTCTTTCACATCATCCTTTTCCACTTCGCACATACGCTCCCGACAGTCCGCAGCCACTTTATCTGCATCCTCTTTTTTCTGAAAATGCTCTGTGACCGCATCCATATCGTCAAACTTGATATGAGCCATATAATATTTTTCTTTGGTAAATTCCTTGATCTTCTGATTTCGATCCACGATCATGGCAAGTGTTGGTGTCTGTACTCTTCCAACTTTCAGATTCTGGTTATACAGAACGGAAAAAAGACGGCTCGCATTGATTCCCACCAGCCAGTCTGCCTTTGCCCTGCAAAGTGCTGACTGATAGAGACTGTCATAACACGAACCGTCTTTTAATGACGCAAATCCATCTTTAATTGCCTGTTCTTCCATAGATGAGATCCAGAGCCGCTTCATCGGCTTTTTGCATCCTGCCTGCTCATACACCAGACGGAAAATTAGCTCACCTTCACGTCCTGCATCAGTGGCACAAATCACTTCATCTACTTTGGAATCTCTCATCAGTTTCTTTAAGATTCCAAACTGCTTTTTCGTACCTTCCAATACCTTATGTTTCCAGCATTCTGGCACAATCGGCAGATCATCATATCTCCATTTTTTATATTTTTCATCGTATTCCGATGCATCACATAATCCAACCAGATGTCCTACGCACCAGGAAACGATATAACCGTTTCCCTCCACGTAGCCATCTTTTCTTGTTCTGGCTCCAAGCACGGAAGCCAGTGCCATCGCAACCGATGGCTTTTCTGCAATCACTAATTTCATTTACTCCTGCTCCTCTTCTTCATCTTCCAGCACAGCATCATCAAAATCCTCGTCTCTCAGGATTTCTGGTTCTATACTTTCTTCCTGCTCATCTGCATCGTCTACTTCCCGTTTTTCTGACTCTGAATCTTCGGATTCATCTTCATCCTCTTCCATCTCATCCTCGTCATCATATTCATGCTTTGGTTTATAGACTTTGAAGTAATATCCTCCTGCCGCAGCTCCGACTGCAACCAGTGCAATCAAAAGATACGTTCCAAATGGACTTTTATCTTCAGGCATCTGAATATCATCCTCTACCTTATCTTTCTCATCTGCCTCTGTCGTTTCCGGCTTTTCTTCTTCAGCCTGTTTCTCTGGTTCTGCATAAACCGTATCTACTTCCGGAAGTGTCACGGAATCAGAAAGTGTGAAGTTCATCAGATCTTTCTCACTGACTTCGGTAAGGAAATACACATTATCCTGAGATTTTGAATTGTCGATGATCAGATAGAAAATCTTACCACTCTTAGTTGAAATGGTATAAAACTCTTTTGTGCCTTCCGTAGCTGTTTTAGTAACAGAATCTGCTGTCTCGCTTTCTTTATTAAGCTGTTCCTCAATACCTGTCACTGTCCGATCATCCACAGTTCCTTTTGCATCTGTCGGCTCAGAAGCCTGTGCATCCTGTGGAAGTGGTGAAGTCGTTGTTTTCTCAGTCCCAGTTGCATCTGCACTGGTCGTGGTTGCCATCGCACCATTGCTGTCACTTGAAGTTTTCTGTTTCTCTGCCTGCTTCTTTGCCCATTCATAATAAGGATTCTGCAACACATACTTTTCAGAAGTATTTCCGGCACCGTCTGTTACCGTAATCTCAATCTGTTTTGTAGTAAAATCTTTCTGTGTCAGTTGCACTCTCAGCATTCCATCCTTCAGATCTGTATAAGTGGTGCCATTAACTGTTACTGCAGTAATCCCGGATACTGTATCATTCCCCTGAATCGTCAGCACACCATCTGTCAGGGACGCAGAGAGTGTCGGCTTTTCCGTGTCATAACACTTAATAGAGCGATTCTGCTCATAGACCTTCCCCTCACCATCTGTCACACGCACATACACTGTCTGATTTCCTGTGATCGTGATACTTCCGCTTCCAGTTACATCCTGCCAGCTTCCATCTTTTCCTGCTTTTGCTTCAATCTTTGCTATTGAGAAACCTTCCGGCATATGGCTGGCATCTACCGTAACAGCAATGGTTGTTTCTCCCTGTTTCCAGCCATCCGGTTTCTCAATCGTGATTGCAGGCGTGGTATTCTCAGCTGCATAAGCAGTCTGTGTCTGGAGCAAAGGTGTTGTCAGGCAAAGAAATGTCGTTGCTGCAAGCAGACTCTTTTTTACCCTGCTTTTAGTATTTGTTCTCTTCTTCTGTTTCATTTTTTCCAGATTCATCATCGGCTTTTATTTCCTCCTTCTGTATTTCTACCCTGCCGGGCAACTCATTTTTCATTTTCTTTTTAAAAGCTTCCAATTTCGGAATACTCATATCCATTGCACGGATAATTCTTACAATTTCCAGATTTTCTGCTTCTGTTTTTGCAATCTCCGCAGCCTTGAACCGCTTTAAATCTGCTTCATATCTGGCTTTAGATGCTTCCATTTTTTCCTTGGCTTTCTCATAATCTGCCGTTGCTTTTTCAAGACTTTTCATCTCTTCTCCTTTCCGGGCGGCTGTTATACCGCCCTTTTCCTTACCATCGCCCGAATCCATAGAAATGGCTCTGCCAGTATGGAGAGTTGATGGACGTATACTGAACCGGATGCCCACAATGGATCATCTGACCATTGCCCACATAGATTCCAATATGCGTTACCGGAACTCCTGCATCATAAGTACCTGTAAAGAAGATCAGATCTCCTGGCTGTGCTTCTGACTGAGATACCGGCGTGCAAATGTCATATAATCCTTGTGCTGTTAATCTTCCTGTATTCCTTACACCCGAATGTGTCAGGCAGTAACTTACGAATCCAGAACAGTCAAATCCACTTGGCGAATATCCACCCCACACATATGGTGTTCCAAGATATCTCGCTGCTTCATTTAACAAACGCTGTGCTGCTTCACTGGTATATTCATTGCCGCCAAATCCTGCCCCTTCTCCTGTTTCCAGATAAAAGATTGGGTTCAACCGCTCTCCATTTTTCAGAAGTTCAATATGAAGATGGCTTCCTGTAGAATTTCCAGTATTTCCTACAAGACCTATCTCATCACCTTTCGTGACGGATGCTCCTGCAGATACACTCCGGCTGCTTAAATGTGCATACCGCAGTTCATAGCCTTTACTGTCCTTGATTACAACATAATTGCCATAGCTGTCGTTATAAGCAGAAGTTGTAACCGTTCCGGTCAGCCCTGCCATTACTTTTGTCCCTTCCGGTGCTCCGATATCCATACCATTGTGTAACTGATTTGCTCCTGATATTGGATGAATCCGATATCCATAATAGCTGGTCACACTGGAATACCAGTTAAAATCAACCGGTGTTGCAAACATCTGCAGGTTGCCTTTGGTATCGTTGTAGGCACTGAACAGTTCTTTCTGGAAAAATCCCAACCTGTCCTGACAGATTGACATCAGGTTTCCACTGGTCAATGTTACATTCAGCGTGTCCACATCTCTGATTCTGGTCACTTCGACTTCATTGCTTCCGTTATCATCTGCAAGATAACATTCCCAGGTCTGATGTCCATGTGCAGATGCTGCCGCATGACTGTCATAATAGACATCAAATTGTACACCGTATCTTGCGAAAGCTCCGGTATCTTCTACGGTATATTCGACACCATTCATAACTACCTTTGTTCCCATTGGAACAAACGGATTGGAAGCATCTACCGCTAAGGTATGATTGGCAGTTGGATATGCTCCACTGGCAGTCGGTCCTCCGCTCCAAATACCACAACAGATTGGACAGTTACAATATCCACTGGTCACAACCTGTCCCAAAGATTCTCCAACTCTTACTGTTGCTGTCTCCGTTACAGTCTCATTGACTGCTTCAGTAGTTAAATGATATTGCTCTGCAAACAAGGCGTCCAGCTCCGGCTTGACCTGTTCAAAAGTAAATTCTTCATACTTTGCAGACAGATAACTAATCAGGATAAACGGATCATGCTCAATAGGTCCGATGTTATATCGGTATTCCTCATGTCCCGGTTCTTCAGATTCCATGTTGTTGATCCGCTCCTGCAGATTAGCTTCCAGCTGTGTGTAATACAGTTCCGCTTCCCGGATTGCCTGATCCGATGACAGATAACTGGTTCCGGTGTAAGTGATCACATTTTGTAAAAACACTGCAGAGCATGACGTGACATTCGTTATGATCAGAAACATCAATCCGATCAGAACTGCTACACTGATATACACCTTCCGGTTTTCTTTAAAAAAGTTGGTGACTTTGCCGCCAATCTTCTTGATATAATCAATCGTACCTTTTGTAGCTGTTCCTACTGTCTGTTCACTTCGCTTCGCTTTGGCATAATCCCGTTTGATCTGTTGCTTCTGAATCTGTTTTTTCAGTTTCTTCTGTTCCTGACGGGCTGCCGCCTGTGTCTGTTTCTCTTCCTGTCTTTCAAGTCTGCTTCTTTTTCTGGATGCCCTCTGTTTCCTGCGTCTGGCACTTCTCTGTTCCAGCCGGTAAACACCTTCGCCGCTTTCTTCTAACTTATGGGCACCTTCTACCGCCGCATTATCGTCTTCATTTTTGCTGATCTCACGGTGCAATGCTACGGAAGTTGCACTTCCTGCTTTCTTGACAACAGAAGTTTTTTCTGTTTTCACAGATTCCCCTTCGCCAAACTTCAGGCAGGATTTCTTCTTTCCAGGAGATTCTCCTTCATTTGCCTGATAGACCTGTGCTTTCTTGGAATGCTGCTTTGCTTCCTTTTTCTTTCTTGCTTCTTCATAAGAAAACTTTTTGGCTTTTTCTTTCTGTTTCTGATGGCGGAAATTGACTCCATCCGTATCCATCTGGTTCAATTTCTCCATATCTTTGTCATTTTTCACAGAAGCACCAGTTTCCTCATAAGCAAACTTCAAACGTTGTTTTTGTTTTGGCTTTTTGCTGCCACCGGTCTGATTTCTCCGGCTGTCTCCTCTGTTTTCTGATAGATCAGCACGTTTTTCTTTCAGTCTCCCTGACTGTCCGGCTTCGGATTTTTCTGCAAGTCTGGATTCTTTTCCGACTTCAGCACGGATTCTTTTTCTATTTTGCTGTTTACTACTCTGTCCAAAATCCTCACTTTGCTTCTCTGTCCGTATCAGTTCCGGTGCATCTCTGGATTTTTGCACAGAGGGACGAATATTTTTCCCACTCCGTTCAGACTGGCGGGGAGACTTATCCACAAGGTTTTCTTCTTTTTCCCCCTGTTTTCTTCCCATCTGCACATCACTGGCACGGTTACTGACACGAACAGAAGATTTATCTGTCAGGTTTTCTTCCACCAGACCATCCTTGGTCATCTTTTGGACTTTCTTGTCCCTGACTTTCATTCTCTGTTCTGCCACTGATTACTCCTCCTTCTTCGGATACCCTTTCCCTGCCTGTAATAAACAGAGAAAAGCGATGCCAAATACAGCACCGCCACTAAAAGTTAATACATATGAAATTGCTCGTAACATTGCTTTCTCCTTTGATTTAACCTGCTTCAGAAGTCTCCTCTAAGCGGGTTGTCATGATTTTATAGAGGGAATTCTTCGGGAATCTGTCTACAAATGGGATAATGACATTTCCATAGAACAGAAGTCCTTCACCCTCATTACTGTTGGTTACATAGGACAGCTGGGTTGGTGAGATATTCAGCTGTTTTGCCAGAATCTGCCTGTCTCCGGAAGCCTGGTTCAGCATATAAATAAAATCTGAATTTTCAAATATATTCTCAATCTCTCTGGAAGACAGTAGATCTTTGATATTTTGTGTTATCTGATTGTTATTATCAGGCGGCTTTTTATCCACCTCTCTGGGGCTTTCGCCCATTTTCATCAGCGTGTCATTTCACGCTCAGCATAGCATATCTTTTTACCACGATTTATATCGTACCGGCTGGCAATGCGGCCTCTTGGAGCTGTTATATTCTGCTTATGCAGGTTCAAGCTCTATGCGTTGCGTGTGACTATTTTATTATAAATAGCCTTCCACTCGGATTAGGACGCTACCCCTTTCCCGTTTTTTTCCGCATTGATAATTCTGACTTACTTGCCGGTTTCAGTCAGAACGGCGATAGTTTGCACTTTAAGCGACTAACAAGTAACAAACTAGTTCACCAGTTGGAATACCACCCCATTTACGGAATCTCTTCCAGATCTCCACACTATATGCTGCTGTCTGCTCCTCTTTTAAGAGAAGATGGAACTCATCCACATAATATCGGGTGGATTTATGGGCAGAACGGTTCATCGTTACCCTGTTCCAGACCTGATCCTGGATTACGAGCATCCCAATCTTTTTCAGCTGTTTTCCCAGTTCTTTGATGTCAAAGCAGACAATGCGGTTATTGATATCCACGTTTGTCTGATGGTTAAATACATTCAATGAACCTGTAACATAGATTTCCAACGAAGTGGCCAGTCGCTGTGCTTCCGGCTCTTCCTGTTTTCTCAGAAGGTTATATAAATCCTCCAGGATTGGCATCTTCTCCGGCACTGGATCGGCAAGATATTCCTGATATACTAACCGTACACAGCGGTCAATGATGGTCTTTTCTACCGGCTCCAGTCCATTCTTTCCTCCAACAATCAGCTCACACAAAGACAGAATAAAATCTGCTTTCAGTGACAGTGGATTATCTTCCTCAGAATAATTCAGATTCAGATCCATCGGATTGATATACTGGTCAGATACTGGCGAAACCCGAACTACCTGCCCATGCAGTGCCTGCACAAGTGCCGAATATTCGGCTTCTGGATCACAGACAATGATATCGTCTTCCGTAATCAGGAAGCAGTTTGTAATTTCCCTCTTTGCTGAGAAGGACTTACCGGAACCAGGTGTACCAAGAATCA
>OLZH01000813.1_pt1 | contig 9820 bp, 8 predicted proteins | sample 1673821 | NCBI WGS metagenome assembly OLZH01 (sample SAMEA103958128, study PRJEB25191) | human gut metagenome | reverse complement strand
CCAAGCTGACGGTTCTGCTGAAAGGCGCCAATGCGGATTCGCTTGCGCATCTGCTGCGCTTTAAACCGATTATCTGCTCTCTGGCACGGTTGGAAGACATCTGCGGCTATGAGGACGAAATTACGCCCGACATGGTACAAAGCGTTTTCCGCGAAGCCTCGCTTTTGATCCCGCTTAAGGGCGTAGTTGATTTTGCCGCCGAGCGCGAACGCCTGCAAAAGGAACTGGCCGGACTGGAGCAAAATCTTGCCGGTTACGAGCGCAAGTTGTCAAATCCGAGTTTTGTCGAACGTGCGCCGGCCGCGGTGGTTGAGGAAGAAAAGCGCCGCCGGGCGGAGGCTTTGGAAAACAAGGCCAAAGTTGAGGAAGCGCTGGCACGGATCGTCGGGCTGTAATCAAAAAACAAAGCCTTGCCGCCTCACTGGCGCAGGGCTTTATTTTTGAATAAAGGTGCGGACAATGAAGTTTTTTTTGCGGAAAAAGGTTTATGCCGCCGCCGCTGCGGCGTTGACGCTGGTTTGGGTGCTGCTGTATGCAAACCGCTACCACATATACCACTGTCTGCCGGCGCGCGACGGCGGAGAGCTTGTTCTTTCCGGCGGCGTACTGGTTGACCGCGTTGCGCACCAACCCTTCAGCGGTCGGGCAAGGCTGAAAAACGGAGAACAAACGCTGGTTTTGTCTTATGACGAAGGGCGGCCTGACGGGTTGGGGGTTGCCTGTCAAGACGGGCGGATAAAAGAGATTGTCAATTGGAAAAAAGGCCGTCGCGACGGCAAGTTTATGTCGTTTGAAGACGGCCATCCGCATGTATCCGGAACTTATCGGCAGAACGCCAAAAACGGAGAATGGATACAATATGACGAAAACGGGCGGATCACTCTCAGTCGCAACTACCGGAATGATGTTCCCGAAGGCGTTGCCCGCCGCTATTACCCGAACGGCCGGGTATATATCCATATGAATTATCACGACGGCATTCCCGACGGATATTATGTGATGTATGCGGAAAGCGGCGAGCCGATTGTGGAGGCTTTTCTTAAAAACGGACATTTTGAAGCGGTCAAACGCTATAATCCGAATTATCAGCTGCCGGATCGCGACGAAAACGGCGGGATCGTTATTCGCGGACTGCAAAATGAAGAGGAAGGCAGGAACAGGCTGCTGCCGGTTGTTCAATAGCCGGAGAACGGAAAATGTTTAAACGCGGCTTGGGGCGTTATGTGTCCGGGCAGCAGTCAGCAGCGCGATTTCGCCGCTTTGTTCCGTTGCCGACGGTGCATTTCTACCCTGGTCGGCATCTTCCGATTTAAACGCGGCTTGGGGCGTTATATGTCAGAACGGCTGCTGCATTTTTGTCGCTTGAGGATGCCGTTAACGAGGCGTTCCTGTTGTTTACGGCCTTTTGCAGATCCTTGGCCGACGTTTTGGCCGCAATGTCGGCCAAATCTTCAAGCGAAATGACTTTGTCGGCAACGACCTTTTGCCAATACTGCCGCAGTTCGTCATCGTCGATCGGTTTTTCTGTTTTGGCAACGTATGGACGCACCCGGTTGATCTCGTCCATACGCTGCATGTCTTCGGTAATTTCGGAGGTCCCGGTTAAAAAGGCAAAGCCGCACAAAGCCAGTTTGGTGAAATTGTTTTGCAAACGATGCAGTTTTTCTGTTTTGTTCCGGTTGCCGACATTTTGTGCGGCGGCGGAAAAAGTAGCCGCGGTCAGGAGCAGAACGGATGCCGTTTCTTTGGCAATTTCCGGCGGCACGAGAAGCGGAGAAACGACGGCCGTTGCCGCTGCCGCTGCGCTGACGCCGCTCAGAAAGCGGGATCCGCAGACGGCCAGCCTGCTTTTGACGGAAGATTGTTTTGCGTCTTTTTCCATTGTCTGCCTTCTCTTTGTTACAGTCCGTATTTGCTCCAGTCGACGGGGATTTTCTCCGTGTGGCGGAGAACGGTTTCATAATGGTCGGCAATCTCCTGCCCGCGGACTTCGACAATGATCGCGTTATCCGTGTTTGTCAATGTCTGCCGTATTTCGGGACTGATGTGGTCAAGAATCACGTTTTGTCCGGGATTGCGGACGAGCAGGGCATGTTTTCCGCCGTCGTACAGAATAATCGGCCGCTCTTTTTTTCCTTCCGGTTGCGGCAGAAAGATCAAGAGCTTTCCGTCTTCGTCGGTTTTGATGATGTAAAGTCCGGCGATCAGTGTCTGAGTCATATCCGATAAACTTTCAAAAAGGAAAAAACGCCGGCCGGTTACCGTGTTTTTGATACGGTTTTTGGCCGGCGGAAAATGCCGTTAACGGGACTCTCCGCCCCCTCTTCCGTAACCGCGGGACGGGAGTTGTCCGTTGTTGCCGGCATTTCCCGCGATGTTGGAATTGTTCTGTTTTGCTTGTTCTTTTTCCGCTTTCAGACGGCGCTGGATAGGGCTGAAATCATGCTTCGGCATTCCGATTTTCATGACCAGAATCGGCGGCAGCCCGATATCGGCCAGATCATTTTTGACGTTGTCGATTTCTGTTGACGCTTCGGTAAGGTAGGGAGTAACCGCGTCACGTGCCGCATTGCCTTTGTAAAATTCGTCTTTAACCAGTTTTTCGTATTCTTCGTTGATTTTTCTGGTTGCGCGAGCCGCCTGGGTCTGCTGCATGAAAGAGAACAGATTTTGGGCTGCTTCCGGCGGCATGTCACGAACCTGCATCTTTTCGGAACCGCGGATCACTTCTTTGAATTTTTCTTTTTCCTCGGGCGTCAGGGATTTGCATTTGTCGGAAACCAGATAGTCCAGGGTTTTGTCAGTGTTGTCACTGTATGCGGCATACAGTTTAGCGACGGCTTTGGCCGCGCCGATGGCGTCCGCGGCACCGTTCCTGTTGCCCGAACCGCTGTTTTTGATAAATTCTTCATATTTGTTACGCAGACCAAAGTCTTCCCACCAGTCACGGAACGGAGAAAAGTTGTAAGCGCCGATTGCGCCACGGATACAGCGGCAGTCGACGTTGTTTTTGTTGGCGGGGTCTTGCCAGTTGATTCCTTTTTGCTTCAGCTGGTGGGCAAACTGCAGAGCCAGGTCTCGCCGGTATTTGATTACCTTGGGGTTGTTTTTGCCGTTTTTGCCTTCCGCCGCGTCAATCATCTTGTCGAATTTGGTTTGCGACAGCTTTAATCCGACCGGAACGATCAGCGCCCGGCCGCAGGCGGCGCGGATGGAGCCTTCGTTGGCGTCGCTCATGGTGCCGAATTTGACCCGGCTGATGCCGGCGTCTTTGTAGGCGTCCATAATTCTGTCGGCATAAGTGTCGCTCAACGGTTTTCCGTTCGGCGTAGAGAACGAAATTTCCAATCGTCCGTCTTTGTCCATTTTAACGTAAAGCTTGCATTCGCTGCGAACCTTGACGTCTTTGGTTTTCTTGTCGATGACGCCGTCTTGTTCCATGTTTTCGGGATTTTCCTTGTCAAACGTGGTAAAGACGGTGTAACCGCTTTTGTAAGTGATAAAGTAGCTGAGGTTGCGGCGTTTGTTTTTGTCCATCCACTTGGTGAGCGATTCGACGGCGTTGTCGTAAGCGTTTGCCGGCGCTTTGTTGCGATCCGTTTTCTGAATCGGCAGCGTGCCAAAAGGCAGACCTTCGCCGTTGCCTTCTGACGCCTCGTTTCCTCTCTGTGTTTCGCCGTTTTCCCGGTCTTCTTCGTACGGAGTGTCGTTGTCGTTTGCAGACTGGTTGACGGTAAGCGCATCTGCCGCGCCGGAAGTTACGAACTCGTCGCCGCCGCGTTTGGTTTCGTTCTCGGCTTCCTTTTTGACCGCGGCAAACAGTTCTTCCGTCCTGGCGTCCGCGTTTTCAAGCTTCAACCCGTCCATGTCGACGAAGGAAGCAAGTCCGCGGCGGTCGAGCCAGGCGAGTATCTCCCTTAGCTGGTCGGGACTCATTCCGTTCGGATCAAAAGACAGTTTGCCGTCATGAATTTGGAAGGATACGTCGGCCGGTTTCATGATTTCGACGGCCAGAAACAGGTTGCCGTTCTGGTCTTCGCAGATTTTTGCGCGGGTTTTGTCGGTATCGCGTTCGTTTTCCTTTTCCCGGTTTTCGGTATGAACTTCTTCGTTGGCCGTTTCTTTCAGGGAAAAAAGGGTGGTGTAAAGTTCCGGATTTTTGTCAAACAACTCCAGATCGTTTAAGGCATTTTTATAAGCCATTTCCTCTTTGCGTTTACGCAGAAACGCCTCCCGCGCTTCTCGGTCGCCGCCGATTTCTTCCGGAACTTCGGTAACTTGGGAAATGCGGCTCCGCAGCACGTTTCTGACTTCTCCGGCAGCATGCGGACGCTTGTCGGCAAATGCCTGAAAGTCAAGCGGAATAAAAGGTTTGTCTTCAATGTTGTTGGTGGCTTTGGTAACCATAAAATCCTCCCTGCAAAAGGCTCTGATATAGGTTCATCATATCATGATTATACAAAAAAGCAAGCTGTTTTTGACAAAAAAAGAGGCCGCGCCGCCGCCGAAAGTCAGTGATATTTGCGGACGATGCCGCTTAAAATTCCCTGCACTTTCACCCGCGAAGGATGCAGTTTGCGGATTTCGTATGCGGGGTTGCAGGGTTTCAGCCAGATTTCGTCTTTTTTCTTTTGCCAGACTTTGAGCGTTGCCTCGGCGTCATCGATGAGGGCGACGACGATTTGTCCGTTTTCGGCGTTTTCGGCTTTGCGGATGATGGCGGTGTCGCCGTCCAAGATGCCGGCTTCGATCATGGATTCTCCTTCAACCGTCAGGGCGTAGAATTTGCCCCGGCTGACCATGTTGAGGGGAACGGTGATGCTTTCGTTTTCGTCGGCAATGGCGGCGATCGGCGTGCCGGCGGCGATTTTGCCGTAAAGGGGAATTTGGATTGCCGCCCCCTGCAGAGCCTGCCTGATTTTCTTTTCTTCCTCGATGATTTCCCGCGGTTTGAAGCGGGGAATGCGCAGAACCTCGAGCGCGCGGGCCTTGTGCGGCAGCTTTTTGATGAAGTCGCGTTCGATCAGCTCTTCGATCAGGGCGTGGATGCCCGATTTCGATTTGATGCCCACCGCCTGTTTCATCTCTTCAAAAGAAGGGCAGCAGCCGTTTTCCTTGATCGAATTGTCGATAAACATCAGCAGCTTGTATTGTTTCGGGGTCAGCATCTTCTTCTTTCCTTCGCGTTTATGGTTTGATTATCTGTTCTACTTTAGTTCTTTGCCGCCGTCAAGCAATTATTAGGTTGAAAAGTTTTCGGCTTTTGTTTATAGTGACGGAAAAACAAACGAGAACTTGAAAAGAACAGGAATTTACCAATGGCAACAGAAACCAACATCCACAGAGAATCCCGCCTGGCAAAACTCAATGCCCTGACGGAAAAAGGCTACAATCCCTATCCGTATTGTTTCAAACCGAATGCTTTTGCCGCCGATTTGCAGGAAAAATACAAAGATCTGCCGGCCGGAGAAAATACCGAAGACCGGGTGACGGTTGCCGGCCGCGCGATGGCGGTGCGCAACAGCGGCATGTTCATCGATTTGAAAGACAAGAGCGGAAAGATCCAGGTTTTCTGCCACAAAAGCCATCTTGACGAGGCCGGGCTGGAACTTTTGAAATGCCTGGACGTCGGCGATCTGGTCGGCGTTTCCGGCTTTGTCCGCCGCACCCCCCGCGGAGAGCTTTCGATTGCTGCCGAAAAGTTTGACATTATCGGCAAATCCCTGCAGCCGCTGCCGGAAAAGTTCCACGGCCTGACCGACATTGAGGCCAGATACCGCCAGCGTTACGTCGACTTCATCATGAACGACGACAGCCGCGAAATTTTCAAAAAACGCTGCCGGATCACTTCGGCCATCCGCCGCTATTTTGAGGAACACGGTTTCCTTGAGGTGGAAACGCCGATGCACCCGATCATGGGCGGCGCCAACGCCAAGCCGTTTGTTACCCATCACAATGCGCTCGATATGGACCTTTATCTGCGCATTGCGCCGGAGTTGTACCTCAAACGTCTGGTCGTCGGCGGGCTGGACCGCGTGTTTGAAATCGGCCGCAACTTTCGCAACGAAGGCGTCGACAAAAAGCATAATCCCGAGTTCACCGCGCTGGAAGCCTATCAGGCCTATGCCGACTATAACGACATGGCCGAGCTTATTCCCGATCTGATTCGCTATGTCTGCGAACAGGTGCTGGGCAAGCCGTCGTTTACTTTTAACGGACAGGAAATCGACGTTTCCCGGCCTTTCCCGCGCAAATCGATCGTCGATCTGGTCAAAGAATATGTCGGCATTGACCTGATGGCGGCTAAAACCGTGGAAGAAGCGCGCGAAATGGCGAAGTCGATCGGTATTGACGCTTCCGAGTGTTCCAACTGGGGCAAAGTCGTGCAGCTGGTGTTTGACGAGAAGGTCGAAGCCAATCTGATTCAGCCGGTGCTGGTCATGGACATGCCGCGCGACGTTTCGCCGCTGGCCAAAACCCACCGGAGCAATCCGCGTCTGGTCGAACATTTTGACGCCTATGCCTGCGGTATGGAACTCGGCTGCGCCTATTCCGAACTTTCCAACCCGCTTGAACAGCGCGCCCGCTTCGACGCCCAGTGCGCCGAACGCGAAGCCGGCGACGACGAGGCTCAGATGCTGGACGAGGACTTTGTCAACGCGTTGGAAAACGCGCTGCCGCCGACCGGCGGAATGGGAATGGGGATTGACCGCCTGGCCATTCTTCTCACCGGTGCGGAAACGATCCGTGACGTTATCGCTTTTCCGACTTTGCGCAACAAATAAAAAATGAAGACGAAGGACGGAAAGGAAAGGCGGACGAAAACGGCGCCGGCAGGCTGGCGCCGCCGGCTGTCGTTTGCTGTCGGCGGTCTGCTGTCGTTTTTTCTGATCGGGCTGTCGGTCCTTTCCGCGGCCGAAAACGGCAATGTTGCGGAGAAAATGCTGCCGGCTGTCGAAGCGGAGAAACTGCCGCCGGCTGTCGAAGCGGAGAAACTGCCGCCGGCTGTTGAAACGGAAGACGACGGTTATCTGCAAAAGGCTCTGGAACAGGACGAACTGGACGACGACAACCTTTTCCGGCTGGAAGACGCCGTGGTGAGGAGCGAACCTGACGCGCCCCAGCCGCCGGAAAACGACTGGGAAAAAAAGGTGGCTTATATCAACGAGATTGAGCTTCCGTCTCAGGTTATCTATGATTTTTACGAAGAAAAACTGCCGGAAGACGTCATTGACACCGAAGCGCCGAAAAACGTTCACCCGAAAATCAGCGGCATCAAAATCGAAGTCAGCCGCAAACCGCCTTATTTCGGCCGGGAACCGGTAATTGCGATCGTGATCGACGACATGGGCGTCAGCCACCGGCGAACGGCCAACATCAGTTCCTTGGACTATCCGCTGACGTCTTCTTTTCTTACCTATGCTTCAAACTTGCGGCCGCAGATTGCGGCGGCCGAACGGGCGGGGCATGAAATTATTGCCCACCTGCCGATGGAACCCAAGGCCAGCATGAACGTTTCGCCTGACGTTTTGACGGTTAAGATGAACGAAAAACAGGTGGCCGAAGGCTTGAACGGAATGCTTGACAAGTTCCCCGGCATTGCCGGCGTCAACAACCATATGGGCAGCCGCTTTACCGAAGATGCGGAGCGGATGGACGTGGTGATGAAAGAACTCGAAAAACGCGGGCTTTTTTTCCTCGATTCCAAAACCACTCCGCATTCTGCCGGCGAAAAGGCGGCAAAGGACAACCGTGTCCGCTATGTGTCGCGAAACGTTTTTCTCGACAACGAAGACAAGTTCGACTATGTTATGCGCCAGCTTCGTCAGACCGAAGCCATTGCCCGCAAAAACGGGTATGCGGTGGCTATCGGACATCCCAAAGAACAAACTTACAATGCGCTTAAAGTCTGGCTTCCGACTTTAAAAAGCCGCAACCTGCGCCTGGTGCATTTGAGCGAAATCGTCAAAGCGCTTAACTGACGTTTCGTATACCGCTTTGTAAAACTTAAGTGTATATAAGATGTTATGCCGGCCTCAGCCGGTTTGTGTGCGGCAAAAAAACGATCCTTTTTTTGCCGCATGTTCATATCATTGCGAAAAAAACGCCAACATGTTGACAGCTAAAATAAAAATCGCTAATTTGAAAACTAATTTTGCATGGTTTGTTATGACTAAAAAAAGGATCGTTAAATTGCGTCATGCAAACGCGGTACGATTCTTCAAGGAGCTGAAATGAAATTTGACATTATTATTCCGATGGGATGTTACTGTGCTTCGGCGCAGGCTTTGAAAAGCGTTAAAAAGAGAAGTCGTTCGCTGCCTTTTGACTGGGTCGGACCGCTTTCGTTTGATCAGGCCGTCCGTTTTCTGGAAACCGGATTTGAAGGCTTTTTTGAAAAAGAAGATTTGGTAAAATATGAAAAGGATACCAAGAAAAACGTAGGGTATGTCAATACTCGCAACAATCTGCTTTTTCTGCACGATTTTAAAGAGGTGGCGCATTTTGACGAAGAATACGTGCAGCTGCGCGAAAAGTACGAACGCCGGATCAAACGGATTTATCAGACGATTCGGGATTCGAAAGATATTTTGTATTTGCATGTTCATACGCCGGATATGATGGACCGTCTGCCGGCGGACGAAGAACTGCAAGCCGCCCTGGAACGGCTGCGGAAAATGTACCCGGAAAAGAATCACCGTCTGTTGTTTGTCAATCTGGCGGAAACGGAAGAGGGCAAGACCGGTTTTGAAAAAAGGGAAATCGGCGGCGGCATCGACTATTACGACTGTTATCGTGATCGGGATGCCGCGTTTGACGAGAATTTTCCCGGCTTCGTCTATTTCAAAAAGAACGTGGAAGCGGTTTTGAAAGCGTATAAGGTTCGCAAAAACGTCAAAGACGTCATGAAAAAGTTTGCGTTTAAACTGCTCGACGCCCTGAGCCGTCTTGTCCCCAGCCGGCGCATCCGTGAAAAAACGAGGATGTTGTACAAAGAATACAAATGATTTTTGAGCTGCCGGCCCTAAACGGGAACGGCAGTCGGTGGATACGGGTATGGAAAGATTCGATTTTATTGTTCCTTCGGGATATTTCTGCGTGACCGGCTATCATTTGCGTCATGCTCGCCTTCACGGAGAAACGCTGCCGTTCGACTGGTTGGACGGAGTGACGCCGGAGTTGTTTGCCGGTTTTCTGGAAAGTCGTTTTCGGGATTTTCTGGAGTTGCCGCAGCTGATTCCGGAAGGGAAAAAAGAAGAAGGAGACGGGCATTATCGTTTCCGCATGCCGAGTGGGGTCGTTTTTGTTCACGACTTTGCCCGTCCGGATCCGGCGGAAGAATTTGCGGGAGTAAAACAGAAATACGACCGCCGCATCAAAAGGCTGTTTGACAAAGCGGCAAAGGCCCGGAGCATATTGTTCGTGCATTGCGGCCGGAAAGAAGCCGACGCGGTCAGCCTGCAAAATATTTACAAGCGTTTGCAGGCGCTGTTTCCCGACAAAAGGGTGAAATTTTTGTACGTGCGTCTGATTGACGGCAAAAAAGGGTTTGATTATGTTTCCCGATCGCCGGAAATTGATGTGGTTGACATGGAATTTGGCACCAACAGCGATCCGAAGCAGTTTTGGATCGGCAATACCGGTGTTTTTAATTGTATGTTGTCCGCCTACCGTTTGACGTTTGCGGCGCGCATCCGGTTTTGGATCAATCGCCGGAAACGGAAATTCAGCAAAAATTATGACCGGATGTGAACGTGCCGTCGTTCGTCTGATGTAAAAGCTCTCTTTTTCGGGGGCTTTTGGTTTTGACGGGGCGGTT
>OLZH01000808.1_pt1 | contig 9899 bp, 14 predicted proteins | sample 1673821 | NCBI WGS metagenome assembly OLZH01 (sample SAMEA103958128, study PRJEB25191) | human gut metagenome | reverse complement strand
CTCCTGGCCCGTGCGTTCGTCAAAGACCCGGAACTCCTCATCCTCGACGAACCTTTCCACGGCCTTGACAACGACAACCGTCAGCGTGCCCGCGACATCATCGAGGCCTTCTGCCAGCGACAGGGCAAGACCCTCGTCATGGTGACACACTACGAAGAAGAACTTCCGGCCTGCATAGACCACTCCCTGCATCTCCGAAAAAAATCCTAAGTATAACCCTCATTTACATCCCTAATGAAAACAAAACTATACTATACATCGACATCGACGGTCACTGCGGAAAACACGGCCATCGCCCTCGGCTCGGGCGACATGGAAGTGCTGGCAACTCCGGCTCTCGTGGCCCTGATGGAAAACGCAGCCATGGAAGCCGTAATCGAAGAACTCGACGACGAACAGACGACTGTTGGGGCACATATCGATGTGGCGCACCTGCGCCCGACCCCCATTGGCGAGACAGTGCACGCCACAGCCGTGCTGACGGCAGTCGAGGGGCGTAAACTCACGTTCAGCGTGAAAGCCGAAGACGGTCACGGAGTCATCGGCGAGGGCACGCACGTGCGCTACATCGTCGACCGCCACCGTTTCCTCGGCAAACTGAAAAAACAGGACTGACTCCACACCGCTCGCAACGCAGCCACAAGATGCACGCCATACAGATAAAGCGCATGGACTGCACCTGCGGACGAGGGAAGAGACAGCCGCTGCCTTTCCCTCACTTTCCACCAGGCCTGAGGAAGCCAGCCTCACCACCCGCCAACTACAAGCAAGATCAAGGGTACAACGGCTGAAACATTCAACCGCCTGCCAGCGACACACAAAGCATCAACAACACACTCCCTGCGCTTGCCAGAGCTTTTGCAAACGCAGGGAGTGTCCCGTCTGCCGCAGCGATAGTTTTCATGTCGCAGCGACCCAATTTTATTTACACAATATATACTTTATTCCACCAATGGTCTTGCATCTTGGTTTATCCAGTCACAAAGAGCGCATCCGTCGGATGCGCTCCAATTATGGTTTGCCCTGATGTATTACAAAATAAATTAAGGCTACCCCGAAACGAAGAAAACCTTCAATAGTTATTCTGCACAATCATGATAGTTACTATACATCTCCAATATAACTGATTACACCTTTTCAGAAACTTCCGAGAAATCTGCAAATGCGATAACATCTCCTTCTGCATCTATTATTGTTTGTGTACAACCCGTATAAACGCAATAAGAGCCTATTCCCAGCATTTCACATACATTCTGCATTACGGTTTCAGCTTTTATGTGTTTCTCACTTTGAAAAGTTATGTGTATTCCATGAAACCAATTGCCACTGGTAAGCGTGGCATAAAACTTCCACACTGCGTCCTTAGCGGACAGATAATTAAGCAATTCATTGAGTCTTATTTTATCCGAAGGTATTTCTACGCAATACCCGTCACCATAATACGAAAAGAAATCCTTGATAGTAAGCAGTTCAAAAGTCATACCGTGTTCAATCGTTTTTCTATCAGCCATGATACCGTCGAATACTCATCACTATGCAGCAGTTGTTCCAAGCGTCTTTTCCCTATGCGTCTGTCGCATACATGTAAGATGGGGATTAACTTAAATCTGTCGTTGAACTTGTGCGTTAGAAGTTCATTAACAGGGCAATCCACATATTCTTTTATCAGACGGGAAAATCTTTTGGCTTCATCATAAAAATACCAATCATCCTCATCCATGAAGTTTTTAGGGAAATCCCATATAATCTGTTTCCCGATAGTCACCCAAAATCTTGGTATCGGTATGCACTGTCCAATGTCATACGCGCAACAATGTATCTGAAAACCTATTTTCGGTTCTATGACACGATATAAAGCCGATTGTAATGTGCTCCAATGTTTCATTTCTTTACGATAATAAAGCCAATATGCCTGCACAAACCAATGCCACTATCAACCAAAATATGAATGACAGACAGCCGGATATTGAGTCAAAGAGTTTATCAATGATTTTCATAACAAAAACAAAGGGGATACGTCTAACACAAGCATATCCCCCTTTTACATAATCTCAAGTCATTTAAGTTTCTCGACCATAAATGTTGTGTTGGGTGTAGCTGTATTTATATCAATCCCCAACTGATCCTTGAATGCTTGTAGAATTTCCTTAGTTGTAGGAGCACCACAAGAAGCATGAACAACTTGTACAGTTAAACCTTTCACGTATTTACCATACGAGTTTTTTACAGTTACTTTGAATGCGTAAGCCATAACTTTAAGAATTTAGAAATTAAACATTAAGTTGATAAGTATCCGAGACACGTTCCCAGACACATTTATTTTCTTGAACTGATTTTTCCCTATTAAGGCGGAACACTCCCACGAAGCGGTAGAAACAGAAGCCTAAATCATCCTTGTAGCGTAAGAATGTTATTCTTGTTTCTTCAGGAGCGGAAAGCCATTGTTTCAGATGTGCCGCACGTTTGTCCTCCGCTTTCGGATATTCGTAGATAAACATTCCATCCTCTGAAAGTTCGTTGTGCCAAAGGCGGTGTTCTGTGTTCGGCCACCAAACTATTTCATGCTTTTTATTGGGGATAGCAGCACCCGAAGCCCGCAGGAAACCACGGTGTTTGGCTTTCGTGCCGAACACTTCCGCAACTTCCTCCGTGGTACGCAGGCACTCATTGTCTTCTACTTTCAAATAGCCTTTGTTTCGATGGTATTCAACGGTAAACGTGTTTGCATCATCCCACGGCTTGAACTTGTCGCCGAGTTCCGAAATACGTTGCTTGATTAGTTTTACGACATCCGTTACTTGACGGTGGATTTCTTGAATGTCATTGTCACAGTCTATGACGATAGGCTTGGAGTTCGTTACGTTTAGAATTTCCTCATTACGGATTTTATCAACCTCCACATTATTCTTATGGAAAGGCTCGTTGATTTCAATGAATATATTGAGCTGAGGCAGGTACAAGTCCGCAAGCGCATACTTGTCTTGCGTTCTTCTGATGTATTGTTGGATGACAAACTTCACGCGGTTGTCATCCAACTGGTGCCATATCCGACTTATGACATAGGATTCCGTCTTTTTCTTGCCAATCTTGGCAAACAGACGTTCCATATATTCCAACTTGTAATCCATATCTTTGGGCTTATAAGGTTTATACCATAGTGTTGTTCCTGCAAACGGAGCAAAAGAAAAAGGACACAGCCTTGTCTTTTCACTCATTCTCTTAGCTGGGTTCTGGTAAAACCTTCATCGTCAAATAAGGAAAAGCAGTCTGCGCCCTTTGCAGGGTACAAACCTACCTTTCGACTTATTACTTGGAACTTCACGTAAATTTGCCAGATTCAGCTAAGCCAAATAACTTGTCTACAAGTCGCTTGCAATATATCTTCTAATTTCTTGTGTCTGTTTCTTAAACCTCCTTTTTACTTTGTTTTGACCACAAAACTAAAGAAAAAGAGCGAATTAGCCAAAGAAATCCGAGACAATTCGCAGACTGCTGAACAAATTTAGGAACAAAGACCTACATATATAATATAAGTAATAAGCATAAAAAGTCCAACCATACATGAGCATGATTAGACTTTTTTGTTCGTTTGAATTTAGATTATCCGATAACCCTCCAACAAGGTAATAAATGCCTCTTATGTCTCGTTTGATATGATTCTAAAATCCCTCTATCGAGTTCTAGTGGTAACCCGTCTACCGATATGCCTGCCGTGCGAGACAGCCTTGTGTCCGTAATTCTCATATAAAGGTGTCATAGACATTCAGGTCGTCTGTAATGACGATTGAGCCTTTGCGCACTTTCTCCTCAATAATAGGAAATAACGTGAATCTCTTTCGCCAACAGACAACTGCTTATCTTTCTTACACGAGAGGAACAGACAAATCGCATAGAACCACTTTTGGAGCGGCAGGTTTGAACCCTCAAACATCGTTCCATGTCTCACTATGCACCTACAACGACAGTCCTTAAACTTGTACATCCCTTTGCCCCCATTCTGAGTATGTTTGTAGTAATGCTCGGAGATAGAGCCGCAATGCGGACAGATTGGTCTTCCATTCCAGCGCATATTCTCCCAATATACCCTGCAATCCTCTTCGGTATGCAGCGTATCCATCATCTGAAATAAAGAGAGGAATGTTGCCGTATAATTCATTGATTGATTTTTGAGAATTATACTCGAAACTGTGCGGAATTTGCATTTCAAATGTTAAGAAAACATTAGGACGTGCATTTTTCTTGGTTTTGTGAAATTGACAAACTTATCGAAATTAGATTAGCATCGGGACCTATACTGCTAAGGGTAAAACCTAATTATACCAAACCGATGACACAACAAAGTATATAGCTGCATTAATTTACCACAACTACGGCTTTCCTAATATGTACAATAGCCATCTCTCTCAAGGAGGAAGTACCATTGCATGAAACTTCTGCATTCCCTTATGTAGAGGGCAATATACGACGGACAACTCTCGTATTTCCCGTCTCAACGCTTCACTTCGACGACGGCACAAACGCTTCATAGGTTCCGTCATCAAAAAAAACGCGAATTTCCTTGATTCTTCTTATTGGTTTGTCAATTATATTTACATTTGTCATGCTTTTCACTCTCGTACTACCGTATCCCTCACTCACACCATAAGAAGCACGTACGTTGTACGGTTGTCCACCATGACCGTACGGATGATTTCGCGAAGTCCCTCCGCGTGATTCTCCGGAACGACTACTGTAAACAGCGGAATTCCGATCATTATTGCGAACTTCCCGAACTGCAAAATCTGGGGCAGTGTGGACCTCATCTGACACCACTTCTCCTGCAAGAGAACCAACTCCGACCGTCCCCGTACCGGCATCCTGCGGAAATGTAAAAGCAGCCTGTCGATCTCCTCCGGATTCGGTAACAGCATCCAACGTGGCACTCTGCTCCACATCCGTTGCAAGCGCATCGTCACGGATGCCGTCAGCACGCACTGACACAACAGAGTTTTCATCTCCGCCGAACGGTTTCCCTGTCAAGGGATTCACACCATCCTGACCAGCCGGGGGAACAAACATGTCACCCTCCCCAAACATCAACCAACTAACATTGACAACCGGAAAGGCACGATGAATAGCCTGCACATGATTATTAGTCGGATTAGTTCGACCGTTGAAAATACTCGACAAAGAGGCAGGCGACATTTCCAACCTCGCCGCAAATTCTTGCTGGGACAAATTTGCCAGCTCCATTATCTTTCGAATTCTGTCTTTCACTGTGAGAAAATTCATGGGAGTAACTGAAATAGCCACCCCTGTGTTTGATTTTACAAAGATAAAAAATAATTTTCACGCAGCAAAGACGTAAATCGCAAACGTATCTATTAATCTTTTTGTTTGTATTCCTAAATTTTACGCGTTTTTATTTCGCTAATTTACAATTGCATTTTGATTTACAAACATATCACTATTCACTCTTGCATATACATGTAGCATCACCTATTATAACAAACTCTTTTTCCTGAGACAGAAGATGTTATTTCTCCTCAACGAACTATTTTTACACAGACTAGATTAAAAAACAGACATCTACCGACAAAAGCGCCTAAAATTACGACAAGATATATGGCTAGTATACTGATTCACATAGACATACATATTATTCGATTTGCGATTGTATTTATACATTTACATATTCATTTCAGTGTAATTTATATTCTAACAAAATCTTTAATAACCGCCTTTACGATTGCAAATGTAATGAAAACAACTTCCATTTGCGAAACTGTATTTACACATATAACTTCATAAGTGAAAATGTATCCAATTGTAAATGTTATTATCACTTAAAAGGTTTTTACCGAGGCATTACGACGCTCTATTTGCGTCAGATTCTCGCATTTCGCCCCAAAGGAAAAGATAAAATATCTGAGAGAATCTCACGGATGTATTTCGGGATAATCTTTTGATATACAACAATATAAACAAAAAGACTGCTAAATAATACACTCACAGAAAAATAAAGTGACGAGCGAAGTAAGTCTATTTTGCCACATCATATATAGCAAAATAGGAGATTCCGATAGTAAATCCTGACGCCTCTATTGTTTTTACTGTCAATGCGACCGCCTTTCTTAGGACGTTGATAGTGAAAACGGGCAATGATTTACATTTTTTCGTCCCATGAATGAGAAAAAGACAGAGGATTTGCGACTTTTGGATGAAATCTTACGTCGCATTCCGGGACTATATCAGATTTTCATCTTCTGTGAACGATCATTCCGAAGCTGTTCTCCAACCACCGAACGGGCCTTTCCGGAAAGAATGAAGCCGCCTGACCACACATTATATATATAGGTACGCCATCGAAAAAGCACATCGACGGTTCACGAAACACAATCCGCAGTTCCTCTACGGAAACGAGGTGAGCTCCATCTTGCGGTGGCTCACCTCGTTCCCATCCCCCACTCCATCCAGGCTGCGATGGTGTAATCGAAGCCAGAAAGCTGTTTGTAAAAAGGGCGGAAAACTCGGCGAATATGCTCGAAAAAGAAGGGTCCTAAAAGTGTTTAGTTTCCTAAAAAAAGGAGCGGGAAAGCCTTGTTTAAGCATTCCCGCTCACAATCATTTTTTTCAAAATTTCAACCTGCTTGGATACCCCGTTCCGCGTTAATGCAAGATGAAGAAAAGTAGTTCGCGCATGACGTCTCCGGCACTCGTGCCTGGATTCCCCACCCCTTTCGTCCGCGCGTCTGCCCGACGGATTTCATGGACGATCTGCATCACTTTCCGGCCATTATATACACGCATGGCTGGAATGACGTTACGACGTACCTGCCAGTCTGGCACACCCAGCCATAGAGCCACGCCACGCTCCGAACGGTCGGGCGCATAATAGGCCAGCATAAGTTGGGAAAAGAATTTAAAGAGGGTGGAAAGCGTCACAGGCACAGGATTCGCCTTCGGATTACTGTCAAAATAATTGATAATACGGTTTGCCTTCACGACATCTTTTGCAATGATTGCTTCCAGCAGCTCGAAATTATTGAAATCCTTGCTGACTCCGATAAGGGCTTCGACAAGCTCCGGTCGGACAGTCCGTTCGTTTTCGGGCAGTGCGATAACCAGTTTGTCCAGTTCGCCCGCCATGCGGTTCAGGTCTGTTCCGACGTAGTCCGCCATCATCGTGGCGGCTTTCGGATCGATGGCCACGCGTTTCCGGCCGAGATAGTCTCGGATAAAGCCAGGCAGCTGGCTCTCATAAAGTTTCTTCGATTCGTAGAGTTCTCCCGTTTTCTCGATAAGCGCAGACAACTTTTTCCGCCGGTCGAGTACTCCGTTTTTGTAGCATAGGACGAGGACCGTTGTCGGTTGCGGCTTTTGCAGATAGTAGGCTAACAGGTCGAGGTCCTTGACATTTTGCGCCTCCTTCACGCAGACAACCAGTCTGTCAGCTCCCATCGGAAAGCTCTTGGCTGCGCTGATAATTTTGTCCGCACCGGCATCAGCGCCGTAAAGCATGATCATGTTAAAATCACGCTGTTCCGGTGCGACGGCCTGTTCCACCACATAGTCCGCAAGGCGGTCTATGTAGTAACTCTCTGCCCCCATGAAACAGTAGACAGGTTTGAACCGGCCTGCTTGGACGTCATGAATGATTCTTTCGTAGTTTTGGCTTTTCGCGCTGTTCGTGGTTCTCGTGCTCGGCATAGGCTACGTTTTTTCTGGCGCAGCAATTTACCAGTCAAACTTCAAGTGGCGCACGGTTTTCCGTTCGTCGATAATTAGGCGCAGGGCTTCGATTCCGATTTTCACGTGAGTGGCGGCATAGGTCTGCGTCACCTGCTTGTCGCTCGCTTCGGTCTTGATGCCTTCGGGCACCATAGGATTGTCAGACACGAGGAGGAGCGCACCGGTCGGTATATGATTATAAAAGCCGCAGGAGAAGAGCGTAGCCGTCTCCATATCCACGCCCATCGCCCTCGTCGTCCGCAGATAGTCCTTGAAACGCTCGTCATGTTCCCAAAGGCGCCGGTTTGTCGTGTAGACCGTGCCGGTCCAATAGTCGTGCTGATTGTCACGCAGGGCGGTCGAGACGGCACGTTGCAGCATAAAAGCAGGCAAGGCAGGAATTTCAGGCGGGAAATAGTCCCGGCTCGTCCCCTCGCCTCGGATACCGGCCAGCGGGAGAATATAGTCGCCAAGCGCTGTTTTCTCCGAGATGCCGCCACATTTCCCTAAAAAGAGGCAGGCCTTCGGGCCGACAGCACTCAGCAGGTCCATGATGAGCGCGGCGTTCGGGCTGCCGATTCCGAAGTTAATCATCGTTATGCCGTCTGCGGTAACTGCCCGCATGTTCGCCCCGTAGCCCACGTGTTCCACGCCGCACTGGTCGCAGAACAGGTCGACATAGTTGTTGAAGTTGGTCAGCAGGACATACTGGCTGAACGCTTCGAGCGGGAGCTTCGTATAACGGACGAGCCAATTCCCGGCTATTTCTTGCTTTGTTCTCATAATCTACGTAATTTTGTCCGCTCTGCAAAAGTAAGAAAATGATTTCATTGAACTTGCCCGCCTATGCGACAAAAACGATGAACGACGGAGGCCGCACCATGATCTACGACTTCCTGCGCCGCCGCTACGTCGCTCTGACTCCCGAGGAGTGGGTCCGCCAGCACTTCACCCATTTCCTTATCGAGCACAAGCACTATCCCGCCGCCCTGCTGGCCAACGAAGTCACCCTGCGGCTCGGCACTCAGACACGGCGCTGCGACAGCGTCCTCTACGACCGCAACGGCGGCCGCCCGCGCCTCATCGCCGAATACAAGGCGCCCCACGTAGCCATCACGCAAGCCGTCTTCAATCAAGTCTCGGCCTACAACCTCGTCCTGCGCGTCGACTACCTCATCGTCAGCAACGGTCTGAACCACTACTGCTGCCGCATGGACTACGAGGCGCGACGCCCCATATTCCTGCGCGACATTCCCGACTACCCCGAACTTTGACCCCCGACGGAGACGGCGTCAGCGGAAAGTCAGCAAACGATTGTAAAGGAAGTTCAATCCCGTATAGACACACATGGCCAGCAGTTGGGCCACATACTCGCCCACCCCGACCGTGAGCAGCCCCCGCAAGACGCACCACTGCACACCGTAGCACAAGGCAAAGCCGAGCACGAAAACCGCGGCCTGACGCAGGGCGCAGCCATCACCGGCATGGAACACCCAACGGCGGTTCCACAAAAAGCTGTTCACCACCCCGGCCACGTAGCCGCACAGGTTGGCGCCATCAATGCCTACATCCAAGGCGCGAAGCACGACGTAGACCACGTATGTCACGGCGGTGTTCATCACGCCGACTACAACAAATTTCGCGAGGCGCACGACCTCTTTCCGTTTCTTCACCATTGCTTATTCACACGGAAGCAGCGCCACGCCGCCATCCGGCTGCAAAGGTAGGCAATTCGCCGGCCGTGGCCGTCCCGTCCGGCGAAAAATCCGGCAATCGCCCGCCAGTGGCCCTTCTGACGCTTCAATGCGAGACCCGGCAGCCGGGACTGCGAAACGCCCCGCCATCGTCATACACAGGAAAGCCACGACATCAGACCGACGCCCCGCCGGCCGCGACAGAGCGGGCGCCCATTTTCCCGGCCAGCCGTCCCGCCGTTTCTGTCAGCCATCCAGAAATACCTGTCAGCCATCCCGTAAATCCTGTCAGCCATCTCCCGTCGATGCCCGCAGGGGTTCCATTTATGAAGCCCGCTGCCGTCGTGGCAAGAAGCGGCCGCAGCATTCCGCGTGGTGCGAGTGAGTGTAGCAGGCGGTTTTCCGGGCGTCACAAGTGGCGCCCCTACGTTTTCCGGGTGACGGCGTTCTGCCAATCGTAGGGGCGACATTCATGTCGCCCGGCTGACAGGCGGG
>OLZH01000787.1_pt1 | contig 10124 bp, 9 predicted proteins | sample 1673821 | NCBI WGS metagenome assembly OLZH01 (sample SAMEA103958128, study PRJEB25191) | human gut metagenome | reverse complement strand
TGGTCTTTACATTCGCCGTCACATCTTCCCCCACGCGGCCATCCCCTCGTGTCAGACCCTGGATGAGACTGCCGTTCTCATAGATGAGATTCATGGAAAGCCCGTCGATCTTCAGCTCCGTGATGTACTCCACATGGTCTGCGCCAAGCCCTGCCTTTACGCGGCGGTCAAAGTCCCGAAGCTCGTCCGCATTGAATGCATTCGCCAGCGAGAGCATGGGTTTCCTGAAGCGCACCTTCCGGAAATCATCGGACGCCTTCCCGCCGACACGCTGCGTCGGAGAGTCCGGTGTCACCAGCTCAGGATATGCTTTTTCCAGATCCACCAGCTTCCGGTACATATGGTCGAATTCAAAATCCGAGATCTCCGGTCGGTCCAGCACATAGTACAGGTAGCTATGATGGCGGAGCTCTTTTTTTAGTTTCTCTGCTTGTTCTTTGATGTCTTCCGGTACCATAAAAAGTCCTCGTGTAAAGAAATATAGGAAAACCCTGATTCAATGGAAAAGTCCGTGTTTCCCTAGAAAAAGGCTGACTATTTCGGGATGATGTGTCCTACTGGTCCTATCCCCATGGGATCCATGACCTCTTACTCTTCCTTCGTGATTGGCGCAAATGCGACCATGAGGCTTCTCATCTTATTTCCCGGGAATTCGATTTTCAGGATCATATTTTTCCCACTGCCCGTGACAGAGACGACCTTGCCCTTGCCCCACATGGTATGGACAGCGGTATCACCGACCTGCCAGTCATAGCGCGCGCTCACCGCCTTCGGCTTCAGCTTCTTCACGGGAGAGGCAGCCTCCGAAAGGGCGAAGCGGCTCGCTCTTTCATTGCGGCTTCTTTCCTGGAAATGCACTCGCTCACGTTCTTCCTCCGTGATGACCTGATCCACGAGATCCGGCGGGATTTCATCGATGAAGCGGCTCGGCATGTACGAATTGATCTTGCCGTACATGGTACGCATGTGTGCATTGGATATATAGAGCTCTTCCTTCGCGCGCGTGATCGCCACGTAGCAGAGGCGGCGCTCTTCTTCAAGAGCCGTAGGCTCCATGAAGGAACGGACACCCGGGAAAATGCCTTCATCCATGCCCGGCAGGAAGACGAGCGGGAATTCCAGTCCCTTCGCACTATGGATGGTCATCAGAGTGACGCGGTCGTCTTCCCCTTCGTAGGAGTCGACATCGTTTACGAGAGCGACTTTTTCAAGGAATTCTGCAAGTCCGCCTTCCGGCTGCTCGGTGATGAAGTCTTTCGCGACAGAAAGCAGCTCGCCCAGATTTTCCTCACGGCTCTGCGCCTGCGGATCCTTGCTCTCCTGCAGCTGTGCGAGATACTTCGTATCTGTCATGACCTTCTGGATTAGTTCGAAAACATTCATTTCCGTGGACGCATTCAGAAAATCAAAAATCATCGCAGAGAAATTCGTAAGCTTGCGCTGCGTAGCGGAAGAAAGCCCACTGCCCTCGATGCTCATGATGCCCTCGAACATCGACATGCCGCCGGCATTCGCATAGTCCAAGAGCTTCTCGACCGTCGTCCCTCCGATGCCGCGCTTGGGTGTATTGATGATGCGAGCTAGGCTGATATTATCCTTGAAATTATTGATGACCTTCAGATAAGCCAGCATGTCGCGGATTTCCGCGCGATCATAGAAGCGTGTCCCGCCGACCATCGTATAGCCGATGCCGCGTCTGACGAGCGCTTCTTCGATGACACGCGACTGCGCATTCATGCGGTAGAGGACTGCCATATCGCCATAGGGGCGATGCTTTTCCAAATGCTCTTTCTGCATCATTTCGATGATGAAATTTGCTTCCGCATGTTCATCGATCGCGGTGTAATGCTTGAGATGCGTACCGGCATTATTCTCTGTCCACAGACGCTTCGACGGGCGATCCGGATTGTTCTGTATCACTGCATTTGCCGCGTCCAGGATCGTCTGCGTCGAGCGGTAGTTCTGCTCGAGCTTGATGAGCTTCGCCTTCGGATAGTCCTTCTGGAAATCCATGATATTCCGTAGGTCCGCGCCGCGCCAGGAATAAATGCTCTGGTCCGCATCACCGACCGCACAGATATTCTGCGTATCTCCTGCGATGTACTTCGCCATCAGGTACTGCGCATGGTTCGTATCCTGATATTCATCGATCAGGATATAGTGGAATCTGTCCTGCCAGCGCTTGCGGATGGTCTCGATGGAGAGCAGCTTCGTCGTGATATATAAGAGATCATCGAAGTCGAGCGCATTGTTCTCCTTCATGTGCTTGTCATAGAGCTCATATACATCCGCCGCTTTCTGGTTGAAGAAATTGCTTCCTGCCAGCTCTCTGAACTTCTTCGGATCGATCAGCTGGTTCTTCGCAGAGGAGATCCGGTTCTGCATCGCATTCGGCTGATACTGCTTATCATCCAGATTCAGCTCCTTCAGGCAGTTTTTTACCAGCGTCTTCGAGTCATCCGAGTCATAAATGGTGAACCTGTCCGTATAAGGCGGATAGGAAGCGATCTCACGCCGAAGGAAGCGCGCACCAAAGGAATGAAAGGTATACATCCAGATGCGGTCCGCAGCAGGTCCCACCAGATTGTGTACACGTTCTCTCATTTCCTGCGCCGCCTTGTTCGTGAAGGTGATCGCGAGAATTTCATTCGGATAGATCCCCTGCTCAAGCATGTATGCGATGCGGCAGAGCTTTCGTCTTGCCGGATCCGGCGCCCGCCATGATGAGTACAGGCCCTTTCACCGTCTCGACAGCCTCCCGCTGCCGGGGATTTAATGTATCTAAATAGTTGTTCATGAGTCGTCCTTTTCATTGTATCAAGGGATTTGGGAATAAGGTTCAGCGAGTTCTATAGGTTCTGTGATTTTGAGCAGGATATGTTTGTCTGGCGGAAAGCGCAAACCAGCCTCCTTCCAAAGGAAGGAGGGAGAACCACACCTTCATCCCTCATTAAGAAAAGCCCATATGACTTCCGTCGTATGGGCTTTTATGCACTCGATCTCCTTATTCAGCGTAAGCCTTCAGAAGGAACGGAGCAACCTGTTTCTTACGGGACATGACCTTCGGCAGATATACAGCGCCGTCTTCTGCTTTTTTGCCGAATGCCTTTTCTGCGGCCTCTTCTGCGCCGGAGGTAAACCACAGATAGGTATCTTCTGCGAGGATATCCGTCACCATGAGGTAGGAAGCAGCATAGCCTTTGGCAGCCTTGGTGGCTTCCAGAGCGGCCATGATGTCCACCTTCTTCGCATTGATCGGAGCGAGATCCATGACGGAGATCTGTCCGCAGCTGAAGGTCTTACCAGCAGATTCGAATTCCTTGGTATCGTTGCCGGCGAGTTTTTCCGCCGAGTAGTCAGAAATGTCTGCGCCTGCTTTCAGCATATCCATGCCGTACTTTTCATAGTCGACACCGGCGATTTCTGCAAGTTCTCTAACTGCGGCCTTATCTTCTTCGGTCGTTGTCGGGGAACGGAAGAGAACGGTATCGGAGATGATCGCAGAAAGCATCATGCCGGCCACAGCCCGAGAAGGTTTTACGCCAGCAGCCTTGTAGAGCCCCCAGATGACGGTATTCACGCAGCCCACCGGACGGACGAGGATGAAGATCGGATTTGTGGTTTCGAAGTCACCGATGCGATGATGGTCAATGAGTTCCAGTACATCGGCCTCTTTGGCCCCGTCGACGCACTGCTTGGATTCATTGTGATCGACAAGAATAAGCTTCGTGCCGGCTTCGACTTTTTCGAGGTATTCCGGTGCTTCTACCTTGAAATAGTCCAGCGCGTAGCAGGTTTCTTTGTTCGGCTCACCCGCTCTCGCAGCGACGGCTTCCACGCCCTGCTGCTGCTTCAGGTAGGAATAAGAGATCGCAGCCGCAATGCTATCGGTATCTGGGGATTTATGTCCGATGACGTAAATTTTGCTCATGATTGAAATGCTCCTTTACCATGCAAAATGCAATAAAATTCTTTCCCATTATAGCATGATTGACCATCTTCGTATAGAGAAAATGCAGGAGCAAAAGGCTAGGCGGCAGGAGATCAGAAGCGACTGGTGACTAAAGATCTCAAGTGCTTAGGGTGTGGCAGCGGAAAGTGCTCCGATTCGCGCCATCTCCTTTCGGAGGGAAAAGGGAGATCCTTTTCAAAAAAAGCTAACATCGTGCAGCGCTTCTATTATTTTGCGCCGCGCAGCCATTTCTCATTTCTAGATCCTGATGATTTTCGCCCTTTAAGACCCCATAGAAGCAGCGAAACCTGTTATCCTTCCCCATCACTTTCTCAGCTTCGCATTCCACAGCTGCTCATAGAGATACCCTGCCCCGCGAAGGCCACACTGCGGGAGATCGGAAAAATGAACCTCGTCATGCGACGGAAGTGCGATATGGAAACCGGTGAACGATCTTCCCATACGCCGTAAGAGGTGCGTCTCGTGGGAAGACGAGAGGACAAGTCCTCCCTGCCAGTCTTCGTAATCCTTGGCGATCTCCTTTTCATTTTTCATGACGACACGGATAGCATCCGCTGCCGGCATTGTCTTTTCTGTCACGCACTGGGCATGGATCACGAGACGCACGGTATCGACCCATTCGCTGCGGATCGCTTCAGCAATGCCAAGTGCTTCCGACGGCGGCGCTGAAATGAGGACAGCATCAAACCAGAGCGGTCCCCAGAGAGACTCCAGATTATTGCCTTTTCGAAGTAAAAATTCTTTCAGCTTCGCCGCCTCATGCGAGGCGCGTGTCAATTCGCCCGCCCCCAGCTTTTCGATGATTTCTGAGAGCCAGGCCAACGTACCGTCCGTCCCATAAGGAAGGCCGCAGGACATATACGGCGTCCCGAAATCCCGCTCCATCTGTTTGGCGAGAGAGAGCCCCAGTTCATCTCTCACGACAATGTTGAGAGATGCCGAAGGAGCATCCATGGAAATCACGCGGATACCGCAAAGAGAGAGCAGCCGCCGGATTTCTTCCGCATCCTCCCGTCCCTTCATATGAACGGTAGAGAGGCCAAGCACATTGACGGAGGCAGGGATCTTCTCCTTCGTTTTCATTTCCTTTTCGATGCGCAGCGCTGCTGCGGAATACCCCGCCTCAAAGCTTCCTTTCATGCCGCCGCTGTCCATCGCATAGACTGGCCATGGGAGATCCATCTGGTCGGCGATGCCCTGCACATCGTCACCGACCAGACTGACGCTGCAGTTGTTCTCGATAAAGACACGCTCGGGCTTCGCATAGGTCTCTATACTGGAAAGCCCCTTACGCAGATCATCCTCCGTCCCGTAAACAAGAGAATTCGGGCCCACCTGTGTACAGGAAAAGCGCATGGACGCCATCGGATTCTCATTATCCACATATTTCATCGCATAAAAATAGCACCAGAGCGGGCCATTCACCACCGTGAAGCTCCCTGGGATGGAGTCAAAGAATGCCGCTGATCCCGTCAACGCACAGGTACTGCCGTGGTGGCAGGCCGCTTCCCACTCAGACCGTGACATAGGCGACGCCCCCTTTCTTCCCATAGCGACAAAGCAGCCGATACATAGCGCGAAGCTCTGCGATCTCCCCCTCCGTGCCGGTCAATGTAGATCTCATTCGTTGTAAGGAGGATGTCACAGGCATCCATCACCGCCTGTCCCTCCCTGCTGTCATAGATCGGGATATCTCCCACAGTGGCGATTTCCTCCCGCAGGATCTTTTTGTCGTCCTCCATCAGATTATCGAAGAAGACGATCCCCGAGCAGGCAAGGTGCAGGCGCTCGATGCGAGCGAGGGTCTCTTGCGGATGATACCAGCGCGGACCGCGGCCGATCCCAATGACTGCTTTCTTTCCCTCTGTGACAGGCAGGAAAGACGAGGCCGCATGATCGATGCGTGCCTCTTCTTCTCTGATGATTTCCTCTCCCCGTTCCTTTTCATGGAGGAAATCAGCCAGCGCGCGGATCCAGTCCTTCGTTCGCTCCCAGCCGACCGGGTATACGTCTCCGAGTGTCGGCACATCATAGGTATCCTCTAAGAGCTTGGCGATCTTCATCATGCCGCCAAGCTGTCCCACTGTTCCTAAAAGGATGGAAAAGTCAGCCGAAGGAATATCCTTCCACTCCTCAAAAGGCACATACCCGGGAAACTGCCACTTCACCGTAAGGCCGAAACGGGAGAGCAGCCGCTTCACTTCACGTACATACTGCCCTTCCGGACCCATCTGATCCCCGAGAAGCAGCACGCGCCCTTTTACGCGCTTCTCTTTCCGGAAGAAACGGCGAATCATCATCTCTGTTGTCTGATAGTAGGCATCGGAGTACTCCCCGCCCAGAAATCCTGCAAACGGCATGGGAATGACAGGAATGCCATAAGAGGCTTCTGCCGCTGCCGCTTCCTGCTCGATATCATCCCCGATGACCCCTGCCACACAGGAGGAAACGATCCATACGCACTTCGGGTGATAGGTATCCATCACATAGGAAATACAATCAGAGAGGCGATCGATCCCACCAAAAATGCCATCTTTTTCCCGCAGATGAGAAGACACGAGCGGGATCGTCTCACGGTTTTCCTTTCCTCCGTCCGCCATGACACGGAAGCCGGATCCAAGATCCATGGTGGAAGCCACATGTGCGCAGCCGATCGGGCCATGAAAAATGACGACCACGCCGGGGCAGAAGGCGAGCGAGCGGTAGACTCCGACCAGCGTGCAGCTGCACGATTTTGATTTCGACAAAAGCCATTTAGTCTTGAGTGCCATAGGTACCTGCCAATTTCTCCAGCTCATCAAATGTCATCGGAGTCGGGATAGAAAGCTCCGTGTTCTCCCAGATGGTCTTCGCAAGAGCTCTATATACATCTGCCTGCGAAGATTCCGGAGCATACGATAGCACCGTCTGCTTATGATTCTCCGCCAGATTCACGATCTTATCCCGCGGAATGAAAGCGGCGAGGCGGGTATTCAGCTTCTTGCAGAATTCGGTCAGAAGTTCCTTTTCGCCGGGCACATTGCGACTGTTTCCGATGATACCTGCGAGACGCACCTCTCCCCTTGCCGCAAAGCGGCGAATGCCCTTGGCGATGTTATTCGCCGCATAGAGAGACATCAGCTCGCCGGAGGAAACGATATAGATCTCCTTCGCGTATCCTTCACGGATCGGCATGGAAAACCCTCCACAGACGACATCCCCGAGGACATCGTAGAGCGTTACATCCATATCAGGGATGGCTTTCATTTTGTCCAGAAGCTGTAGTGCGACGATGATGCCGCGTCCTGCACAGCCCACCCCCGGCTCAGGCCCGCCTGCTTCGACACAGATGATATCATGAAATCCTGTATGTACGATATCCTCCTTGCAGATCTCATCAGGATCCTTTCTCCGCACCTGATCCAGCACGGTCTCTTTACAAATATGTCCTAAAAGAAGACGCGTCGAGTCATTCTTCGGGTCGCACCCGATCTGACAGACCTTCTTCCCCATGAGGGAGAGGGCCGCTGACACATTGGAAGCCGTCGTGGACTTTCCGATACCACCTTTTCCATAAAAAGCAATTTTTTTCATAGGATTCACTCTCTTTAGTTAGGAAACACGGATCCGATCTCTGGCAGAAAAAGCCGCATTCCCATAAAACCAGCCGGCACAAGGCCAGCTGCTATCACCTTTATATTATTATAACAACATTAAAACATTAAGCAAGGTGGAGGACATAAGAAAACAAGAAAGAGCTGACCGCGATCTCATCATGATCTTCCTAATTCTAAACAGCGATTTCCAAAATACTCCGCGTCCTGCGCTAATTCTCAGAAAATATTTTCAATAAAAACGTAAAATTCATTTGACTTTATCTTAACGTTGTACTAAACTAAGGTCATGCGAAATACAGATGAAAGAAAGGAAATCGAGTGCATGGGAAATACTCGACTCACCTCTTCTCTGTATGAATCCCGACAATCGGGAATTTTTAAAGGAGTGATTTTTCATGAAAAAAAGTCTGAAAACTGTTCTGTCTGCATCTATGGCAGCTCTGTGTGTATTTGGTTTCGGCATGTCCGCCAATGCATATGAACTGAATCCGGAAGTCAAGGATGTAACCCCGGCTCTTCGCGAAGCTTCCACCGTCGGTGTATGGACTGCAGAAAACCCGGCTATGAAGAATGCACCAAACAAAGATGCTGTCCTCGTCATGACCTTCGGTACCACTTTCAAAGACACAAGAGCTAAAACCATCGATGCTGTAGAAGCAGCCATTCAGAAAGCTCATCCGAATGTACCGGTATTCGAAGCATACACTTCCCATATCATTATCGACCGTGTGAAAGCCAAAGAAGGCATCCAGAAAATGACCCCGGAAGAAGCTTTCCAGAAACTGCAGGATGAAGGCTACACCCGTGTCGCTGTCGTTTCCCTCGACGTCATTCCAGGCATGGAATATTCCTATGACTCCGTCGTCACCAAGATGCAGGTTCCGCATTTCAAGAAGATCTCCCTCGCTACCCCACTGATGTACTTCCAGGGCACCGAAGGCGAACCGGATCAGGTCGTTGACTTCCTGAAAGCTCTGTCCTCCCAGTTCCCGAAGATGGGTAAACAGGACGCTACCCTGATCATGGCTCACGGCACTCCACATCCGGGCAACGCTTACTACAGCGTCATCCAGGATCGTCTGCATCAACTCGGCATGAACAATGTCTTCATTTACTCTGTCGAAGGCCGTCCGAATCTGGAAGATGTCATCCCGAAGCTGAAAGCACAGGGCTACAAACATGTCACCCTGATGCCGATCATGATGGTTGCTGGCGATCATGCAAACAATGATATGGCTGGTGATGAACCGGACTCTCATAAGAGCATCCTGAAAGCGGAAGGCTTCTCCGTTGACACCTATATCCATGGTCTTGGCGAAAACGCAAACGTTCGCGGCCTGTATGTAGATCGTGCAACCGAAGCTATCGAAGCTCTGCAGAAATAATGAAATGTGCTATACTAATGCAGAGATGATGTCTCTTCATTAAAAAAACGCTCTTACGTCATCTCGGCGTAAGAGCGTTTTAGTATGTTTTAGCTATTCCCCTTTATCTCCAAGGAGTCTTCTTATGAAAAAAATTCTTGCATCTATCGCAGCGGCTGCCTTCTGCCTCTCCCTTTCTGCCTGCGGTGGCAGCGGTCAGCCTGCTTCCTCCTCCGCCCTCTCTTACACCTATAAAGACCAGACCATCAGCATGAAGGCCGCTCCTTCGCGCATTGTCACATTGTCTGCGCCACTCATCAATATGGCCTATGCAGTCGGAGGTACCTCCATCGCGCGCCCGGAGACCACGAGCCCAATCCCGGAAGAGGCAAAATCCCTCCCTACCATCGGGCATGTGCAGAATATCAATATGGAATCTCTGGTCGGCATGAAGCCAGACCTCGTCATCGGAGAAAAGACGCAAAACAGCAAGCTCGAGTCTCTTCTGAAATCGAGCCAGATCCCCTACGTCCTTATCCAGTACGACGGCATCCATGACAATGTGCCGCTTTTGAAATTCATGGGTGAACTCTATGGTAAAACAGACAAAGCCAAAGAAGTGATTGATGCCTACGAAAAAGGTGTCAAAGCAGTCATGGATAAAGCGGCCGCTGAAAAGACCCCGGCGAAAGTCGCAGTCCTTCGCGCTACAGGGAAATCTGTCACAGCAGAAACTCCTAAGTCGATCTGCGCTTCCATGGTGGATATGCTGAAAATGAATAACGTCATCACCGCCCACAAGGACCTGAAGCTCGACAGCAAGACTGTTCCCTATTCCTTAGAGCAGCTTTCCGCTGACGATCCAGATGTCATCTTCATTGTCACCATGGGCAAACAGGATGAGATCAACAAATCTCTCGATGAGTCGATGAGAAACAATCCTGCATGGGCACACCTCAAAGCCGTACAGGAGAATCATGTCTACTTCTTAGAGCCAAACCTTTTCCTCATGAATCCGGGAATCAAGACCCCGGAAGCACTGGAAAAGCTGTACCAGCTGGCCTATGGGAAATAGTGGGAGCTAAAGGAAACGCTGGTTAAATCGCAGAGTCAGATTCTACAAGAATTTTTATGCATAGCTTCGTCATAACCTTCCTTAAATAGCTTGCTATTCGCGTCAGGTTATTTCTT
>OLZH01000779.1_pt1 | contig 10192 bp, 8 predicted proteins | sample 1673821 | NCBI WGS metagenome assembly OLZH01 (sample SAMEA103958128, study PRJEB25191) | human gut metagenome | reverse complement strand
GATGCTGCACTGTTTTGGTTTCTGAAGTGAGAAACAAAATGTTTCCAAATACTTTGCATTTCGGGGTCAAAGAAGTGATTTTTATCGTTTTTGTTATCCATGTGGAAGCTCCTTTCTTTTTTGTGTGTAAAGGGGTTTGTTTTTGTTATATATAAATTAGTAACAAATGGAAAAGGTGAAAGGATGACAAATAATTATTACTTCACATCTTTTCAAGACAATAAATATGGAGTAATAAATAATAAAGGTGAAGAGGTTATAGCGCCATCTTACCAAGAATATATTGTAATTCCAAATAATAAAACAGATATATTTTTATGTACATATGATGTAGATTATACAAATAATACATATAAAACGAAAGCTTTAAACTCAGAGAATAAAGAAATATTTACAGAATATGAAAACATTGAACCAATAGCAAATTATGATGCTAACAATACAATTTCATATGAACAAAATGCTATTAAAGTACAAAAAGATGGAAAATATGGAATGATTAATATAGAAGGCAAAGAAATATTACCATGCGAATATGATAACTTATATTCTTTAAAAAATACAGACAATAGCATCTTAATAGAAAAAGATGGAAAAATAGGCTTAGTAGATAGTACAGGAAAAGTAATAATAGAACCTCAGTATAAAGAAATAAGAGGATTAGGAACAGATTATAAATTAGGGTATATAACAATAACAGAAGATGACAAATATGGAGTTGTGGACTGTAATAATCAAAAGGTATTAGAAAACAAATATCAAGATATAAAGAGCTTAACCGAAAATGGAATATATGCTGTAAAAGAAAATAATAATTGGGAATTAGTACAAAGAAATGGAGAAATAAAACTTTCTGAAGGACTACAAAATGTTCAAGATATTTTAGGAATAAAAAATGGAAATATAATAATAAAAAATACAAGCAATAAAGTAGGCGTAATTAGCTCAGAAGGTGAGACAATATTAAATACTGTATATGATGATGTTAAATTTGCTTTTACAGGTTCATATATAATTGAACAAAATGGAAAGTATGGTATTGCTAAGAGTAAAGATGAAATAGTAGTAAATCCAACTTACACAACAATGAATTATATAAGCACAGCAGATATAATAGAAGCAAGTGAAGATGGAATTACTTCAAATTTGTTAAATAGTAATTTTGAAATAAAATTAACAGGAATAGTTACGGAAATTAATACAAGTAAAGGTTATATAAAGATAATACAAGACAATGATGAAAAGTATTATAATTTTAGATTTGAAGAAAGAACTAAGCAAGATATAAATAGTTCAAATACATTATTTTTAGACAAGCAAAATGATAAATATGGTTATGTAGATAAAAATGGAAAAGTAGTAGTAGATTATCAATATGATGATGCAACAGAGCAAAATGAATATGGTTATGCTGCTGTTCAAAAAGATGGAAAATGGGGAGCAATAAACGAAAAAGGAGAAGAGATAGTTGCACCAAAATATGATTTTTCTAATAATTTAGGTATAAACTTTATAGGAGAATGGCATTTAGGAAGTATAGATTCAAATGCTACATACTATACAAAATAATTTAACAAAAGAGGGAGAAGAAATGGAACTAAAGACAAGGTACCAATATACTTATTTTATATATCCATATGTAATTGAACAAAATAAATATTCAAAGTACTTGCAAAATTTACTAAGAAATAAAAAATGTACATTAAGAATGTTTGAAAAGCAAAAAGACTTGGATATATACAATAAATTTTTACCAAAAGTAAGAAGATTTATGTTTCCAACATTTGATTTTTCAGTAAACAAAAGAAAAAAGTTTAAAGAATTGGATGTTGGATTACAGGCAACAATTCTTCAAAAATATCCATGCACTATATTTGAATATAATTTAGGTAAAAATGCACAAGGAAAAGCTGGTAGAAATACAGGAATTTTCTTTAAAATTGATAAAATAGAGATAATATGTTTTTATACAGGTGAATGTTTTATTACATTAAAAACATCGGTAGAAGATTTAGAACAATTTGATGATGTATTAAATTTTAATTATAAATTTAAAGATATAAAATTTAAATAATTTTGAATTTTCGTCAAATATACAGTTTAAAATTATGTTTAATATTAATTCTTTTTTTATAATATCAGTATTCTCTACCTCATCTTTTATACCGATTACAAAAGCAGGAATACTAACTTCCATTTCTTCTATTCTTTCTTTTTGAAAAATTTCACTTTTTTCGGTTGGATAAATACGTTGTATTTTTCCTTGTTTATCGAAATGTTCCATATTTTCTTTTATTAGATTCAAAATATATTCTGGCTTAAAGTTTCCACATACTGCTAGAATCATATTTGATGGATGATAAAAAGTATTATAACAGTTATATAAAGTATCTTTAGTAATTTTATTAATAGATTCTACTGTTCCAGCAACATCTATACGTACTGGGCAACTATTATACATACACTGTAGTGAGTTTAAAAATACCTTAGATATAGGGTCATCATCGTACATCTTTATTTCTTGTGCTATTATTCCCTTTTCCTTTTCTACATTTTCATCTGTATAATAAGGGTGAAATACATAATTAAGCAATTCTTTAAACGCTGGTTCAAAATTATCGATTGTTTCAAAATAATATGCTGTATGATCATTTGTTGTATATGCATTCGCTTCTGCGCCAATTGCTGTTAATGTATCTAAGCTGTTAGTTCCGTTCGCTTGTTCAAACATTTTATGTTCTAAAAAATGTGCGACTCCATCGGGTATTACTTCTTCCTCATTTGTTTTAGGATTTATAAAGTGATTGTCTATTGAACCAAATTTTGTACCTATTATTGCCATCTTTTTATTCGTATTTTCCTTAGGGATAATAATAACTTTAAGACCATTTTCAAGTTCTTCGAAATATGCTTTTTCCTTTACTGTTTTGTTTTCTAATATTCTCATTATACCCTCCTAGTTTCTTAAAAAATAGATTGTATTTATATTAAGGCTATTTGCTACAGTATTAATATCTTCCCTAGATATTTGCTCTATGTTATCTTTATACTCTTCTATTGTCATTGTTCTGTCTGATAACTCTTGTCCGTAGTAATATGAAAGTTCTATGTCTTGTTCTTCTTGTATATTATTTATTGTAGCAATTATTGTTCTTTTAGCTAAAGCTATATCTTCGTCTAAAAAGTCTCCATTTTTCATATCTTCTAATTGTTTCTTTATTATTTCTAAAGCCTTTTCATAATTGTCTATTTCGATTCCTGCTCTAATAAAAATATTAGATTTTAGTTTCATATAATTTGAAGACACCGTATATGCCAAACTTGCTTTTTCCCTTACATTTTGGAATAATTTTGAACTTGCACTTCCACCCAATATAGTATTATATACTTGTGCGGCATATTTGCCTTTGTCATCTTCTAGTTTTAAATCCATACCAATTACAAGTTTCCCTTGGGCTACATCCATTTTTTCTTCTACAATTTTTTCTTTATTTTCGTTACTACGTGATCCATATTTTACATAGTTTGGATTTCTTTCTTTTAATGCTTTAATGATATCATTATTTTCTAAAATTTTTGCTATATCACTATTGGCTCCAGAAACAAAAATATCAATCTTACATGTATCTATTAACTCTTTATAATATTCGTATAAGTTTTTAGCTGTTATTTCTTTTAATTTTTCTACATATCCATATTTATAAATACCATATGGTTTACCTTCATACATTTCTTCTATACATCTGTTTAATGCATACATTGTTTTATTGTCTATTTTTGAATTTATTATTTGCTCTAAGTTATTTTTTTCTTGTTCTAAAAACTCTTTATTAAACTCGTCATTTTCAATGTTTGGATTAAACACAAGATCTAATAATGTTTCTATACTTTTTTGTAGCAAATCTTCTTTTTGTGGTAAATACTCTTCATTTAAACTTTCTAGATAGAATTTTAATACATGGTTATCTCCGGATTTATCTAAACCAGAATCAAATTCTGCACCATATAATTCTGCAAGTTTGCTAGTTATCTCTTGTCTTGTCTTTAAGTTTTTACTTCCTCGTTTTAACATTAGTGCAATTAACGTATCTTTAGTTGCATTTTCATATGTTATAGGAAATGTTAAAAATACAGCACAAAGATTTGTTTTAAACTTAGCTGTATTAATATTATGAAGTGTAATTCCTTGCTTTAAAGTTAACTTATTATATGACATGTTATTTCTCCTTTTTTTATTTTATTTTTTACCATTTATATTTTTTTATTCTATATAGTAAATTTCAAATCCTTGAATTTCTCCGGTTCTATTATAATTATTCTTTATATATTCTTTAATTTTTACAGATTCTTGATTTGTTCTGCTACTATCTTTTATCAAAATAAATGAATCATGCATTCCATTTATTTTATTAAGCACTCTTTCTTCTCCATTATATCCCCAATTTCCTAACAATGGTAAATCTAAATCTTGATAATTCTTTCCTAATACTATTTGGTAAATATTTGCTTCTTCCGAAAAAATTATAACTTTTTGATTCTTTTCTTCTTTTAACTCTACAAAATTTACTATTTCGTTAATCTTGTTTTTCATTTCTTCGGTTGCAAGCATTCCAAAATATGGATTATCATAATCTGTTTTATAAGATCCTTTTATTATCGTAGCACCTATATAAAAAGCATTTATTAGTAACACAAAGCCTATATAACCTATTATTACAATTTTTACTGGTTTAACTAAAAATACTTCTTTAGTATATATAATAAACTGCTCTACCATATACATACAGTAAATCATCGAAACAACCATAGCTAACTCTATATGATATATATTAAATATTGGATATCCAATTAATAAACTTGGAAACATAAAACATAAAAAGAATATTGTTACCTTCATATTTTTAGTTTCTAGTGATATTTCGTATTTTCTATTTGCAATAATAAGTCCTACTAATGCAAATACTGGTATAGCATATAAAATTATTCGCCAATCTTGGAAGTCGAAATGATTTTGGGCAAATTCGCCTATTCCTAAGACACAATAATTAATAAAATCTATAAATTGACCTTGGAATATAAGTATTATGCACCAAATTGCTGTAATTAAAACAAAGATTATATATGTACTTACTAATTTTTTTAATATTGTTTTTATCTCTTTCCTATAATTATAAATTGTAAACAAAGTTATTGCTATTAAGTAATAAACTCCTATATTTTGTTTGGTTGCAAAAACTAATGCAGAAATGATTCCTTGCTGAATTGGCTTAATCTCAAATTTATCTTTCTTTATAACTAGATTCATTCCAAGTAGCCAAAATAAAAGTGCTAATGTACTGTAATTTGCACCATTTACAAAAAGAGTTTTAGTAAATGGAAGCAAAATTAAAAGTATATATACAACCGCTCTTCCTGTTGGCACTTTTAATTTTCTTAGAATGTTTAATGCAATTAAGAAAATAACCTCAAAAATAAATATTCCATATATTTTATACACAAAAAAATTCGCACCTAAAACACTTAAAAATATATTTCCAATGTAAAAAAACAATGGCGTATCAATAATATTATTTTCTGAGTATAAGCTTACTCCATTATGTAATTTATATGTATTAGCAAATGTAAACAATTCGTCTGTTAATTCTATTTTATTAAAAGAAAGTATTAATCCAGAAAAGCAAAACAATATTAATAATGCACTATATATAATTTTATGTTTTTTTATGTGGTTCTTTATTTTTTCTTTCATTAGTTCTCCTTTTTTTGTATTCGGGATTTTTGGACGTTCCCCGGCGGGATTTGGGGACGTTCCTTAAATCCCTATTTTATTTATTTAGTAGTTCTTTTACACATTCGCTTATTGTTTTACCATCTGCACTTACACCTAATTTTGCTTTTGCTTGTCCCATAACTTTTCCCATGTCTTTTATAGATGTTGCACCCGTTTCATTTATTATCTCTTGTACTATTGGAAGTATTTCTTCTTTGCTTAATTGTTTTGGTAAATATTCTTCTATAATAGCAATTTCTTCTTTTACTTCATTTATTAAGTCTTCTCTACCACTTTTCTTGTAATCTGGTAAAGAATCCTTCTAGTTTTGGCTTCCTTTGCAATTATTTGCATAATTTCTTCATCTTTTAGTTCTACTCCACCATCTTTTTCTTTTTGTAATATTGCTGCTCTAATCATTTGAATAACGTTTTTTCTTACAATATTCTTGTCTTTCATACTATTTTTTAAATCTTCTAATTATTTTTCTTCTAACACTAGGTTTTTCATAATGCTCTCTTTTACGAACTTCTTGGATTACACCATTTCTGGCACATTGTCTTTTAAATCTTTTTAAAGCATCTTCTATATTTCCATCTTTTACCTTAACTTCTGATGACATTATTTTCCCCTCCTTCCGGCTTCTTACAACTGTGGGATAAATTTTAACTTTTGTATAAAGTTCTGTTCTAAAACAAAAGTTATAATTTTTTTGCTAATAAGTTTATGGTAATATTAGTGTATAATATCACCATAACTTTTATAGCTACTCTATTATATATAATTAATATTAGCTTGTCAATACGCTAATCGGTAAATTTTACCATTTTTATTGCATTATCGTGTAATGTTTCTTTTACATCTATAATTCTCTGATTTGATGAACCTCTAAATTTTAATTTTCTGTCCATCTTGCTTTCGTCAAACTTTCCATCTACTATAACATCTATATTTGATATAAGCTGTTTTGTTACAGTTGATGTTTTATATTCTGGCATAATATCTTTTTCGAAGTCGAAACCTGTATAACACCAGATATTTTTATTTGGATATTTTTCTTTTACTTTTGTAACTAATTTAGCTAATGCTTCTTGGTTTTCTGGTTCTAGTGGTTCCCCACCAAGTAAACTTAGTCCCTCTACATAGTCATGATCTAAATCTTGCATTATTTCGTCTACTGTATCTTGAGTAAATTCTTTACCATACTTAAAGTTCCAAGCTATTTCGTTAAAACATCCTTTGCAATGGTGCCTACACCCACTTACAAATAAAGAAACTCTTACTCCCTCACCATTTGCTATATCAATCTTTTTTATGTCTGCATAGTGCATAATCCCACGTCCTTCTTTGGTTGTATGTATTATTATTTTGTTTAAAGATATATTATATTTGAAAATTCGTAATGTCAAACTTATACTTCTTATGTTACTATAAATTTTGGTTGTTTATTTTAATACTATTTGCACATTTTTTACAGATTTTAGAAATACTCTAATTCTAAATTTTTGTTGATTTTTAGGGATTTTATACTTTTTTAGATAAACTATAATTTTTTTAAAAAGGGAACATCATTCATTTTTGAACGTTGTTCCCTTTTACTTACTTATTTTTTGCTTTCTTTTGTTTATTTGTTAAGACTTTTGCATATCCTAATGTCACTCCTTCTAAGCCTATTAATGCTATTAAAGCAATTACCAATGGCCATGGTACACTACCTGTTGATACATTTATAAGTACTCTTGCAGTAGAACTATTATCATCCGCATTTTGATCTTTAAATCCTGGTATATTTCCTGTTTTTATTATTTCTACTGTATTATCTTTTTCACCTAGATTTTTATTTCCTTTGTTCCAACTAAAAGTTATCTTATATTCTTTTGTCTCTCCTGCTTTTATGTCTGTTATTACTTTTTCTATGTATCCATCTTTTTCTTCCCATGTTCCATCATTTCTTACAAGGCTCATTCCTTCTGGAATATTTTCTCGTATTGTTGCTGTTCCGTCTATTTCTCCAGTGTTTTTAACTTTTATTGTATATTCTACTTTTACATCTGTGTCATCAACATTTTTTCTGTAGATTTCTACCCTTGTTAGTTTATCATTGCCTATATTTTGTTCATCTCCATCTACTGTTATTTTACTAATTATTTTATCTACTCCTATGTTAAATGGCTTTGGTTCATAATAGTAATATACATCTATTGTGTTTACAACAATATCATTTCCATTTTCATCTTTTGTTATTTCCACCTTCATTTTTCCTTGTTCTTCTAAAGGTCTTTCCACTAATGTGTAATATATGAAGTCTTTTGCTTCTGTGCTATACTCATCATCTTTTTGTCCTTCAATTACAACTTGACTAGATTGTAATTTACCTTCTTCATTTGGTTCTTCTAATTCTTTTCCTGTTATTCTATCTACATAGTGTACAATTACCTTTGCTGGTTGATTATAGTAATATGTTACAACTATTTTTTCTTCTGTCATTGTTCCTGTGCTATTAGCTGGTAACAAAGTATTTCCTTCTTCATCTACTGTTACCAATGCATAGCTTAAGAATTCTTTAGAAGGTATATTATATTCATCTCCAACATGTCCATCATGAATTGTTGGTTCTTCTATTTCATCATTTGTTAATATATCTATATGATGTTCTTCTACTTGTGCCTTTTGTGCATAATAGTATGTGACAACAGTTCTATTGTTTACTATATTTCCATCAGCATCAGTTTGAACTTCCATTGTTCCTGTACTATTAGCAGGAACTTCTACTAAGTCATATCCTGTAAATTCTTTTTGTTCAGTTGTGTATGAATCACCTTCATGTTTTGTGTTATCCACAATTTTTTCTGTTAGTGGTTCTTTTGTTAAAACATTTACATAGTTTACTTCTAATACTGCTTTTTTAATATAATAATAATTTACTGTTACCAATTCTTCTTCCATTATTCCTGTACTGTTTTCTGGAAGTTTAGCTTCTACTAAATCATATCCTTCAAATTCTTTGCTTGATATTTTATAGTTTTGTCCTACTTGTATTTGATGAACTTCTGTATATAATACTTTTCCAGTTTTATCATCTATATGATTTTCTACTAATCCTGTATATACAGCTTCATAGTAGTAGATTAAAGTTTGTTCCTCTTTTGTCATTTTTATTGTTGTATTTTCTGGGCTCTTTATTAATCTATATCCTATAAATGCTTTTTCATTTGTTACAAATTCATCACCTACTAATCCCTCTTCTGTTCTTGGTGCTTCTAAGTCTTTTACTATTTCGCCTGTTTCAGGATTTCCTTCAACATATCTTACTGTTGCTTTTGTATTTTGTAGGTAATAATATGTTACAACTATATCTGATACAGTCATTTGACCTTCAGTATTTCCACTGTTCTCTACTAATGTATATGTTTTTCCGTCTTTTGAGATAGTTTCTTTTCTATAATCTGTATTTGTATTATATATATCATCTACATGGCCTTCTATTACTTCTTGATCTGCTAGACTCATAGCATCCTCATCTTGTTCTATGTAATTTATTATTACTTTAGCTGGTTTTAATCTGTAATAATATATTACTTCTTGAGGCTGTCCCTCATTATATTTTTGTATAGTTCCTTCACTTGGAGGTAACTTTTCTTCTACTAGTTCATATTTATCATTTACATTTTGTGCTTCAGATACTGTATATGAATCCCCTTCTTTTCCTTCTATTATTACATCTGGTATTTCTGTTCCATTTACGTCTGGAACTCTATTTGTTGTAGTTGTTCCATCAACATTTTGAATGTAATAATGTACTGTTACCTTTCCGTATTTATCGGTATTTGTTACTTCTTTTGTATCTTGATTAATTGAAGTATCGTAATATTTTAAATCCCCTTCTGTACTTTCTTCTTCTGATAAAGTATATTCTATTTCATTTCTACCCGCATCATATTTTGGAAGATTTTCGAATATATCATTCCATTTGTTTGGATTTTCACTATCTTGCATTGCAACACCTTTTGGCATTCCAGGTCTAAATAGTGTTTCAGAATATTCGCTTCCATCACTTCCAGTTAATTTAAAGACTACACTATCTGGACGATTTCCTAATTTATTACTTTCATCATCCCATATTTTACTTACTGGAATATCTACGGTAAAGCCTGTAGTAGTGATTGCTGTAGCTTCTTTTGCTTCAAACTCTTTTTCCGGTGTTTGTGTACTTATATTAGCAGTTACTCTATTTTCTATGGTTGTAGTTTCTTGTACCAATCCTAAATATACTACAGTTATCGTTTTATTTACTTCTATCTCATTATTTCTATTTTCATAAGAATATATATCATCTATTGTTTCTACCCATGTAATTGTATTGTTCTCTGGATTATATTCTCCTGAGTCTAATGATGATTTTGAAGTATCTATTACATATGG
>OLZH01000775.1_pt1 | contig 10200 bp, 9 predicted proteins | sample 1673821 | NCBI WGS metagenome assembly OLZH01 (sample SAMEA103958128, study PRJEB25191) | human gut metagenome | reverse complement strand
TCCGCTTCCTCTTCCGTTCCGTCCAGCTCCGACAAACGAATAATATCATTGATCAATGTAAGTAGACGATTTGCGCTGTTATGAATCCCGTGAGCAAAACGCACCGTATCCTGTTCGGAAGCCATTCCGGTCTCAATCAGCTCCGCATATCCTGAAATAGATGTCAGTGGAGTCTTCAGTTCGTGAGATACATTTGCACTGAATTCCTGACGCATTCTGGCATTTTTCATAATGTCCTCATGCTGTTTGCGGATCATGGTCATGAACGGTGTCAGTTCCTCATAGGTCTGCATCTCTGTACATTCCCCGATATTCTGTGCCAGTTTCTCAATGGGAGCCACCAGCTTCGTGGTCAGCACTCTGGCCGCCACCATGCATAGCACCAGCAGCACCACAAAGATCCCCACCATCATGGGCAGCGCCTGACTGAAAATGCTGTAAATGCTTCTGGCATCCTTGGACAGTCGCAGGATGCTGCCATCTTCCAGGCGGATGGCATAATAAAAGGTGGACTGGGACAAGGTCTCGGAATTCCGGACTGCTTCACCTTCGCCGTCCCGCATGGCTTCCTGGATCTCCGGACGGGAAGCGTGATTCCCCATGGCCACAGAATCTGCCTCATTATCATACAATACCTGTCCGTCACTGCCGATCAGCGTCAATCGCAGATCCGATTCCACCGGCACTCCGTTTTCCTTGATCTCTTCTACCGAAGAACAGCTTTTTAACAGGGAACCATAGCTTTTCAGATCCTCCAGCACCTGTCTGCGGAACAGATCATAATACACGACTGTGATCAGTACCATGGTAAGCAAAATCGTTACCGTGGCAATGAGGATCATCATTTTGTTAATCTTTTTCTTCATCTTCTGTTACGCTTTCTCGCCGTTCATAATGTATCCCACATTACGTACCGTCTTGATCAGGCTGCCTTCTTCCTTCAGCTTCTGGATGATCTTGACCTCGGTAGCGATACTTGCATGGTCGGTGCCGGGCTGCCACAGTGCATTGTAGCCCTGCATTCTCTTATAACGGATCAGGATATCCTGCATGGTGTTGTCCAATGCATGTCCCATGTGGAGCTGTCCTGTGATATTTGGGGGCGGGATCACGATAGTGAAGGGAGTCTTACTGTGATCTACCTCCGCATGGAAATACTTTTTGTCAAGCCACTTCTGATACAGTCTGTCTTCTATGCCGTTTGGGTCATAGGTTTTGGCTAATTCTTTGCTCATTTTGTCCTCCTTAAATTCTCCTGAAACTAAAGACGCCCTCTGCTGACTCTCGTCAGCAAAGGGCGTCAATAACGCGGTACCACCTTTGTTCACAGCTTGCGCTGCCTCGTGACTTCTTATAAAGTCCTATCCGGTAACGGGGATAACTCGTGAAAACTTACGCCCGGGATATCCGGTCTCGGCTCTCCGGCTTGGAAGCTACCTTCCACATTCCTGTCTTGAAGCAGCCTTCCAGCGCATACATGCAGCCGCTCTCTCTGGTAAGGGGATATGTGTACTCCTCTTCGTCATTGCCTTTTGATCTGTAAAACTTCTAATAAAAAATATAGTACAGGAAGCAATCCTTTGTCAAGAAAATCTTGTTTTCCTGCAGATTGTCCTACAGATTGTATGATCAACGTTCAAAACTGGCATGGTAAAAAAAACATATTCTGGCTCTTTTAAGCAAGCCACTTTTTCTATACACTGAATCCTAACATATCCCACCGAAGAAATGGGAATTATGAAAAAGAAATTAAAAGAGGAGATCATCATTATGGAAAAGAAAAAATCATACGGCGTATTGATCGTGGGAGCCATTCTCCTGATCCTGGGAATCGTCCTAGCAGTCATTACCCACAATAACAGTTATCAGGAATCCGTTGCTTATGGCAGCCAGTTAAGCGATGTCAAGGCACAGCTGGAGGAAGTAGAAGCTTCCATCGAAGCAGTCACCGGCGGCACAGCAGACGGTGATCTGGATTCCCTGAATGCGCAGAAGGATGAATTGTCCGCTCAGAAGTCCACTCTGTCCGACCAGAAGCTGTCCGCAGAGCGTCCTTACTCCTATAGCCTGGTTCTGGTATTCTTCGCTATCCTGTTAACTGCCAAGGGATTGTACAATGCCATCGCAGGCGTAATTCCCGCACAGAAGGCGGATGTGAAGAAGCTGGCGCAGGCAGGTCTGTTAGCAGCTCTGTGCTATATCGGATTTGCTTTCTTCAAGATCGACATTCCCGTGGGTCCCGAGAAGACCGCATTCCATCTGGGCAATGTATTCTGCGTACTGGCAGCTCTGCTGCTGGGCGGTTACTGGGGCGGACTTGCCGGTGCCATCGGCATGACCATCGCCGATCTGACCACCGCTTACGTAACCAGTGCCCCCAAGACCTTCTTATTAAAGCTGTGCATCGGTCTGATCGTAGGACTGGTTGCTCACAAGATCTTCCATCTGAGCAAAGAGCATTCCGTAAAATATGTGACCGGCGTAACGATCCTTGCTTCTGCCTGCGGTATGGCATTTAACGTGGTAGCGGATCCACTGGTTGGTTACTTCTATAAAATGTATCTGCTGGGTGTGCCTCAGGATATTTCCAAGGCTCTTGCCAAGATCAGCACCGTAACTACCGGTGTCAACGCCATCGTTGCTGTGATCTGTGCTTCCGTATTCTATCTGGCACTTCGTCCGGCACTGAAGAAAGCAGGATTATTCCATGACATCTAATTTCGATACTTCTGATAGAAATGCACAAAAAGGCGGGGATTTCATTCCCCGCCTTGCTATGATCAACGATATTGCCGGTTTCGGACGCTGCTCCACCACCGTGTCCCTGCCCGTGATCAGCGTAATGAAGGTACAGGTATGCCCTGTGCCTACTTCTGTTTTATCAAACCATTTGGGATTTCCTCTCTGCCATTTTGATGACTATACCTCTCATATGCGAGATTATATAAAAGTGTGGGGCGAACTGGGACTTACCTTCGATGGGTTATACTGTGGATTCTTAGGAAATGAAGAGCAGATCGACATTGTACGGGAATTCGTGGAAATGTTCCGGCCGCCCCTGTTTTTGCTGGATCCGGTCATGGGAGACCACGGCAGAGCCTACTCCTCCATTACAGAGACCCATGTTCAGAAGATGAAGGAGCTGCTGCCTCTGGCGGATATTATCACACCGAATATCACGGAGTCCTGCCTGCTGACCGGGACTCCCTGGAAGGATGGGGAATGGACGCTGCAGGAGCTGTCCGGATTATGTGAACGGCTGGCTGACATTTGTCAAACAGCTTCCATTACATCCGACGAAGCCTCCACGGGCACTACTGCCAGTGGTTCTGACGGGAGTTCCGTTGGCGCTGTCTCCAATGGCTCCGCCGGTGCATCCATCGTCATCACCGGGATCCGTCAGGGCGATTCTCTGGTAAATTTCCTGTGGGATGACGATGTCTATACCACCGTTGCCACCCCCATCGCCGGAGCCTCCCGCCCCGGCACCGGAGACATCTTCGCCTCCATTCTCGCTGCCGATGCCGTCCGCGGGGAGACACTACTAACCTCCGTGCAGAAGGCTGCGAACTTCGTAGGTCTATGCATCGCCGGAAGCGAAAAGGCGGGAACGCCCGTGCAGGAGGGCGTAGTATTTGAAAAGTATCTGGCGGCGTTGTTGTAAAAAAGGCGACGGCTTTTTCTTTTACCGTCGCCCGACAGAGCGGATTATTTAGTCATTCCAATTGGGTTCACCAACATTATAACTCTGATCTGCAACAGGTTCGTTAGGGTTATCGTAGCAGCTTTCAATAGTCAGGTGAAACTCCGGTAAGCTATCACAAGTGTTCGACTTATTTTCCAGTTTACTTGATGCATCGTTTCCGGTTACATTCTCTGTTGTTCCGCGCCCCGTGTCAGTTCTATAACCGAGAAGTGTTCCCATGTTATCCCGATAGTAGGTATAAATGTTCTGAACTCGTTCCCAAACCAGCTCGTCAAAATAAACGTCGCTCCTTTGGCTAACCATGCTTTCCACATACTGACGAAGATCGGAATAGAACAAATCGCTGACATCATAGCAGACATACTGTTCGTCCTCATAGATCTTGTACTTCTCCATCTGTTCAAAGGTCAAAAGTTGACCGCGGATAAAGGCATAGTCCTGCGTGGTATGAATTTCATTTTTTTCGTATATGAAAACATAAATCAAGGGAATATCCACACCGCCGTCGATTTCACCTTTGTGCTGCGGGATGTAGGCGCTTAAAACCATCGCACATTCTTCCGCGGAGGCGCCAATGATTTTGTCATACCCGTCCGTTGATCGGCGATGCAGACCAGTTAGCTGCAATTGCATATCCGCAGGCACAGCAGGGTCAAAAAGGACACTTTCGGCGCTGTCAATCAAAGTTAACTCATTTGGTGACACGGAGGGCACGATGTTTATATCCATTTGTTCCAACACCCTCTGGCAATGTTCCAGATATTCGCCAGCGAGCCGATTTCTTTCATTAATATCCAAAGTGTAGCTTTCAAAGTATGGTCTGAATTCTTCCATAATTTCTGATATCAGTTCCGGATCAGCGTCAACCGGAGTAATCGGCGCCACGTCAACTTTTTCGGTTGGAACAGATTCTGCAAATTCAACCGTACACATCCAATCCTGTCCAAATAAGAAGTTGTTATTTGTCAACATCAAGTAGTACAAATCATCATCCGAAATCGGTGTCTCCAACAGTGATATATCATAGGCATCTGAAAGATCAATTACCATCGTACCGCTTGAGTTAGCAGGTATCTCGGTGTTGCTGAAAGACACCTTTCCCGAAAGCGGTTTAACTTCCTCGCTGGTAGACCAGCGCATTAGTTTAAGTTTCGATTGAAAATTAAGCTCTTTGTCAGACCTATTTTCTACTTGAACAGAAATTACACCATTTCCCTCATATGTGGCAGACAGAGAAAGTTCATCTCCGGATAGGGAGGAAAACAAACTGTTTGCAAAAACAGTCATAGAAAAGAAACAAAAAACTGCTGCAACTACTCCCCATTTCACCCATACCGGCTTTTTCTTCACCCGTATGTTGGGAGCTGCTTCCTGAATATACTTTGTGCTGATGTTACCAACCGCCTCGGAAATATCTTCACGTTTCATACTGTAAATCCCTCCCCCTTCAAATAATCCCGCAGTTTGTCCCTAATACGGGAAAGTCGCACTGACACGGTATTACTCTTCAGACCAAACTGTTTTGCAAGTTCCGAAATAGAATAGGCATACCAATATCGACGAACAAAGAGTATTCGACTCTCTGCATCCAGTGTATCCAGAAAATAGTCAATCTGCCGGGTAAGCTCCTTTGCGGAAATCTCCGCCTCTACACTTTCAGAGGAGGATACACATTCCTCCAGTTCGTCTAAAGCCGCATCGTAAAAGCTGTTGCGCTTGACAGATGTATTCGCGTGATACTTTTTTATGGAGAGGTTACGGACAATTCGACAGATATAGGTAAGCAACGGGTTTGGATTTTGAGGCGGTATTGTATTCCATGCTCCTAAATAAGCGTCGTTAACACATTCCTCTGCATCGAGGATATTGTTCAAAATATTTTTTGCGACCTTGTTACAGGCATTTCCGTACTTCGCCGCCAACTCCATGATTGCCCGTTCAGAGCGCATATAGAACAAATCAATAATTTCACTATCGTTCAAATCATCACTTCCTTTCTGCCTCACCTATATACTACGAATTAAGAGAAAGATATTACAAGAAAAACAAATATTTTCAAATTTAACAGACAGTGTCTGGGATATTGAGTATCTCTTCCTGATGATCGAAAAAAGCCAGATTTCTACTTTTCTCTATGAAAGCTAAAAAGCAAAGATTCCATTGACTTTTCTTTTCCGGGACAAGAATTTTTTATTTCTCCCATATAACTATAATTTGCAAATTATAATTGCCGTCTCCATATTACCGCCTGAAAGTCTGTTATTATACTCCAAGCGGTATTATTTTTATCAAATCATAGATAGAACTTTCAAAAATACCGCCTGATGGATAATAACTCCATTCAGGCGGTATTATAACGATAATTTTTCAAATGAAAGAAGATTTTTTACTGCCGCGATATAAAAGTAACTCTGTCTGGCAGTATTTTATTTAAACTCCACCACAACGCTGCCCATAGCACATTCCAGCTCCATATTTTTAGAAGCGTTGTTGTTGATCTGTTTCTCCTGTGCCAGGCCGTTGTAACTGTCATCACCGACTTTCAGTTCACCCATGCCGCAGCTTAAGTCGTAGTTGAAATCTGTCTGCATTCCTGCCAGTGTCAGTTTCAGCTCCCCCATTGAGCACTCTCCGTCCAATCGTTCGGTCACATCTCCGTTCAGACGAACAGATCCCATTCCTACGGAAACCTCTGCCACGCGGCTGCTCAGTTCTTCTACTGTCATCTGACCGGCACCACAGTCTAACTCTGCCTGGTCAGCATCCAGTTTTTCAAACGTCATCTTGCCGGCACCCACATTGGCTTCCAGCGCCCCCGTCTGCAATTCCTCTACACTGAGGCTTCCGGCGCCCAGATCCAAAGAGGTATTTTCAAAATGATATCCCTCAGGCACATACAGGCAGATGGAACCGCCCAGATTACCGTCACTGTTGTTGCTTGCTTTTGAGGTTCCGCTGATCTCCATCGTACCGCCTTCCACATATCCCTGGAACTTTCGCATTCCGTCGGCTTCTACCCGGAAGCAGTTGTCCTCTGACACCCGAATCTTCATGACACAGCCACCGGCCTGCACCTGTAGATCCGTGATGCCCTGGCTGTCATCCCCCAGAACATACAGCTCTATCTTTCCCGACTTTACTTCATAATCTGAGTCATAATCCACCTTGTCCTCCAGATCATAGTGCACATCGCCCATATTTTCCCGGATCTGCTCCGTCACACCGTCACTCCAGTCATCTACCTTTTCTTCGGAGATTCTTCCCAGGGTAACCGCTGACAGGATCTCCCCCGGCGAAAAATGCGTGGAGCCATTCCCCAGGCTTCCGCTCACTCCCAGGATCAGTCCCAATAATATAAATAGCAACGCTGTGATGGCACAGCCCTTCATAAATTTTCTCATGCTTCTGCTTTACCTCTTTTCTGGAATAATCCTCCGATCCAACAACAGATCGCCGGTGTGGCGATCCCTGCCATGGCCACGGTCAACATCAGGAACAGAAGTCCGACACCTCCGCAGATCAGTCCGGCACCGATCAGCCCCATTCCCACGAAGGGATGCGTAAACAGACTGATGATCCCTGCAACCACCAGTGCGATCAGAATCAGTATCAGTGCTACCGCCGTTGCCCCGAAACCAACGATCAGACCGAGCCATGCAGCGATCAGCCCCGCTGCCACACCGATGCCTGCGGAAGCTACTCCCAGGATCACCGGAGATGCCAGAATACACAAAATCACAATTAATACGATCATGCCCGTGGACATTCCTTCTTTTTTCCGAGAGGACACTGCTCCAGCTGCCTGTGCTTCATTTTCCTGCCCGAAGCCTGCCTCTCCGGCACTGCTCTCCGCGCCGGAATCCGCCGGATAAGTGATCACCGCACGGTTGTCCGCATTGATCTTCTGGTAAATATTCTCTCCATAACCGTTCCCGAAAATGTCCTTTTTGATGTTTTCCGCCACCTTGGCAGGATTTCCCAAAGCCTCAATAACGTTCTGTTCATTTTCCGGACCCGCATCATTAAAATATTCATTATAGTATTGTAATGCTTCCTCCCGCTCTGTAGCGGAAATATTCTGCAACAGACTTTCCAGCTGCCTCATAAACTCCGTTCTATTCATTCTACTATGTTCTCCCATCTGCGCCTGTTTACGCCTCTGACCTGTCACTTAGTTTTCCTTCAAACAATCCCGTGATCTTATCGCTGTAGCTGCGCCACTCACTTTCATATAAATGAAGCTGCGCCCAGCCTCTGCTGGTGACTTTGTAATAACGCCTCGTTCTGCCACTGCATTCCCGGTCATAGACTTCCAGGCATTCGTCCTTCTGTAATCGCCGAAGCACGGGATACAGGGTGGATTCCGACAATTCGATCACCTGCCGGACCTCCTGCGTGATCTTGTAGCCGTAGGTTCCTTCCGGTTCCCGGGCCACCACCGCCAGTACGATAGCATCCAGCAGAGCTGCTCCTGTATTAAAAAGCATTCTATCGCTCCTCTCTGAAAATTGCAGCTATCCGGCTTATCTTACAATATTATATGCCGTATAGTATTGCTCTGTAGCTATACTATACGGCATATAATATCATGCGTCAATATAGAGAAACCGTAAGAAATTCTAAAGACTTTCCAAAGATTCCACAATGGCTTTGCCATCATAACCGGAGATGCTCCGTTAGTTTTCCATCAGCCAGAAATATGCACTGTACGCCGGCAGAAGACTGCCGCCGCCAAAGTCATGTTTCTCTCCGGTGATCAGATCCACCGCCGTGCCGCAGCCGGCATCAAAATGCGCCATGAAATCCGCTCCATCCGCATTGATAGCCACCATGACTCTCTCATGCTCCGACTTTCTTTCGAAAATGCATTGCTTATTGGTCAGCAGTACTGAACGGAAAGCACCGTAATTCAATGCCTCGGAATGCTTCTTTGCCTCTGTCAGCTTGCTGATCCAGTCACACAGACCATTCCACTCCGGCTTATCAAAGCAGGGACGCAGAGCGGGATCGCCGTCTTCCTTGCGGGCCTTGAAGCCCCATTCACTTCCGTAATAGACACAGGGAATGCCGGGCATGCCGAATGCCATGGCATAAATCAGCGGCAGATGATTCTCGTTGTTCAAAATACTTGCCACACGGGTCACATCGTGGTTGTCCACAAAGGACAGCAGATGCTTGCCCTTATACAGGGTCCAGTTCTCCGGTCCGAACTGACGTAACAGGGAATGTACGATCTCGAACATATTCATACTGTTGAAACTGCTGTAAAGTCCCTTGTAGCACTCGTAGTTCGTTGCGGAATGCAGCATCTGATCGTTCATCAGACGGTTGTAGTCTCCGTGAAGCATCTCTCCCAATAAGAAGAAATCCTGTTTGTAAGCGCTGGTTACTTCCCGCAGTCTTCTGACGAAATTTTCATCCAGACTGTAAGCCACATCCAGTCGCAGACCGTCAATACCGAATTCATCGATCCAGCCCTTGACACTGTCCAGCAGATAGTTCACCACATCGGGATTCTGCAGGTTCAGCTTCACCAGATCAAAGCAGCCTTCCCAGCCCTCATACCACAATCCGTCGTTGTAGTTGGAATTGCCGCCGAAATCAATACGGTAGAACCAGTTCACATAAGGAGAGTTCTCGCGATTTTTAATCACATCCTGAAACTGTGCAAAACCTCTGCCCACATGATTGAACACACCGTCCAGCACGACCCGGATCCCGGCTCTGTGCAATGCGTCGCAGACCTCCTTAAAATCTTCGTTGGTTCCCAGTCTCACATCGATCTTACGATAATCTCTGGTATTGTAACCATGAGTATCCGATTCGAATACCGGGGAGAAATATACCGCGTTCACTCCCAGCTTCTGCATATGGGGGATCCAGTCCTCCACACGTTTGATCTCATGTCTCTGTACTCCGTCATTTTCAAAAGGAACTCCGCAGAATCCCATGGGATAGATCTGATAAAAAACACTTTCATAAGCCCACATATTAGTCACCATACCTTTCATTGACTGATCCAGTACCGTTTTGTTTTTTTATCCACAACGGTTCTTTTGCTATTATACACCATTTTTGAACCGTCTGTCGTTTTTTCTGTGTAAAACCACGAATAATCCACAAAATCCACCGACTTATCCACATATGCACATGTGTCATATGTGGTTATGTGGATTGTCATGTTGTATATCAACTCTGTTATCATATCGAATGTCATCGTTTCGAATGTCATCGTTGCTGCCACAACCAGGCGTCCCAAAATCGCTCCACCTTTTTAGCCACCGTATCCACTGTCACAGGTACTACCTGTTCCCACTCCCTGGGGAACATTCTGCGATAAGAATACTGCCTGAAACGCTCATCCAGCAGGACGATAATCCCCACATCTTCCGCGGTCCGGATGACACGTCCCGCCGCCTGCAGCACTTTATTCATTCCGGGATAACGGTAGGAATAATCAAAGCCGTTTTCCCCATTGTCATCAAAATAGTCCT
>OLZH01000769.1_pt1 | contig 10284 bp, 7 predicted proteins | sample 1673821 | NCBI WGS metagenome assembly OLZH01 (sample SAMEA103958128, study PRJEB25191) | human gut metagenome | reverse complement strand
CATCGGGATGCTTTGCCTTCAACTCAAAAAACTGCTTCATCATCGGGGTTAAAACTACATCATTTGCCACTGTATCGTCCTTTCTTTTTTTAATTAATATTTCTCGCAAAGATAATAATTAGCAAATTTAATCTGAAACAGTAAAAGAAAAAAATTATATCTTTGTACTAGCTAAAAATACGGAAACAATGAAAGAAATAAAAGTAAACGAACTGACTGACAATCTGTTTGAGACAATCAGCAAGGAATGGATGTTGGTAACCGCCGGTACCAAAGACAAATTCAACACCATGACGGCAAACTGGGGAGGTGCAGGATTTCTATGGAACCGTCCGGTAGCCTTTATCTTTATCCGCCCCGAACGTTATACATTCGACTTTATAGAGCAGAATGACTATCTCACTCTCTCTTTTCTAGGTGAAGAGCATAAAGAAATACATAAGATATGCGGTTCCAAATCGGGACGTGACATGGATAAAGTAAAAGCGACAGGACTATCTCCCTTGTTCACCGAGAACGGGAGCATTATTTTTGAGCAGGCGCGGCTGACTTTTGAATGCAAGAAATTGTATGCCGACCTGATCAAGCCCAGAAACTTTATCGACAAGAGCATTACAGACCGATGGTACGGGGAATCGCACGGTGGTTTTCACAAGATGTATGTGGTGGAAATTGTAAATGTGCTGCATCGTTAATCCCGGTAGTTTTCAAGAACACCCTACACATAGGGTGGTAGCAGTGGCAGCAGAAAATGAAACTTTAAGAGAAGAGCGTCACCAGAAATATTTGCAAACATTCACGCACGTACATGAACAACATACAGGACAATCGAATCCAAGTTCCAGCAACTTTGGATCGATTGTTCTGTTTATATTTGCCTAAAAAGAAACTAATTTGGATCTTCTACGCAACGGATGAAGCAGGCGTCACTGTTATTTCCATTAAACACATTAGCCTCATATATTCTGTTAAAGTCAAATGTAAAATAATTAATATCCCAACCTACAGCCGTTCCCCATGTTCCTGTTCCAGTAACATCCTCTGTCCAATAAATAGCACCGGGCCGCATATAGAGGTCATAAAATAACGGAGCGGTAGATGCATCAGTATAGAATCCATTAGGATTCGTTGGGAATATCTGAGTTTGCCCGCAAGAATAACGCAGAACTCCATTTCCTTCTTTAGCTTTTCTATGACCATATCCGGAAGCCCCCACCGGAAGAAAGATATGATTACCCGTATTTCTATTATAAACAAAGCATCCACGTATTCCACGGTCTTTTATAGCACTTCCACCGAAGTAATATGCTTGATCTTCTTGATATCCGTATGCATCCACAATGTTTGTTTTGGGTTCCGTAGATTCATCCCCATAAAGCACACCATAACCTTGCGCAATCATTTCGTTTTCAAACAATGCCTCATAATCCTCTATTTGAGCAATACGAGTACTCGTCAAGTCAAGCCCCCAAGAAGCCTCTTTATTATTTGCAGGCTGATTTGTTATCTCCATCCACTTCTTGATTTCACCACCTACCAATTCATACCTATTCTGATTTGATACAGGATCAGGGAAATCCTTGGAGGTTACATCTATCATTGGAATCTTACTGGAATACTGATTCTTTGCAGCAATAGGCTGATCAAGATTTTTATATTTAAACAAAGAGCCTTCATCCAACGGATTAGAAGCTTCCCTATTCTTGCTGACCAGATTCGACACATGCCATGCCGGCTTGTCGGATAACAACTTCTGCGGCCGGTTTCCTTGGTGCACGAAAATAAGATGTTCGCAGGTGTAATTATGATATTCCACACGCACTATCGCATTCCTATTGGGGGCATCCGCTGCTATTGTTCCATTAAAATTAATATCAAATTTAATATCCGAACCAGTAACACCATGTATAACCCCCTTTTCATCCTGACTTGTATTTTCACGAAGTGAAAGAAATCCATTCCATGGTTGATTTAGCGATGAGTTACTTGGATTTTCAGCATAATCATATTGTCTGGCATAATCCAACCCACCTTTCGCCAAAGGAAGTGTTCCATACGGTGCCCAATTATTCGTGAGAATCTCAGCTTTTAAAGACGTAAGTGTACCTCCTCCCGTATTAATCTTTACCGGAAGATTCATCGTACGGTTATAAAGATAAGAGATATAATAAGGATTCGGAACCTCGATACCCGGCTCCGGTTCTTCATACTCTATATGCCAGTCTGCATCATTGGCATATCCCTTGAACTTCAAAGTCAGTTTGTAGTGATGGTTACGCTCCGCATTATAATCGGTTATCACATCTTTTCCTAACATAAAGCGGTACTTGATAGGACCTCTACCCACTTTCTTATCATTGATAGAAACATAAAAAGCATCCACTTCTATATAGGTTCCGTATGGCTTGGCATCTTTCCATGCTTCATTGTTCTCTTGACCTCCGTTAGGATAGGTCGGTTCGGTCTTATTAAGGGTATTTGCAACCACCTGACGTTTATCACTAGGAGTACCTTCTTTACCCTTACCCTGCATATTCTCATAAAAATAAAGAGCGTTGGTAATTTCGGTATGCACATCCGCCAACTTTTTGGGATGATATGCGTTTTCACCCTGTTCTTTACTGCCGAATAGAGGTTTCCCCTTCGTAATACGGGCTTCGTATGTTTCCTTAAAATCACTTATAGTCGGCTCGGTGTCACCTTCATAATATTTTATGGTTTCACCATTTTTTATCAAATCAAGCTTTACTCCTTCGTCCCTATCCTTCGGTTGATAGTTTTCCGGAACTGCAGGATTATCCTGTCCCAGACAACAATTCTGCGGGATGTCCTTTATGGTCACCGATTTCAAATAAATGAAAACACCCTCTTCCAGTTTACTGCCATCGTATGCAATCGTTACCTTGGAAGCTGCACGGCGTATCCAGGAATGCAACTTCATGCCCTTTTTATTGATAGTGATCAATTCACTGTTATTCTCTTGCCCCACTATGGTGAAATGACCGAACATCTGACTGTTCTTAGCCACATCAGCAACATCCCAAGTAAGAGAAATGCTTTTTAATCCTTCTTTCGTTGCAATAGCTGTCTTATACTTTGCAACCTCCTCTGCAGCACCATTTTCCTTCCCATGCGCCTGAACCGCCTTCTTAAAGTCCTCTCCCATATTGGCTACCGCATAGATGTAATAACGTCCGTAAGGAATGGTCAATTTGAGATTCGCTTGTGGGGTTTTCGTTTCGGCTATAGTGCCACCATCAGGTGCATCCCCATCCTTGCGTGTTACCTCATTCACATAAAACTGTCCATCAGTCGGGTTTGCATTGCTTATCGATTCCAACGAATGTCCCTCTACAAAATTTCCTTCCGTGTCATACAACAACACACACAAATCCTGAATGGACTTGATAGCATCACCCGCCGTACGCGATTTGCCCGCAAGCCCCTCCACCAGTGGCCGGAAGTCCACCTGTGCTATTATTGTGGTTTCTCCTTCGGGAATAGGTTCCCCGTCCGTGTACAGCAGATCGTCCTTGCACGAGGTAACGGCAAGCATCAACAGACCGCATACCAACCAAACACAACGCATCGCTTTATTTTTCATCATTCTCTTCTCCTTATTTTCATTATATTCCAAATTCAGGTTCAAGTACCACTTCGCCGTATGGACGCAAATCCACCTGCCATGATATGTCATTCGCATCATTGATGGTGATGCGCACCACCACATGGGTATTGCGAGGCAAAGCAGAAAGATTCGGAAAGAAACTTTCCAAGGTGAACTCCCCGAAGGAAGTGTTTCCGACCCTGTCGCCTAACACCTCACCACTATTATCCTTTGTATCCAGCGTAATAGCGGTCTTGTAGGAAGTCTTATAATTATTGCCATTCGTATTATCTGAATATGTGTCATTGGCATTCTCATACTTTCCTTCCGACAGGTAGAATGAAGGTAGTTTGACCGGCTCCGTTGATTTTGCTGTCAATTTCTTATTCTCCTTGTATAGCTGATTAAACGGTGTATATTTAGCTGCCGGTACTTGGAAATCAGTCACATTTTCCGCATCATCGTACGTCATACCATTAGGCAGAAGATATTCATGAGAAGCCGACTTATCTATTCTGATTACACTCAACCAGTAATCCCGGCTACTCTTGTTCGTTATCTCATACGTGAATTTTACGGCAGCACGGGTAAGTTTCAATGTGATCTCCTTCTTTTTCAGTACCACTTTCTCACCCTCTTCACCGGTCTGTCCCTGCTCCCCATTGTCAGGTTCCAGACCTTCGTCATCCAGCATCACCGTATGACATTCGCTCATAGGTAGCGGGTGAGTTTTATCGAAAGCCCCCACATTGTCAAACGACAACACAAGCCCTGCCATCTGCTCCTTGGCAAGAAATTTGTCTCCGGGTTTAAAGTCGCCCCAAGCTTTGGATACCCGAGACACCTCACCCTCCACAGCGGGAAGTTCCACCGAAGCACTCCCCTCGTTACCCAGCAGGTAAATAGTCTTTTCCTCATTGCCCTGCACCTTCAGGCGGATTTTTCCATACCGGTCGCTCACAGAAGCATTCTTCAAATCAAGATAGACATTATGTTCCACCCTGCCATCCGGACGAACCAGAATGACACGCAGCGTATGCATCTTCTCGGCTTCCGTCACCTCACCATACATTTCTTCCTCCGCACGTCCGGAAACAGAACGTCCGGATGCGGAAGCATCTCTCAGGGCGACATTGATATCCAGATAGACCGCATCAGGCCCGTTAGATAACGAAAGCCCCTCATCACTTCTGCTGTCACATCCGCACATCAGGAGGAAGCAGACGCCCAGCACGGCCACGGTATATCCCCAATCCTTTATTCTCATAATTCTGCATCATTAATTCTTACTATCCAGTCATTGACAACAATATGGGTACGTATCCAATTGTGATTATTATCCAAGAAAAATATCAATGACCAGTTATTTTCACGGTCCAGGAATTCCTGATCACCCATTTTGTCGAAGTGATCACTCTTCAGTAGCAGCAGATACTCGTTCAGCGGAATGTTCAGTACCTGCGCATTGTCACTATTACGGGTGATGGTCAGGCGCGTATGATTGCCGGCAACCAGTCGCGAGGTAGAAAACTCGGCGTATGCCACTGTCACTGTTTCATCACCTTCTTCTGTCACTCCCACTGTACGTTGCCCTTGTGCCCATGGAGCATAGACTTGTCCGCCATTGCTTATCAGACTGTTATCGGGAGCAAACAAGGTGTTGTCATCCGTAATACGGAAAGTAAAGTTCTTGTCGTCCACCTCGCCGCCGTTCATCTGCTGAAGCACCACACGGATGTTGTTGGTGTTCTTCATCAGGTACACAGTCGCTTCCTCGTAAGCGCCATTGTCCACACTCATGTCCAGCGAGCCGTGGAACAAGGGATGCAGATCGGTTTCCGAAACACGTCCGGCATTATGCATCTCTACACGCAAATCCTGCATGATTGAACCGATGCCGGGAACCGCCTTGAACGAAAAAGAGGTTTTCGGACAAGTCAGCCCGCCATATGCAATGAAATGATAACTACCTTTCTCCAAATCGAGGGTCATGCGGTAATTCTCATCTTTCAGTTCGTCACCTGTACCGATATAAGTAACCAAGTAGTTGCCCTGTTCGTCATAGACCAACAGAGCCAGACAGTCCACCTGCGAATGGAATGCATTGGCATACTCCATATTATAGTCATAGACAAAACGCAAACGGACACCTTGCGAGCAGGGTTCCAGATCATTGTATATGCCATGGCAGGAGGACAACAATGCAGCTACCGCCAGCACGGTGCAAAGCACCATGCCCGGCAATCTTAATGTATGTATGAATCTTGTTGTCTTATTCATTGTTTAATAGGGTATAATAAGTACTTATTTAGAACTCTATGTCATTTATGCGGACCACCCAAGGACGCACTTCTACGGTTACTTCGATGTAGAGGTCATTTCGTTCATCCGGATTGTTCGGATCGAACGGATCGGGATCATCTTTAGGACCCGGCGAGGTAGGATGACCATAGCCGTTAATTTTGTTCACCATCAGTTTGTACACATTGTTGCGCACCACAGCGAACTCCATCGGTCCCATCAGGTTAGGATCATTATTGTCATTATGACGGTTCCAATAGCAATAATACATTTCATAGTCACCGCTTCCGTTCGGGCGTAAAACAGTGAATCCTGCTTTGCCAAATTCAGCATCGGCAGCGGGTGTTTCCCCTATTTGGGCATAAGCGGCTCTCAGGCTCTCATCTGCGTTGGCAGCATTAGCCACATCTTTCACTTTCTCCCAAGTACCATACAACACATTGTTATATACAAAAATGGGCTGATCACCGGTTACGCCATAAGTTGACTTGTTAAATTGTAGTTTTCCCTTGAAAATCACACCGGTAGAGATACCGTTTTTCTGATTACTGTTAGGAGCAGGGATGGTATTCTCGGTTGCATAACGCCAAATTTTGTATCCGTTGCGATTGCCTGTGTTCCAAGATTCGTCATTGTCTTCTTCGGTCAAAGAAGATATCTTTGTGAATTTATTTTCCCATTCAGCTACCGATCTAGCAAAAAAGTTATTATAAAAATAGTTACTTTTATAAGTTTCTCCGACATTACCGTTCTTTTCCCTTGCATCCGTGTCCACCACATAGTTGTTTGAAGTTTCCTGTCCACACAAGTCTATATCATCCGCAAGTCCGTTAGCAGACACCCGGCGCAGATGATAGAAACTCTTGCTGATATTGACCATTACCATATCAGTCAGCAGGACTTTGACGCCATTGGTGCTCTCCAGCACATAAGTGTTAGTAGCCTCTGTAGTGGGATAGCTGCTCGCTTTGAAATCAAAACGTGCGCAAGCACGTTCCACCGAGATGGTACCCAGAGAAAGACGATTGGACTCAGTATATTGTTCCCAGTTCCAAATCGTATTCGGGGTAGAATTTGCCACTTTCACCAAATTGTGGTTAGACATCAGGAAAGCGTCTTTTTTCCAGATTTCATCGTTGTCTGTTAATAATTCAGGTTCATCCGACAGCGTATGAATACTATGGGTCAGATCATTGATATTGATAGAAGAAATGGGATTACAGAAAGCATAAGCGTAAATCTCTCCTGTTTTGTATGTCTCCAATGCACTTCTGTCCAAAGTTGTCACAAGTCTGGGGTATTTTCCATCCTCTTTAGGTTCCACATCCAGACGTTGACTGACAATGAGAGATCCGTCAGCCTTTGTCAGCACCAACAATATCTCCTTGACACTATTCTCATAATTCTTGCCCACTTCAGCACCGCCAGTAGAATTGCTTCCGTTTCCATCCTCGCCATCTGTTGTCGTGCTCCTTGAACTGCTTCCCTGCATCAGTTGCACCCCGAATTCCACATATACATCATTCTCAGCATTGGCCGGCTGAGACACATTTGCCTCATCTGAGCATGCCCACAAACACAATGCTGCAAGCCCGGACATCAAAATCTTACTAAACTTTTTCATATTGATTCCTTATTTTCTTATTATTACTTCTTATCAATTTTGTTAATCTGTTCCAGTGCATCGGCAGCCTCTTTCACACCCATGCTTTGTGCCTGCGACAACAAGCGGCGTGCCTGTACATAGTCTTTGTCCAGTCCGGCAAGTACACCGCGCGCATATACCGCCTCAGGCGTGCCGCCTGCCTTTGCCACATACTTACGCGCCGAAACAAGATCACCGCGAGACATCGCCACATTGGAAGCGTTCAGATTTGCCGTAGCATCATCAGGATAGAGACGAACCATGGTTTCGAACACCTCATTATACTCGTCACTGCCTGCCGGATAGCTCTCCGCCACACGATAAAATTCATTCAAACTCAACTTACCCGGGGCAGTACGCCAAATGCGACGCGCCTCTTCTATATCAGTATAAGCACGGACTACATATTCCACCGTATAGTCCGAGTGACGAAGACCGGGATAGACCTCACGAAGCAGAAACTGATAGTCCCGGGGATAACGCGCCTTGATTTTCTGTTCACGTGCATCCGGATCACCACCGCTGTGCACCAACTCCAAAATGCCATAACGATCCGGAAGTGTACAAGTTTTCAAATAACGCTCCAGTCCTGCCCAGTCCTCAGGCTCGTAGTCTGTAGCCATGACACCAGACGGGAAATTATACAAACGCTGTACATAATCCTTCAATGTTTCCGTACGTCCTTGGGCAAGGCGGGTGTTATTGGCATAACTACCCTCAGGAGAAGCATAGCCCTTAATGCGGATAGAAGTGATGCGGGTATCAGCATCATTGCGCACGGTGTCTATCGTGGCACGGATCTTAGCAAGTTCTATCGGATTACGACGGTAATCCTCGTAAATTTCCGTGCGGTTCACTGGAAAATCAATATAAGCGGAACCTTTCAGTTCACGGGTTTTCAGCTCCTCTGCTTTCGGAACACAATAAACAAAGATCGGAGAGAAAATCTTCGGGTGAAAATCCAGCGTAGTCAACGGCGAACGGTCGGACAAAAGTACCTCGCACAAACAACCACACACCTCATCGCCAAGCTCAAGAGTAGCGTCGGCCATCCATTCAGCATATGGCACCATGGCGCTATAATGAATTACCCGGTCATGACCGGCACGAAACAGTGAAATACCCACACCTGGAGCAGCATCATTGCGTAAATGGAAATAATAACGGTTACGACCTGCCAGCACTACAGGAGAAAGAAACAATTCATTATTCTCCGCACGGAGCACAGGAGCAAAAGATACTTCACGGGAAGACGGCATATCAATACCTGCCACATCAATATTCATTGACACAAGCAGATTCTCACCGCTACGAGCAATATTCAGACCGTCTACTTTTACACGTCCCAACGTCAGAATAGTCTGGCTGTTTATTCCTATTATGCAAAATAACAAAAGAAGTATACATAGTAATTTCTTCATAAGCAGTATCTTTTAAAATACGTAGATCAGGTTTAGTGCGACCTTTGTAGGGCCTACATAGTGATGGGATTTGCCATCAATCAGTTTGGTGCCGCAATCGGCACAGGGATAGGCATCGAAACGGGTATAGGCATAACCCACACCGATTTCGGCCTCCACGTTCCAGTAGCGGGAAAGAATCCACGAATAACCGTAAGCAATACCGGCACCTACAAACCATCCTTGATAACGACGATCAGAAAGTTTGGACAAATCACTACCCAAAAACGAAATGTCATTCTTCAGGTTACCCACATTGTATTGTCCACCGTGAGCATGAACGCCCACAAAATGACCGGTAAAACGATCACAGAACCAATAACGTGCCTCAGGTTGCAACATCCAATGTTTCCACGTACGACCATGCGAACGGACCCACCCATTATAGTTGCCTGATACATCAAGCGTCCATCTGGGGGCAAGACCAACCTCAGCACCCAAATTGATAGTGCCTGAGGCGTCATAAAGGATATTGCTCTTCAACGCGATATCCTGCGCCTTCACAAATGCACTTCCACCAAGCAGGAAAGAAAGCAAGATTGCATAATTTTTTAACTTCATTATATCTATAATTTATATCAATTCATGCTACGTTACGATATATCTCTTGGCAAGAGATATACTCTTCATGATTAATACACTGAAATACAGATAGTTATAAAATAAATATCCTTCACCAAATACATATATAAACTTTGATTATCATAACTTTTTATTTCTTTAATATAGAATTATCGTTGTTTTTTATTGCTTATTACCAGTAATTTACGTATTTTTGCAATATACTTTATAGATCTCTTGCCAAGAGATATGTAGATATTGTAACTATTTTTATTTGTCATATTCCCGATATTCAGTACCCTATTCATTCTTATTTTTACTTTAATATAGACAGATACCGCATTCTTTAAATATAGAAGAGAAAAGCAAATATGAATCAAACAACAGAAACAGGAGAAATTTCAAAAATAAATCTGTAGTATAAAAGGAGAATGGCTCTAACTTTTTTATAAAAACAATATCTTAAACACTTAGACTTTTATTTTTGTATCTTTGTTCTTACTCAGACAAGTCACCCAAAGCAATGAGAGCAAATTGTTGGCATCCAATTGGGCCCTGATTATAGGGCTATTTTTAAAACTGTGACGACCGGATACGAAAAAAACCCGTCAAACTATATGTTTAACGGGTTTTTATTTCATTTTAGATTGAAAATTGTTGGACTACCAAGATTCGAACTTGGACAAACAGAACCAAAACCTGTTGTGCTA
>OLZH01000767.1_pt1 | contig 10332 bp, 5 predicted proteins | sample 1673821 | NCBI WGS metagenome assembly OLZH01 (sample SAMEA103958128, study PRJEB25191) | human gut metagenome | reverse complement strand
CGGACGGAAGAACAACAGGGCCAGCCCAATAATATGGATGAAAGACCGACACCGGAAGAGCCGTTTTATGCCGGGGAACACAACATCAGCAACAGCCGGTTTGAGAACAACCGCTCAAGCGGCTTCGGCGGCGCGATTGCCGGCATGGTTAACGAGTATACCAACCAGACTTACGGTATTAATGTTAAAGGCAGTACCTTTATCAACAACAGTGCCAAAGACGGCGGTGCAATCTATATGATGTCCGGCATGTCCGAAAACGATCGACGGAACGTGGAAGATGCCGTTTGGAATATGCCGGAAGTCAACAAAGTGACGATAAAATACGGCGATCAGGAAAAAACATTTTTCTATCTGAAAAATAACCAGGAAGAGCGCTACAATATATACAACATGACGGCGGCCGAGTTTGACCAATATGTCAGGGAAGGCGGCAAATTTTACGTACATAACATAGTCGCAACTGCCGTCGACGCCAAAACCTATCAGGATGCGCTGGATTATTATCAGGGAGAGATCCAACCAGGTTATGGGATCAGCGATTTTGAACAATATAAAGACGCCTTATATCAGGCCGACATCGAGCATATGCTGGCTCCGTCCTTAAAAGTCGTCAACTCCAGCTTTATCAACAACAAAGCTTCGGGCAAAGGCGGCGCCATCTATGGCAGCGACGTCAGGATTGTTGCCGATAACGGCGAAAGCCGTTTTTCCGGCAACACCGCCGGCGGCAAGTCCAACGCCGTTTATGTTGACGGTATCATTCACTTGGAAAAGACCGGCGGCATGTATGAGCAGCAGGCACCGTCTTATGATGTTTCGGTATCGGCGGAAAATCCGATTAAAGGTCAGTTGACGTTGGAATCGGTCAACCGCGGCCGGATTGTCTTTGACGACGGCATTGACGGCGAGAACTACAACATTGACGTTTTTGGTGACGGCACCGGTTATGTCAAATTCAACAATGCGGTTGAGAACGTCAACCGCTTTGCCATGAACGGCGGCGCCGTCGTTCATCTCGGCCTGAACGGACGCATTTACGCGCAGGACTTCGTCAGCGGTTCCTCTTCCGCCTATGCGCGTGCCGGCGCGCAAAAGCCGCTCCTCACCGTTGACGTGATGGTCGACCGGGAAAACAACACCGTTCACAGCGGCGCCATCCATGTGAACGGAGACGTTGCCGGAGAAACCAACGTACTGGTCAACGCTTTGAACCCCGACGTGCTCGACAACAAAAAAGACGCCGTCGTGCCTTTCCTTTTCGCCCCCAACGACAATGAGGAAACTTCCGCCGTCTTCAACGTTTCCCGCGTGATCGGCAGCCCCTACATGTGGCATGCCGGCAAGAACGTCGCCGGAACGCCGGAAAGCGGCAACGTCTGGTACCTGTCGCTGACCGATACCCTTAACCCCGAGTTCGGCAAAACCGACCCCGAAGTTGCGCCGGAAGTGACGGCCTATATCAGTCTGCCTTCGGCCGGTCTGGAACAGGTTCGCGGCCTGCGCGACACGCTGGAACAAAAGACGGCTTTCTGTAAAGAAGGCGCTTGCGCCCGCGACGCAAAAGCCGACCGTCAGCTGTGGGTTGACAGCGGTTACCTGAGCTCGACGGTTGACAAACCGGCCGAATTTGACGCCGACATCTGGGGCGTCACCGCCGGCGGCGATCTGCAATATGACGCCAACAACCGTCTGGGCGTGTTTGCGGCTTATCGTCAGGGCGACTATGACGTCAGCGGCAAGGGAAGCAAATATCGTTCGACCGTCGGTTCGGAACTTGACATTAACAGCTGGCTCGGCGGTTTATACTATCGCTTTGAGCAAAACGACTGGTACGCGTTTGCGACGGTTTACGGCGGTCTCCAGAAAGCGGACCTCAAAACCGACGACGGTATCGTCAACACCGACAGCGACGGGACGTTGTGGAGCGTCGGCGCGGAAGGCGGGCGAAAGTACGGCCTGAGCGAAGCGCTGACGCTGGAACCGAGTTTCGGGGGCTTTTACACGCAGTCGGAGTTTGACGATATTCGCGACAGTGCGGGCAAGACGGCGTCGTTTGACAGCCTGAAACAGCTTGAAATCGAAACGGCGGTTAAACTGGAATACCGTCTGTGCCAGAACGATCTGACGTCGGTCGTTTATATCAAGCCGGGACTGATCCAGACGATCACGGACGGAGACGAAGTGCTGATCAGCGGATTGGGCAAGACGGAAGCTTACCACGACCAGCTTTTGGGGCGGATTGAACTCGGCGCGCGCTTCGGCGTCACGGAAAGTCTTTCCGGTTACGGTTGGGCAAACTATACGTTCGGTTCAAGCTACGGTGCCGCCGCCGTCGGCATCGGCTTAAACTATGCGTTCTGACCGCAGACGTTTGCCGCCGGCAGCAGCCTAAAAACCGCAAGCCGATCAAACGCAAAAATCTCCCCGCAAAAGCGGGGAGATTTTTTAGCGATAAAACGAAACAACCTTAAAAAAAACCCCGAAACTTTACGTTCCGGGGTCAAATTGTAAATGTTTGTCAAAAGGACTTTTCACGCATACTTCCTTCCGCACCGCGAAAAGAAGCTTTCCAAGAGAGCTGCAGGCCGTTTTTCTTTTCTTCCGCGAAGACAATCATCACTTCAGGGAAAGAGAAGTATTAGCCGTCTTACTGCCGTTGTTTACGGCGTAGGAGATCGTAATCCGGTTACCGGTAATTTTGTAACTCTGAGCGCCCGGCGTCGGCGTTACGTCTTCGCCAATACCCAAAGTTACCGCATTCTTTTCCATAACCGTATGATCCCAGGCAGAACTTTTGCCGGCATAGATCCAACGACCGCTGACAACCGTAACTTTCGCCGGCTGCCATTTGTTTGCACCCCAAACGCCGCTGTATGCGCCGGAAATACAAGTTTCGACGCCGTTCTTTGCCGCTACGGATTCATCAAAAGCATAACACAGGTTCATGTCCACTTTGCCGTTCGGTGCCATGACCACGCCGTTTTCATAAGTGAAAACGATCATGTCCATAAACTTGGCGCCGACACTTTGCTGAACGCGCGTATACTTTGCAGACTTGGGACTTCCCAGCCAGCTCGGCGTATCACGGTCTTCGCTTACGAAAACCCGCAATTCTGCCTCGCCCGCCGCACTTGCCGGATAACCGTTGAACATGGCGCTCATGGTATGAACATAGTTCTTGCGGTCATAGATCCTGCCGTTTTCGGTCAGCCGGCTCATATCGCTCAGCTTAAATCCGTTGTCGGCAAGGTTCTCATATTCGGCATAGGGCATGTTGTGAGTCAGCGGAGAATAAATCGCCTTTTGGTAAGACAACGTAAACACCCGGTTGAACTTGTCGTTGGCAACCGTATAGGTGCGCTGGTATGTCATCACCTTAAAGTCGCCGACGGTTTGCGTTCCCGTCAGTTTTTCACCGCCTGTCGACGGAGCGGAAGCAATCAGATTGAAGTTTTCCAAAACCTTGGTGATTTTGGCCGGCGCCGTGATCGAGTTCTTCAGGTTCACCGATTTGGTATACACCTTTTCGCCCGATACGGACCAGATTTCCTTAATCTTGATCCAGCTCTTGGTGGTAGAGGCATCGATATAGTCTTTGCCGTCTTCCACGATCGTACGCTCTTTCAGTTCGTCATTGACTTCCACCCACAATTCGGCTTCGCCGACGGCGCTCACATCACGGCCGTTGAACCTTGCGCCCATGGTGTGCGCATAGCTCTTGCGGTCGTAAGTTTTGCCGCCGCTGACCGTTTGCGACAGATCCGCCGTTTCAAAACCGTTGTCGGAGATGTTTTCGTATTCCGGGTTCGGCATGTTATGCTTCAGCGGATCGTAAACAGCCCGTTGGTAACTGAGGGTGAAAACACGGTCAAAACGATTGTTGGCCACCGTATAGGTGCGCTGATAAGTTTTTACCGTGAAATCGCCGACGGTTTCGGTCTTAAGCAGGCTTTCACCGGCCAGAGAGGGCGTTGCGGAGGCCAGCGCAAAACTCGGCAAAATCTTGGTAACTTTGGCCGGAGCCGCAATACCGTTGGTCAAATCGACCGATTTTACATAAGTCTTTTCGCCGGACACGGTCCAGATTTCCTTAATCTTAATCCAGGATCTGGTGGTGTTGTCATCCACATAGTCCATACCGTCTTCAATGATTTCCTGACTGGTCATGATGTCCGAGGCCAAAACCCGCAATTCGGCTTCCGCTTTGGCTTCCGCCGGATGACCGTTAAAGCTGGCGCCGATCGAGTGCGTGTAGCTCTTGCGGTCGTAAGTCTTGCCCTCTTCGGTGATCTGCGTCATGTCCGCGGTTGCAAATCCGTTGTCGGCAACACTTTCGTATTCCGCAAACGGCATGCTGTGATCCAGCGGATTGTAAAACGCACGTTGGTAAGACAACGTAAATATACGGTTAAACTTGTCGTTGCCGACCGTATAAGTCCGCTGATAAGTCCTTACCGTAAAATCGCCGACAGTCTCAGTTTCCGCCAAGACTTCATCGCCAAGGACAGCCGATATCTGGTTTAAGGTAAAGTCTTCCAAAATCTTGATCACCTTGGCCGGGGCATTGATGCCGTTGGTCAGGTTAACCGATTTCGTATACACTTTTTCGCCCGATACGGACCATACTTCCTTGATCTTGATCCATGACCTGGTCGTCGTCGCGTCGACATATTCCATGCCGTCTTCGACAATCACTTGGCTTTCCAGCTTGTCTTCCGCTTTCTTGTGCAATTCGACTTCGGCAACGGCTTCGGCCGAGTTGCCGTTGAAAGTAGCACCGATGGTGTGGGTGTAGAGCCGGCGCTCGTAATTGTCCTTTTCCGACATTTCCGTCAGTTTAAATCCCTTGTCCGTGATGTTTTCGTAAGCGCGGGACGGCATCTCAAACTCTTTTCCGTCAACCTTCAGGACCGCAGTTTCCCAGAACGGGGTGAACACCTTGTCAAACAAATCGCATCCGACCGTATAATCGAGCGTATGCGCAGTAACCGTGATGTTGCCCTCGGTACGGGTACCGCTGACGACGGTTTCGCCGGAAACGGCGTTTTTCTTTTCCAGTTCAAAGCTTTCTACCGTACGGATTTCGTACGCCGGAGCGCCGATACCGTTCTTTAGGATCACTTCGTATCTGGAAACGACGGAACCCGACTGGCTGTAGGTACGCGTGATCTCAACCCAGCTTTTGGCCGTGGTCGAAGACAGCGTTTCATAGCCTTCGTCGGTTTTTGAGGTACTCTGCAAAACATCGTCCGCATCCATTGCCAGACGTTCATATCCCCTCTCTATTCTGCTGCCGCCCATAAAGGCAACTTTGTAGCTTGAAGTCGAGAGATAATAATGAACCTTGTCCTTGATGCCTTCGTCGACAACGCTGATACCGCCGTCTTCAAAAGCAACGCTGCCGTTTGCTGCCGGAAAAACAACCTTCTTGCCCCAGAGCGTCATCTCCGCATCCAGGTAGCTAATGGTGATGTCTTTCAGATACCCGGTCATTTCATGACGATAGGTCTTGACCGTCTTGGTATAAGACACGCCTTCCGCTTCCCAGTTGCCGGAGTTGCTGCCGGTTTCGGCAAAGCTTACCGACGACACTTCGGGCTTGTTCACTTTGATCGTATCCAAGGGCGAAATCTCGAAATTTACGCCGCCCAAAGGCACAATCACCGTGGTGTCCTGCCTGATGCCGTTGACATCTTTCGAGGCCGTCACCTTACCGTTTTCGCTGTCGCGGGTCACGGTAATGGTCACTTCCGTGTTGGTGTCGGGACCGCTATCAGGCTCCACATTAAGACTAAACTCTTCCAGCGCTTTGTCACATGACGTGAACATGGCTAAAGTCAGCATTATGGCAAATGCAACAATGCTGTAAAAGACATTTCTCTTTTCCATATTTTTGTTTTTAAAAGTTATTTGATTATTTTTTTAGGAAATATATAGAAAAATTGCTTCTGCAGGTCTCCCGATGCTTGAAAAATCATTTTCATCAGAGACATTTACAATGATAATCAATGTAATAACAGAATAATTTTTGTCGTTTATACTGTACCATAAAAGAATTAAAACCACAACTTATTTTTGACTGAAAACGGCATATTTTTTCTATTTTGTCTAAAAATATTGATAGACGGCGAGTCCGCAGGCGAATCTCCCCTTTCCTCTTGTTGATAAAATCCGCTTTGCCATCCCGAAAACAGTCCTCTTTTATATTCCGCCGGCGGTCCTTTTGCGCATTCCGTGAGCACCCTTTACCATCCCGCAAACAAACACAACCCCTGTCAGTCGGCTTACAAGCGGCCGCTTCCGTCCTCTCTTTGCCTCTGTCACCCTGCGAACGCGGAAACAAACCCATATTGTCATTCCGTCCCGGTTCGGGAGCTTATAAGAGAAAAAAGGATGGAGGCGGCGGCTCGCTGCTTTGGCACCCTGCCCCGGTTCGGGAGCTTGAGGGGAAAAAGCAAAGAAAGGGGAAAAAGAAGGAAGGGAAGAAGAAAGGAAAGCAAACACCGAAACAAGACCTGAAGTGCGGAAGATAATTTTTAAGGCATGGCCCAAATGAGATGCCCAAACAAACCCGGCATGGTAATTACCGAAAAGGAAACGCGAGATGCAGAAGGCAAGTTTTAAGGCATAGCCCAAAATGAGATGCCCAAACAAACCCGGCATGGTAATTACCGAACGCATGCTAACGGAAGAATCGGTCAGTTTGACGGCACAAAGGAGAGAATTCAGGGATTATGCCCAAGCCGGTGAAGCGGGCAAAGAGCTTTATCGGACAGTATGCGGGAGAGTTTAGATATGCAAGAGAGATTGAGTTTTCCGCCTCACCATCCCGAATCTGTCCGGAAATCTTGCAAAAAACGGAATGACAAAAAATAAGGCGCCGAAATAAGCGAGATTGAGGTTTTTGCTTTGTACGGGAAAGTTATTTTGAAAAGCAGTTTGACAATGCACAAAAAAAGATGCCGGAGGAAAACCTCCGACATCTGAAAATATATCTTGCTACCAGCTTGCTTGTTGTTTCAGCAAGAAGAACATTAATAGTTCTTCTTGGTCTTGCCAAATTGGAAACGATAGCTCAAAGTGAGCTCGACTTGCCAACCCTGCTTTAAGACGTTCTTATCAGCAACAACTTCTCCGTTTACCTTGCCTGACGTTGCATGTTGCACGTCATAAGTATAAGCGGCGAGTTGAACACCGAAACGGTTTCCGCTCATAAATTGGCGGCTTTCCCAACCAATAACAGCGCCGTATCCCAAGCCCGATCCTTTCAGCGATGATTTACGACTGAAGTCGTAACCGTCACCGGATTCGTGGATGGAATTATCGCTTTCCGTATACTGGTAACCGACACGGCCGCCAACGTAAAAGCGATGCTGCTTGTTTTTCCCCCAGTGTGCAAGATTTACTCTCACTTCACCAAAGGCAGACGGTGCCATATAGGTCAGACCGTCGAAATTGATTTCACCTACGCGGCCGGTAACCAAAAAGTCACCCCACCACATGGTATAACCAACTTCTGCTCCAAACACATAAGAAAAGCTCTTAGCGTTCGGAATATAGGATGCTCCGCCGACAGCTCCGATAAAGAAGCCTTCAATCGCGCGTCCCTTCCAGTACGTTTTACCGTCGGAAGTTTTGAGCATAAGCTCGTCATGTTTTCTGGAAGCAAATGCCTCCATATAATCCAGGGTCATAGAATCGACCTTGGCGATCTCCTGCATTTCTGCAGAAGCTTCAGATACAAGGCCCTTCTTTTCAGAACCGAATTCAACACTCTGTGCCATTGCACAATTTACACTCACGAACAAAGCTGCGATAGCAGCAAAAATCATATTTTTCATCTTTTCTTGTTTTTAAAGGAATGCGGGAATTGTCCCAAAATATTTTTTAGTACACCTCCCCGGAATTTTGGTTCCGGAGAGGGATGAGAGAGTATCCTTAGACACGAACGTTCTTTACTGTTCACAACGTAAAAAATTAACGCAATGACAGAGAAGAATTTGCAGTTGTGCTACCGTTGTTAGCAGCGTAAGAAATAGTGATCTTACCGTTGCTGATTGTAGTCTTCTGCGCGCTCGGAATCGGAGTAACGTCAACACCGATACCAAGGGTTACAGCGTTAGTTTCCATTACAGTGTGATCCCAAGAAGAGGACTTGCCTGCATAGATCCAACGACCGCTTACCATGGTAATTTTGGCGGGCTGCCATTTACCGTTGCCGAATACACCGCTGTATGCACCGTTGATACAAACGTCTACGCCGTTTGCAGATGCTACAGATGCGTTGAAAGCATAGATCAGACTCATGTCTACCTTGCCGTTAGGAGCCATAACAACACCGTTCTCATAAGTGAAAACGATCATGTCCATGAACTTCTGTCCGGCAGCTTTCTGTACGCGGGTATATTTTGCTCCGGTCGGGTTGCCCAACCAAGACGGGGTGTCACGGGGAGTTTCAACTTCAACCAACAACTCTGCTTCGGCGTTGGCCTTGGCATCGTAACCGTTGAACATTGCGCTCATAGCATGAACGTAGTTCTTGCGGTTATAAGTCTTACCGTTCTGAGTCGTATTAGACATATCGCTCATATTGAAGCCATTGTCTGCAACGTTTTCATATTCGGAATAAGGCATATCGTGGTTGATCACGGTGTAAACGGCTTTCTGATAGCTCAAAGTGAAAACGCGGGTAAACTTATCGTTTGCTACCGTATAGGTGCGCTCGTAAGTCATAACCTTGAAATCACCCTTAGTTTCAGTCTTAACCAGTTTTTCACCGCCAAGAGAAGCAGCTGCGCTGTTCAGGTCAAAGCTGGCAAGGATCTTTGTGATCTTAGCAGGGGCAGCAATACCGTTAATCAGGTTAACTGACTTGGTATATACCTTTTCGCCGCCTACAGACCATACTTCCTTAACTTTAACCCAAGATTTCGTAGTTGAAGCATTGATATAATCTTTGCCGTCTTCTACGATTACGCGGCTGATGAGCTCATCCTTAACCTCTACCATGCGAAGTTCAACTTCTGCTTTTGCTGCAACAGAGTTGCCGTTGAAAGTAGCGCTCATGTTGTGAGTGTACAGTACACGGTCATAACCGGTGATGCCTTCCATATCGGTGATATTGAAGTTACCGTCGGTTACGTTCTCGGCATGTCGAAAGTTTTTTCATCAACGGTCAGTACGGCAGTCTCATAAGAGAGAACAAATGTACGATCGAAAATGTTGTTACCTACGACATAGTTCTGACGATAGGAAGTAACTTTGATGTTACCTTCTTCGCGGTTGCCGGAAACAGAAGCTTCTTCCAGGTTTGCACCTTTGGAAGAAAGATTGAAAGACTCAACATTCATCACTTCGTAAGCAGGAGCAGAAACGCCGTTGTTCAGAACAACTTCGTAACGAGTAGCAACTGCGCCGGAAATCTTATAGTTGCGAGTAATTTCAACCCAGCTCTTAGCTGTAGTAGAAGTAAGGGTTTCGTAACCCTCGTCGGTTTTTTCGGTGCTCAATAAAGTATCATCGGCGTCGATAGCCAACACTTCCAGACCTTTCTCAACAGAGCTGCCTTCCATGAAAGCGACTTTGTACTGAGTGGTAGCCGTATAGTAATGCATCTTTTCCTTGATACCTTCGTCGAGAACGTTGATTTCCTCAACAACTTCAACTGCGCCGTTTGCCTGCGGGAATTCAACTTTCTTGCCCCATACGTAAGTGTATGCGTCAAGATAAGAGATGTTGATATCCTTGGCATAACCGGTGAGTTCATCGCGGTAGGATTTTGAAGTTTTGGTGAAATAAACACCGTTTTCTTCATACTCTTCTACCTCGGCTTCACCGATTTCGGCAAAGTTGGAACGGATTACTTCTGCGGAAGCCACCTTAATGGTGTCAACCGGAGTGATGTCGAAATTAACACCACCAAGAGCAACCGTAATGGTTGTATCCTGACGGAGACCGTTGACTTCGCGAGAAGCCTCGATAATACCGTTTTCGGCATCGCGCTTCACGTTAATCGTGATCTCGCTATTATTGTTGCCACCGTTGTTATAGGTGTTCAACAAAAACTCGTCTTCAGATTTGTCGCAAGATGCAACAAAGATAGACATAACTACTAAAGTGAACATCACGTAGATGTTCTTAAAAATCTTCTGCGCCATATTATTATTTTTTTTGTTATTTACTGGGTTTAGAAAATTACATGTCTTTAGAAGTCTCCGTACCGAAAAAATACCCGAAACTCTTCCTTTCTTTCCTTTATTTTCAAGAAAAGTTATTGTGAATTATAAGACAATGTAATTAAATAAAATTATTTTTTATAGTGTTAATGTA
>OLZH01000764.1_pt1 | contig 10359 bp, 10 predicted proteins | sample 1673821 | NCBI WGS metagenome assembly OLZH01 (sample SAMEA103958128, study PRJEB25191) | human gut metagenome | reverse complement strand
AAGCGCCTTTGGAGCGCCTTCCTCTCTCCCCTTGGGTTGTCTCCCTCGTTCATAGTAGCAACGTTATCGCACAGAATAGCGAACCCGAGAAGTGCTGTCCTACAAACAGAACTATCGGTAGCCTGCCATCAATGTTAAATACTAAAACGGTAAAAAAAGGAAAAATCTATTCTTCCTACGCCGATTTTTATAAGGCTTTCAGCGCTCAATAACAGTATATATTCGTACTGCGACAATCAAGCCGAAATTTTCAACCTCGCACAAAGCCGCATAAAATCAGGCTTTGCGCCACGCTCTGAAATAATTTTAAAAATTTTTGAAAATTTCTGAAACTTTTTAGCTCCCACCGCCGACTACCGATATGTAAGCAGTTGATAAAGAGATATTCAAAATCAAAAAAATTTTTTGAATATTTTTAAAAAGCGTGAAACTTTTTGAGAAAAACTTGTGACTGCGTAATTGTAAAAACTAAAACGTGCTTTTAAGCACAGAATACATGGAGGACAAAGAAATGAAAAAGATTTTAGCAACAGTAGCATCTATTGCAATGGTAGCAGCTTGCTCAACAGCAGCTTTCGCTGCAGGTGACATCGGTAAGTCAGAGGACGTTAAGCCCGGTGCATCTTCAGGCAACACAAACACAGGTGTTGTACTTACAGTAGTTCCCGTAGCTCTCGCTGCAGGCGCTCTTACAGTAAGCGGTATCGTTTTAAAGAAGAAGAACAAGTAATTTAACGCTTGATAAATTCGACATTAACCACACTCGGTGGTTAAGAAGGACAATGTTAGAATTTATAAGCCCGTCATCGAAAGGTGACGGGCTTTTCATTTTCTGTCGCTTTTTAAAAACGGCGGGTTCTACAACCACTCTATTCCGGCTCTATAATAAACAGGTAAAACAAATCCGGATCAGCTCACACCCGCAAAAAAGGATACCGCAAACCGTATTTGTTGCAGTATCCTTTTGATTATGCTTGAATATGTACTAACGTCAACAGGGTATGCCGTAGGCGCTCGGTAACGCAGCTTACGCTACTCTCCAACTGCCACAACGGCGAATTTGCGGCGGGTCACACCCGCAACAGCTCACACCCGCAAAAAAGGATACTGCAAACCGTATTCGTTGCAGTATCCTTTTAATTATGCTTGAATATGTACTAACGTCAACAGGGTACGCCGTAGGCGCTCGCCGGTAACGCAGCTTACGCTACTCTTCAACTGCCACAACGGCGAATTTGCGGCGTGTCACACCCGCAACAGCGAATTTGCGGCGGGTCACACCCGCAAAAAAGGATACTGCAAACCATATTCGTTGCAGTATCCTTTTAATTATGCTTGATTATGTACTAACGTCTATAGGGTGCGCCGTAGGCGCTCGCCGGTAACGCATCTTACGCTACTCTCCAACTGCCGGAACGGCGAATTTGTAGCGGGTCACACCCGCAACGGCGAATTGTCAGCGGCGACCCGCCGCTAGTAGTTGGAGTCGAAGGTTTTTCCTTTGCCGCCGAGCTTTACGCTGCTGTAGTAATCTATCTTCTTTTTATCGACCTTGAGCGACTCAAGCTCTGCCTTTACGTCCTCGTAGTTCTGACGGACTACCGCGGTAACCTTTTTATCCTTGACTTCAATTTCGCTTTTAATATCGTGAAGGTGGCGCATCTTGGATTGCAACTGCCTTAATTCATATGAAAGACTATCTGTAACGGGCTTGTTGTTCAGTATATTGCGGATAAGCTCGCGCTCGGCAGGAACCTGTGCGTTTGCTACATCCATTATAGATTGCTTTACCTGACGCATTTTATCCATAAGCTCATTACGGGATAAAAGCACCTGCTGAATGACTTCAAGGTCGTTTGTGACCATACGGTCAGTACGACGGTCATACTCGGTCATAAGCTCCGTCAGCTCGTCCATGAGCGTAAGCAGTGTTTGTGCATCTGCCTTTTTCATTATATCGGATTCCTTTCCGGTGGGGTTTAAACACCGTGTATTTTATGCCTGTTCCTGCATAGCGGGCTGTGCCGACTTTTCCTGCGCTTCCATCTGTTCTTTGCTCATGCTGTTTATCTCCGTAAAAGCTTCACGCAGTTCGGCTATCATAGGCAGAAGAGCATCTACCTTAGCCTTATCCTTTTTCACGTTTGCTTCAACGATCTCACGGTTGAAATATTCATACAGCGAGTCAAGATTTTTAGATACGGGTATTTTCATATCAAGGCAGGAACGCAGGGCGTTTATCACGTCCTGCGCCTTTATAAGCGCCTTGTTGGTTTCTTCGTAGTTCTTTAAGGGAATATAGTAGGAAGCTCTGTTGAGCTGACGCTCAGTCTCCTGATACAGCCTTACCACTATCTCGCCGGGGGTGAGAGTAGTGACCGATTGCTTTTTATATGCAGAAAATGCGTTATTCATATCGTATTCCTTACGCTGTGTATTTTTACGGGGTCATCAGAACTGCATCAGCTGCTGGATATAGCTGGTCTGGCTATTGAGCGAACCCATCATTGTTTCGAGATTTGAGAACTGTTTCCAGTATCTGTCCTGCTGCTTTTCATATCTTGTTTCAAGCGACGAGATAAGCGTGGAAATGCTCTTCAACTGATCGTATATCGAGTTATCCGTTGCAGAAGTGCCTGTCTTTGTGCCTGCAAGCTGTACAAGTGTACCCTTGTCTTTTCTTGCACCTGTTGTCTTTACAGCTCCTGTAAGCACAGCATCAAGCTTGTGCATGATACCCGTCTTTACGGTGTTGCCGTTTTCATCGACCGTTGTGCCTGCGAACAGGTCTGCTATCTGGTCGGCATACTGCTCAAATGCAGCTTCAAGCTTTGTTTTGTCCAGCTCAAGCTTGCCGTGGTCACCCCAGTCGTCGCTTGTAGTAATACCCATGCTGAACAGGCTGAATGTCTGTCCGTCCGCTGTCTTTACCGTAGAATAAAGAACGGAACGCATCTTCTGCATTACTGTCGATACTGTGCTGTCGTTGTAAAGCAGACCTTCCTTAGCCTTTTCTTCCCACTTCTCCTGCTGTTTTTCGGATAAATCCATATCCTCAATATCGTCATCGGTAAGTGCGTAGTAGTCGGAGTTCGGCTTCTGGTCAAGCTGACCGTATACTTCTTCGATTATCTTATTGTAATCTTCAACGAATGACTTTATAGCGTCTATCGCACTGCTGTTGTCCTTCTTTACCTCGTAAGAGAACTCTGCGCCCTGTGCGGCGGATGTGAATGTCATTGTCGTGCCGTCCGCTGTGAAGCTGTTTGACGAGGTTTCTATTGTTTCGCCGTTTACTTCAAGCTGCAGGTTGCGTCCCTGCGTCAGCGTACCCGATGTAAGACCGAGCGTGCTGAGAAGCTCTGCACCCGCGCTTCCGTTCTCTGCGGAAAATTCGATGGATGCAGCTGTGCCATAACCCGATGAACTGAGAGCAAAGCTGTTTGTAAGTGTGCTGAACGTCATTGTTGCGCCGGCGTTCTTGCTGGCGTTAATTTCGCTCATCATCTTTGCTACTGTATAATCCGATGTGAATGTGAACTTAGTGCCGTTTATAGTGAAGGTCGCACTGTCCTCAACACCTAAATCCTTAAGTGTTGTGGCTGTTGTAACCTGTGCTGTAGTCTTTCTGGCTGTAGACGCACCGAACGTATTCTGCGTTGCGGGGTCTGCGGCTACAGAGAGCTTCTTGCCGTTTGCGGCTGTTACGGTGCCGTTTTCGTCTATGTTAAGACCCGTACCGTCCGACAGCTTAACCTTTCCTATTGCCTTATTCAGCTCATACTTGTTTGCATAAGCGGCAAGGTCCTCGTTGGACAGCTTGAAATCGTCTGCATTAAGCGTATCCTTATATGCGGAAAGCTCGTCATAATCCTTGTCGAACTGCGCTTTGAATGCGGTTTCGTCAAAGTCCTTTGCGTACTGCTCGTCAAATGCTGTCTTGAAAGCGTTCTCGTCAAATTCTGCCTGAGTCTTCTTCCAGTCCTCAAAGCTCGTGCCTTCTGCTATAGAGCCGTCTGCTATGCCGTTGTCATAGTTGGTTTTCAGCTCTTCGTCATATTCGGCTATGGCTTTTGTCTTTTCGCTTTCAAACTTTTTGTCGTAATCCGCCTGCTTTGCTTTGTCGTAAGCCTGCGTCCTTAAAGCATCAAAATCTACAGAACCGTCAGCTTTAGCCGCGTTATACAGCTTTTCAGCCTGCTCGCCGAAATAAAGGTTCTGATATTCCTCTCTTTTCTGAGCACCGAGCGTAGTGCTGTCTGTCTGATTGAAATAATCGGCTGTGTAGCTGTCAAAAGAAATGCTTACTGTTTCGTCACCGACAGTTATATTGAATTTGTTTGTGCCTGCGTTGATATTTCCGCTTAAGTCAAATGTGAAGTTACCATACATATTGGCAACACCTGTAAGCGACATCGCCTGTCTGTCGGAGGATATGAGCTTACCGCTCTCGTTGACATAAACCAGACCCTGACCGCTTGTGTTTGATGCGCCGTATGCATCTTTAAGCTGGCTGTTTATCTGCGAGCGTACACTGTCGGCACTGCCGCCGTTGAAGTTTATAACAGTTGACTTCGTGCCTACCGTTATATTGAACGAGTAGTTCTGTGAAGCATCGTTGTACTGTGATAAGTCAAGCGAGCTTGCGTCCATTGCACTGCCCTGATACTTAGCCTGTGTGGCGGTCTGGAGCACCTTTACATTGTATGTACCGGGTACTGCATTTGTGCCTGAGCGTACCGATACACCGGCAGGAGTACCCTCTTTGAGTATGCCGTCTGCGTTTAAAGTGGAAACCGTTGCGCCGTATTTTGTAAAGGTGGATTTGCTTTTAAGGTTGACCTTGGAATTGAGCATATCAAGATATTTGTTCTGAAAGTCTGTGAGCTTTGTTGTTATGCCCTGATACGCTTCCTGTTTCCATTTGAGTGTTATCGCTTTACGGTTCTGCTTTGTTATTTTCAGCTTTGTAGCCGCCGTCATAGCATTTACGATAGACTCGGTATCAAGTCCCGAGTTCATACCGCTGAATCTTAATACGCTGCTGCTGTTTGTTGTTGCCATATCTTATCTCTTCCTTTCAGTCTTTCTTCATACCGAGCAGGGCTTCCATTGCCGCCTTGGGCAGTGCCTGCGATGATTCTTTATTCATATCCTGTGCATCTCTCAGCTCATTTCGGATTATCTTCACATCTTTCGGTGCGGAGATGCCGATCTTCACTCTGTCCTTGCCTATTTCAAGAACGGTTATCTCAATGTTGTCGGATATCGTAAGACTTTCGTCTGTTTTTCGTGTTACTACAAGCATTACTTTGCCCCCTTATCGATATATATCGGCAGACGTATCTCATACTTTTCGGGGAGTATGACCTGTGCGGCGAGATTTTCGTCTGAGTTTATAACTATGGGGCATTTCATATTCACCGTAGTCTTTTTGTAGTCCTCCGGTACGACTGCTATGGATAAGCATCTGACGTTTGAGTTGTCGTTTATCTTCAGCAGTTTCTTTTCAGAGCTGTTAAGCGTTATCTTATAAGCTCCGTCTATAATAGCCGGGTCGAAAACGATAAAACACGGTGTAACATTTTCGGTAGACTGCAGCCACATAGGGTATACATTTTCACCGAGCGGACTGAGCAAAGCAAACTGCCTGCATTCTTCAAACGCAAAAAGTCCTGACGGGAAGTTGAATATCTTGCTTTCGTCTACATTTACTTTACCGAAATCTCTGGTCATTATCTCCATTGATCTTTACCGTTTCCTTTCAGATTTCTGATTTATCAGCCCTTGGTGTTGAGCTTTTTAGGCGGAACGTATGCCGGATTTGCACTCGGCGGAACGTATATAGGCTCGCCCACATATTCTATTTCCACTCTGGGATGTTCTTTTACTATAAACTCTATATTGCCGGGAACAAACTCGACAACGGAGGAATTTATGTTTTCCCAGTCGATATTTATATCGGTGGGAGTATAGTTTATGCTGAGCGTACCCTTATCAAAGGATACATCAGCTCCGCCCTTAGGCAGAAAATCTATAGCCGTTTCTATAGTTGCGCCCGCACGCATCTGCTGTGCGGCAATCTCTGACGGTGATACACCTCTTGCAAGCTGGTCGCCCTCGCTCACTATTCTTGCTACTCCCTGATAGGCTATCTTAAAGCCTCTGTCAGCTTCCTTCTGATTGAAGTCGGCGGCATTGTATTCGCCATAGCCCATACTTGAACGTGCCGCATAAGTATCGATATTTATCTTTGCGGGTCTGCTCTTCATCGTGTATCCGCCGGGTGTGCGGTTGATATCGATCTTGAGCGGCTCTTTGTCCTCAGGTGCTTTTAATGTACCGTTTGTGACATTCACCTCAATGCTTATCGGTATGCTTGTGATCTTAAGCAAATTCGGATTCATAGTATCTTCCTCCCCGTATTATTTTTCACTCTTTCACTCAGAGCGATAATTTATGAAATAAACTGAAATATGCTCATCGGTATTACAGATGATGCAAACTGCAATGAAACGTTGTAGATCGCTTCAAGCGTTTTCCAGTTGGTCGTTTCCGCGCCCATATCCGTGCCTTCTAGGTTGTTCTGCTGTTCAAGCAGAGTTTCCATATTGTTTGTAAGGCGATTTTTATTGTATTCGATATACTCCTGCTTATTTCCTATATCGGCGTGAGCGACGCTGACGCTTGTCTGAGCCGCTCTCAGCTTGTCGATATAGTCCATAGCCTTTATCTTGTCGCCCTCTCTTACAGCCTGTGCGGCATCAAGGGTTATCTGGATTATATTCTTGGAGTCGCCTTCATCATCCTTGCCGCAGCCTGTTATCTTTGCACCGTTGAATGTTACGGGCAGTGCCGACTGGTGATCTACTCTACCTGTTGCGGGGTCGATCACCATTCCGATACCGATGTCCGTATAGCTTGATTCTGAATAGGGGAATTTGTCCGGATCGTCAATGGAGTTTATATCAACTCCGTTGTAGGTAATCGTCTTTTTGCCGCCGGCATTTTCGATCTTGAATATGGTGAAGTCATTGTTTACACCGCCGAAAATTCTTCTTTCGGCTATATCGGTGTTGAAAAGTCTTACTATCTCATCTGCGAAAGTTTCGACAGTCTGAGCGAGGATCTCCTCATCTTCATCATGCTGAGTGCCGTTTGCGGCATATGTTACTTTCTCGATTATGTTGTCCAGAATGTCGTTTACATTCATCAGAACACTGTCTGCACCGTTATATATTTGTTCGGCGGTTTCAAGGTTGCCCAGATAATCGTTGGTGTTTGAGATCGCTTTTCTTGTTCTCAGTGCTTTTGCGGCGCTTATCGGGTCTTCGCTTGCTCTGTTGTATCTCTTGGTCGAATGTATCTTTCGCTCGGAGGCGTTTTTTCTTTCGAGAGCGGCATTAAGCTGCGACATATAGCGTCTGTTGGTCATGCTCTGTGTTATTCTCATATCAAATTATCCTTTCCGCTTATCTGCCGACAAGTCCCATTTTTTCTATTATAGTATCAAGTGCCTCATCAAGCGTTGTCAGCATTCTTGAGGAAGCGTTGAACCACTTGGAATAGTTCAGCATATTAACGCCCTCTTCTGTTTCGGAAACGCCCATTATCGCATCTCTGCTGTCAAGAAGCGAGGTCGATGTTTCGGTGTACATATCGCACTGCTTTTCCGCAAATTCGATATTCTGAGCAAGACGGTTGTTGAGGAAGAGTATAAAGTCGTAGCTTGAGCCTTCATAGTCGCCCTTGCCTATCTGAACACTGTCGTCCATTCCGAGCAGAAGCTTGTTTACCGCATTACCGTCAAGATTTACGGGGTAATCATAAGCGCCTGTCTTTTCATTGTATATCTTCGCTATCATCGTAGCGTCCTTCAGCCAAGCGTCTGATATTCTTATATTCCCTGCGGTTATCGGTGAGCCGTCGGCACTTGTGAACATAAGCCTGTCGTCCGACTCATCGCCGCCGTTGAGCTTGTTCATAAGCCCTGCAAATTGCTTTGCAAATTCGTCTACAGCCGATTGATAATATTTAATGCCGTAGTCGGTAGTCTGCTTGCCCGATGCATATGCGCCGTTGCCGTTTATCATATCGGTATAAGCCTTTATAGAGCCGCTTTCAAGCACCATATTGTTGCCATCTGTCAGCTTCAGCACCGCCGCACCGTTTTCTTCGTACTTAGCGCTGTACGCTTCAAAATCCTTACCTGTTACAAAACGGTTGCTCTTCTGACCGTCAACGATCATCAGACCGCCCATTGTGATCTTTACCGAACCGTCAAAGTTATCTTCAACATGAATGTCGCCGAACTCGCTGAGCTGGTCGATAAGGTTGTTTCTTGCATCAAGCATTTCGTTAGGTCCGTAGCCGCCTGTAACGGATAAACCGTTATATATAAGGTCTGCGCCTGTTATCGCATACTCGTTTACTATCTGCTTGTTGTATTCGACTATTTCGTCTATTATACGGTTTGCATCTTCGAGCGTGGAGTGCAGGTCGTATAAGGTCTGATTTTCAAGGTTTTTAAGATCCATACTCTGCTGAGTGAACAGCTTGCATATATTGTATGCCTGGTTTCTTACAACGCTTGCAAGCTCCTCTCTGTCGGCACTGTCCTCCGCATATTTACGCAGAGCGGATTTGAACTGGTCAAACTGATATGCCATACCGACATTCTCGTATGTATCGGAGAAGTTTGTCAGCGCAGTTTCGATCTCGCTCATTATAGATGCCTGCTGGTTATACTCGGCAACATAGCAGCTGTTGTCCCTGTAACGCTTGTCAAGATAATCATCTCTGGTCTGACTTACGCCGCTTGCAAATACGCCCTGGCTCGAAAGTCCCAGACGGGCGAGCTTTGTGGTGTATATCCCGTTCATATTCATATAGCTGGAATATACGTCAAGGCGCTGTCTTGTATAGCCTACCGTGTCACGGTTAGACAGGTTATTTCCGGTCACATCGAGCGCCTTCTGCGCCATCTGTACCGATCTTTTCTGGATCTCTAATCCTAAAAATGAAGCTCTCATTTATCCTCCGAAATTATATGTTACCGAGAAATCCCTTCGGCGCTGAGGTGTGCTTTATTTTAGCACCGTAGCCGTTATAGGTTTCTGTAAGTGTCATCCCTGTCTTCCGCATCAGTTCCTCCTGAACTGACAGTTTCTTTTCTACCGTTTCAACGATAATGCTGTTTAACTGCTTTATCCTTGCCACATATCCCGTAAGCTCGTCATAAAGCAGAGTAAGTTTTGACTTTCTTTCGTCGGGAGTGTCCTCGATAAGCTGCTTTGCTTTTGTTTCGCCAAGACCCAGTTCCTTAAAAAGCGCTGTACGTGCGGCTTCCTCCGACTGTATTTTCATAACCAGCGCTTGCTCGTTCTCGACCGAATCGAGAAGCCACAGCAGATCGTCCGCCATGACCTTTGCCTGCTTTTCGGTAAGAAATGCTACCATATCACGATATGCGCCGTTGTATTTTTCAAGAAATCCGATAATCCTATCGGCTGTTTCTGTCGTCATCGGTATCGGTCCTTTCTGTTGCGTTTTATCAGAACATCAATATCGAGTCCGCGATCATATCCGGACTTACCTCATAACTGCCTCCCGCAACACTTTCACTGAGTGCGGCAATACGCTCTGCCGAAGCGTTTTCAGCCACCGCCGATGTAAGGTCTGCCTTTGCGGCTTCTACACTGCGAGCAAAATTGAATTCTATCTTATCTGTCTTCTTTTCTGCGGGAGCGACCTTTGTTTTACCGCTGTTCAATTTTACCTTGTTGTATATATTTACAACTCCGCTGATGTTCTTTATTTCCATTTATTTTCAGCTCCCTTCGGGCAAAATATGCCTATAAAATTCTTCTACATATATTCTATCGGCAGTTTTACGCTAAAGTTTATTTTTCGGCGGGATTTCAGCCTAAAAAAACAGATAATTTGTAAAACGGCAGTTTGAGCCTGTCAAAAAGCCGTTTATTTTTATAAAAGAAGTATGTGGAGAAAGTCTGTATTTAGTATAATTCTGTTATATCGTTTTAGTAATTAACATTGATAGCAGGCTACCGATAATGCCTTTTGCGGGATGGCACTTCTCGGGAACACTGCTTTTGCAAAATGTTTTTTGGCTTGATGGAAATGGTTGATGTTTTTTACTATGATAGCAAGCTACCGATAGTTCTCTTTGTAGGATAGCACTTCTCGGGTTCGCCATTCTGTGCGATGTGTTTCTGTTTTTTGGCTTAGCGAAAATGGTTGATGTTTTTTACTATGGTAGCAGGCTACCGATACTGCCTTTTGCAGGATAGCACTTCTCGGGTTCGCTATTCTGTGCGATAACGTTGCTGCTATGTGTGA
>OLZH01000763.1_pt1 | contig 10392 bp, 6 predicted proteins | sample 1673821 | NCBI WGS metagenome assembly OLZH01 (sample SAMEA103958128, study PRJEB25191) | human gut metagenome | reverse complement strand
CGCAAAGAGGTTGTACGCCTCCATCAGGTGATCCTGCTCGGTATAGGCATAGCCGCCGTAAGCGCCCGTTTCGGAGGAGAGCACCTTGTTCTGCAGCTTCGCGCCGCCCGTCCACAGGCGGTACATATCCACCTGATTGTTCTGGTTGAGGATTTCCGCCTCCGGATAATCCACGCTCATAATCGGCTCGGAGATTTCCAGCCGCTGCCCATAGCTGATTTGCGCGCGGGTCTTGATGCCGTATTCGTGCAGCCACGCGCGCAGCGGCTCCAGCATCCGTTCGCGGTAGAGCTGCGTCTGCACGTCAAAGAGGTCGTTGAGCACCTTTTCGCGCATGGTTTTGTCCGCCAAATCATAGCTGCCGTAGTCCACGGCATCCCAGTAGAACAGATCCGGCAGACCGATGGTCAGGTACAGGTACGGACGAATGTCATAGCCCTTGCGCGCCAGAAATTCTTCCGCCATGTCGTCGCACCAGAACGCGCAGCCGTATTCGGTGCTGATTTCCAGCGAATCCATGAACAGCTGCACGTCGCCCGCCTGAATCTTGGCATTCAGCGCTTCGTCGTCCAGAATGTGCGCCAGCCAGTATTCCTTCAGCGCTTCAATGCCCGCTTCATCAAAATAGTTGATGCAGTACGCGGTTTCAGCGGCGGGGTGGGATTCCTGCATTGCGCCCTGCTGCCAGTAGTAGAACAGGCGGTACTTCGATTCGGCGTTTTCCGGCGTCCAGTCCAGCGTAATCGTGCCGTCCGCTTTGTAGACCAGCTTGTCGGTCAGCTCGATGATGCCCGTTCCGTCCGTCACGATGGGCTTTGCCTTGTTGCCGCTCGTCTGCGGCACGGCAAAAACGCCAATCAGCTTTGCCGTCGGCGCAATGGGGTAGACCTTGCTGCCGACTTTCTTCTGCATGGGGATTGCCCCGCTTCGGCTCGCCCCTGCTTTGATGTATTCCACAATGTCCACGACAATCTGGCTTGCGCCCTGACTGTGCGGGTCAAGACCGGGGACGTTGGCGGTCGCCCAGTTTGTGCCGGAGGTCAGCGAGACGGTCATTCCCAAGTCCAGCGCCGTGTTCATTGCCAGCTTCAAGTCGTGATCCCACTGCGCAGAGCCGTAGCCGTAGTCCCCTTCGCTGATTTCGTCTTCGCCCTGCGCGCACAGCTCCACGCCGCGGAAGCCGCCGTCGTACATCGCCTGAATTTCCGCGCGGATGGTCTCGTCCGTATGCCCTGCTTCCGCCATCCACCAGCGCACCTCGCTGCGGTTGTCGATGCTGGGCACGGTATAGCGGCGCTCGATTTCCGCCGCAAACGCGTCGTCCTCTGCCAGCACCGAGGCGGCGGGCAGCAGCAGAGCGGCAGAGAGCACCGCCGACAAGATTTTCTTCCCAGACAGCATAACGTCCTCCTTGCAACGCTTTCTTGTACAAAATGGGGCTCCGGAACACTCCGAAGCCCCGGAAAATCGTATTAAATCTTGAAAGCCTTGACAAGCAGCGGCCAAGCCCAGAGGTAGAAGACAACTGCAATCGCGATGACGGCGACGGCAATCACAATCCACATGATGCGCTTGCCCTTCTTGCTCATCCGCTTGCGGTTCTGGAACTGCTCCTCGGTCATCGGCACTTTGCTGTATACGCGAATTGCCATGAACACCAGCACAAGCGCCATCAGGATGTCAAAGCCGTATAGCACAACCTTGTACCACGCCATGCCGTGCAGGAAGCCCTTCTGCTCCTCAACCGCCGGGGCAGTCGTTTCTTCCGCACCGTCCTTGTCCTGATTCAGCATGGCCGCGTAGGCGGGGTCAACCGCCAGCGAGTTTGCCGTGTTGTAGAGAATCTGATGCACGGCTTCGCGGAGCAGCTTGCGGCACCAGCCGGATTTAACGTCGCTGAGCGACTGTTCCGCGGTCGCGTGAATGAGCGTGCCGCCCGCCGCCAGATACTGGTCAGCGCCAGCGCCCTTCATCGTGGTGGTGTAGTCGGTGATGTAGCAGCCGTGCCAGCCCCATTCGTTGCGGCAGATGGCGCTCATCAGCGGATAGGAGCCGAAGGTGAACTGCCAGCCGACGCGGCACATGGTCAGCATGATGCCCTGTGCGCCGCCCTTCTGGATGGAATACTGGAAGGGCTTGAGGTAGATTTCACGGGTAGCCTGTTCCGTGCCCCACACAGCCACACAGCCGTTGGCGGCGCGGTTGGTGTCGGCGTCGTTCATGACAAAGTGCTTGATGTAGGCGTGCATACCGTGCGCTTCAACGCCCGCGCAGACCGCCGCGGAGCAAAGACCGGTCAGCACAGCATCCTCGGAGTAGTATTCGTAGTTGCGCGCGCCGAAGGGGGTGCGGTGGATGTTGATGCCGGGCGCGTACCAGCCCTCGGTGTTGGACGCAATCGCGTCTTCGCCGATGGCGTTGCCGTAGATGCGCTGAACGTCCTGACTCCACGTCGCCGCCGTCATTGTTGCGCAGGGGTAGGAGTAGATGACCGCGTCCGTCAGGAAGTTCGCAATGCCGTGCGGCGCGTCATACTCATACGTCTTGGGCTTGCCAACGGATTCCACCGCCAGAGAGCCCCAGCCGGACTTGTTGAACAGCTGGTGCATCTCGGAGAGCTTGAGTTCATCCAGCAGCAGATCCCACTTCGGGTCGTTGTAGTCCAGCCCCACCATGTCGATCAGCTTCAAATTGTTCTTCGCGCCGTAGGTGTAGCCTTCCTTGCCGGGATACAGGGCAGCATCCGTCGGGTCTGTCGGGTTCAGAGAAGCCGCAAAGCCCTTCAGCTCGAATTTCGCCCGCAGGTCGTCGGAAATCACATAGGTCGGCACGTCGCCGGAGATGTTGCCGACGTTGGATACGCCCTTCGCAACACCGGTGGCGTATTCCAGGCCGTTATTGTCCATCACAGACCAGTCAGAGCGGGAGAGATACACCGTGTCGTCCGCATAGACGATATCATCAAGCTGGTTGGTCACTTCCGCGCCGGAAACAGCGTCCTTGTTCAGCAGTTCCCGTTCGGAAACGGTGTACTTGGCTGCCATCGCCGTGTTGCCGTTTGCGGTCATGCCGTCCGCCGTGGTCTTGCCCTTTGCGGCAAGCACGTTGTTCACGGCCTCGTGCGCATCGTGGGCAGCGGTCACATACCAGTCGCCCGCGTCAATCACATAGGTCTTGGCGTCCTTTGCATCGTAGCTGGCAATGTCCTGCTTGGAGAAGGTGACGGACACGCGCTGCGACTCGCCGGGGGCAAGCTCAGATGTCTTGACATACTGCGCCAGCGCCACAGCCGCCTTTTCCACGCCGCCGGGGATGTAGGGCGACTGGACGTAGAATTCCACAACATCCTTGCCGGAGGTGAAGCCGGTGTTCTTCACCGTGACCGACGCGGTGCAGAGGTCGCCGTCCCAGTCCACCTTCAGGTCAGACCATTCAAAATCAGTGTAGCTCAGACCATAGCCGAAAGGATAGGCGACGGTGGCGGCGTAATCGTAATCGCCCGCGTTGCCCTGCTTGAGCACAGCATCCTCATAACGGGTTTCATAGTACTTGTAGCCGACATAGATGCCTTCCGCGTAGTTCACATAGGAATAGCCGGAGAGAGAGCCATCCTCGTTCACATAGCGGTAGTCGCCGAAGTTCTGCATGGCGGCGGAGGACAGGTTGTCGTGCACATAGGTGTCCACCAGACGGCCGGAGGGGTTGATGGCGCCGGACAAAATCTTGGCAATCGAGCCGATGCCGCCCGCCGGACGGGCATACCACAGCACCGCGTCAATGCCGTATTCCGCCTTGTCCACAAAGTCCATCTGCATGGCGTTGGCGGAGCTGATGAGCACAACCACCTTGTCGAAGGATTTATGCACCTCGGCAAGCAGTTCCTTTTCGTCCTTGTTCAGTTCCAGGTAGTTTTCATCCGCCGAGCCGCCGTAGCGGGACATGTCATACGGCAGGTCGTTGCCTTCCGCGCCCGTGCGCATCAGCACGACGACGGCAGCATCGTTGTAATCCTTGTAAGAGGCCTTGACGTCCGCCGTATATTCGCTCTGCGGCACTTCGTCAATCACCCAGCCGCCGGTTTCGGAGCCGTTGCCTGCCGACAGGCTGCCCGCGCCGGAGGAGTGGCTGGACGCGGCATAGAAGGCAGCCAGCGTGGGGTTGACCGTGAAGCCTTCCTCCTCCAGCACCTTCTGCAAAACGCCGTTCTTGTTGTCGATGCCAAAGAGACTGATCTTGCCGCCCTTCATGGGCAGCGCGTTCTTTTCGTTCTTCAGCAGCACCGCGCCTTCGGCGACAATCAGGTTCGCCACCTGCGCATGGTCGTCCGTGTCAAACGTCACGGTGGAAACGTTCTTCACGCCGACTTCGCCGAAGTACAGCGTCAGGGCGGAATCCCAGTACAGCGCTTCGTAGTTGACGACGCCGACGGCACTGCACAGCAGCGCAATCACCAGCGTCCAGATAATTAAATAGGTACTTTTTTTCATACCTTTCTTCGCAGCACTCATGATTTTCTCCTTTTCATGCGGTTGATCATACTAATTCGATTCTAAAACATGGCATCGAGCATAGCAGATTTTTCGTTCCGGCAAAGCTGAGTGAAGCGAGGCGTACTGGAGGTACGCGCGAGCGGAACGAAGCAAAGCCGGGGCGAAAAAGATGCTGTGCGAATGACATGGTTTAGATGAGAATTAGTATCATGCGAAAGAAAATGGGGAAGGCGTATCGCCCTCCCCGTGAGGATTTTCCGGACTTACTAACACTTTGGGGATAAGGATTAGTCGTCGTCGGAATTGGTGATCACATAGTCAAAGGTGTCGCCGCTGATGGTGATGGTCACGGTGCATTCCTCCGCGTCAAACGCCGCGTCGGAGGTGGTCAGGCTGTCCAGCAGATACGGGCCTTCAAACAGGTCGGCGATCAGATGGCTTTCTGCTTCCTTGCACTGCACAACGCCCGCCGCGTAGTCGCTGTCCGCGAAGGCAGCGTTTTCCGTGTTCTGGAAGTAGGAGCCCGCCAGAGGACCCCAGTTTTCAGACGCGGTGCCAGCCGTCGGGAACATCAAAACGACCGTGTCGCCATCCTTCGTGTAAGTGCCGGTGAAGGTGTAAACGAGGTCCGCCGCCACGGTGCCGTCTTCCGCGGTCTGCATCAGGCGCTTGGTGTACTCGTAGGTGCCGTCATCCTTGAGGACGACGGTGTTCTCGCCGGTCATGCCGATAGCGGTCACAAAGCCGTTGTGGAAGGTGTTGGACACGAGGTCTTCAGTCTTGTAGACCTTGGTCAGGGTGACGTCCGCCAGCGCGACGGACAGGAGCAGGCACAGGGACAGAGCGATGGAAAGCAGCTTCTTCATGGGAATTCCTCCATTCTTATTTGGCGATTTTTCAACCACATCGCCTTCGATTCGCATCATATCACAACGGCAACGGTTTGCTGCACTTTTTGCGGAATCTACAAAGAAAACAGCATAAATTAAGGTAACACCGCACAAAGGACAGGAACGGCAAAGGATTTTGATGAGAATTTTCCGGAAAGCCCTTTATCTATCGCTGTGTTCATGGTATGATAATAAAGGAAAAATGACGCGCCGTGCGGATTGCACAGACATTGTTGGAGGAAACGCAATGAAGGAGTTTCTGCCGAAATCCGCCGCGAAAATGGCGGATTGCCTGATGAAGCGTTATGGCCTGCTGACCAGCCGCTGGAGCTATGACTACGGCGTGGCGTGGCGCGGCATGGAGGCACTGTACGCCATGACGGGCGAAAAGAAGTATTTCGATTACATCAAGGACGCGATGGACACGTTCGTGACGGACGAAAGCGGCGCGATTCGCGACTACACGCTGGATGAGTTCAATCTGGACTACATCTGCAACGGGCGGCAGCTGCTGTATCTCTACAAGGCGACGGGGGATAAAAAGTACCTGCGGGCGGCGGACGTGCTGCACGACCAGCTGCGCCGACAGCCGCGCACATCCGACGGGGGATTCTGGCACAAAAAGTGCTACCCCTACCAAATGTGGCTGGATGGGCTGCACATGTCCGCGCCGTTCTATGTGGAATACTGCCTGATGATGGAGGACGATGCGGCGGGTATCCGCGATGCGGGTATCCGCGACGCGGCGAAGCAGCTGCAATTGGCGTATGAACACACCTATGAGCCGAAAACGCGCCTGAATCACCACGGGTGGGACGAATCCCGCGCGCAGCAGTGGTCAGACCCGGAGACGGGGCGCTCGGCGCACGCGTGGGGGCGCGCTGTCGGCTGGTATATGCTGGGGCTGGCGGATGTGCTGGCGCTGCTGCCGGAAAATCACGAATGCTTTGAACCGCTGCGGGCGCTGATGGAGAAAATCAGCGCGCAGATGCTGGAAATCCGCGTGGACGGCGCGTGGCTGCAAGTGCTGGACTGCCCCGGCCGTGAGGGGAACTACCTCGAATCCTCCGGTTCGTGCCTGATGACGGCGGCGATTTTGAAGGCGGCGGCGAATCATCAGCTGCCTGACTGGATGCTGGCGGCGGCGCAGGAGAGCTTCCGGGCGATTCAGCGGCATTTCGTCGGGCAGATGCGGGATGGTACGCTGTTTCTGGCGAAAACGTGCTACGGCGCGGGGCTGGGCGGAAAAACGGACGCGTACCGCGATGGGTCGTACGACTATTATATTTCGGAAACCGTAGGCAGCTACGACATCAAGGGGACGGGCGCGTACATTCAGGCAGCCTGTGCCTACGAAGGGAGTGAACCCCATGCTTGACCAGCGTTTGGCAACCCGCGTGGAGAATTTTGTGAGCCGCCTGAAGCGCGAAAGTGTGTGCATGCACGGCTTCATCCTTGACGTGCAGGGCGAAGTGAAGGCGACGGCGTACTATCCGCCCTTTGTGGAGGGGAAGGCGCACCGGATGTACTCGGTGTCCAAATCCATGACGGCGCTTGCCATCGGCCTCCTGCTGGACGAAGGGAAAATTTCGCTGGATGACTGCATTGCCGACTACTTTCGCGACTTCCTGCCCGAAAAGCCGGATGCGCGCCTGATGCGCCTGAAAATCCGCGATATGCTGCGGATGGCGACGTGCTACCGCGCCACCGTCTACCGCGAAACCGACGACGACTGGACGAAGCCGTTCTTCACCGCTGCATCCACCCACGAACCGGGCACGGTGTTCCACTACGATACGGGCTGCTCGCAGGTGCTGGCGGCGCTGGTGGCGCGGCTGACCGGGCAGCAGGTGATGGACTACCTGACCGAGCGTGTGTTCACGCCCCTTGGCGCAAACGACGAGAAGCATTGGCTGCGCGACCCCGCGGGCACCTGTCAGGGCGGCACGGGGCTGTGCATGTCCCTGCGCGATTTGCACAAGGTGACGCGGCTGGTGATGGACGGCGGGCGCGGAATTCTGCCGGAATGGTTCTGCCGGGAAATGACGAAAAAGCACATCGACAATTGCCTGTGCGCGAACGAGGAAGAGCGCTATGGCTACGGCTGGCAGGTGTGGATGACGCGCACGGGCTGGGCGATGTACGGCTTGGGCGGGCAGCTTGCCGTGGTGTGTCCGGAGAAGGACGTCTGCCTGTGCACGATTGCCGACACACGCCTTGACCCCATCGGCGTGCAGCGCATCTACAACGCCTTCTTCGACGAAATCTACCCTTACTGCGGCATGGAGGACATGTCGCCCGTGCGCCTGTCGCCCGAAATGCAGCCGCTGGGGAACAATCCCGCGTGCGCGCTGGATGCGTCGCCTGTGTACCATTTCGCCGCGCCGAACCCGCTGGGGCTCAAGCGCGTGGAACTGCGGGGAAACACGCTGATTTGGGAGAACGCGCGCGGGCGGCATCCGCTGCAATTCGGTCTGGGGGAGAACCGCGTAAGTGAATTTCCCGGATGGCCGGGGCGCACAATGCTATCCTCCGGCGGCTGGGTGTCGGCGGATGAAAACGGGAATCTGCTGCGCGTCCGCTGCCAAATCATCGACGATGCCCCCTGCGGCGTGGACATGCTGCTGCGATTCACGGGCACTTGCCTGACGGTGCAGGCGCGCAAATCCTTCGACCCGGCAACGAATGCGTATGAGGGCGTGGCGACGGGGTATGTGGAAGGATATGCTGACGAGTCCTGATTGCCGTTATGCGCACGCTTTCTTCCGCTCAAGCGCCGCCCAAACCGCGTTCTCCAGCATCCAAATGCGCAGCGCTTCGACGAGGAAGCGGACAATTACAGCGCCATTGCGATTGTGGCGGAATAAAATCAGCGGGGCTGCAAGCGTGCCAAATGCGCTTTTGCAGCCCTGTTTTGATGCGCCATGACGTGCTTGGCAAGGAATTGGGGGGATTTTTGGGCTTTTCAAATGCGGATTTTCGTGGTAAAATGGACGATAGGGGAATTTGCGATTTTTCCCCATAACCTCTTTTCGCGATGCGGGGATTTCGCGTCTGCGGACGCGACCAAAGGGCAATGAAAACAGACGAACGTCTGCGGTCGCCCCTTTGAACCCTTCGCAGTGCACTCCCATGTTACTTGATTTTTATCGAAGATAGTAAGCCGATGTTTCGCGCAAAAGCGCGTGTCAAGATTCCGCAAATCAGCAGTATTCGCTTCGGCGCACCCAATCTGCGCTCAATCGGCGCATACTGCTTTTTGATTCGCAAGCAAATCAACATAATCAGGAGGTAAAAAACGATGGGTGAATGTTCGATTCAGGAGAAGTATCAGGCGTGGCGGAAGTGCCCCGGCATGAACGAGGAGCTGCTCAATCAGCTCAAAGCCATGTCGCCGGATGAACTGAATGACAGCTTCTATCGTTCGCTGGCGTTCGGCACGGGCGGTCTTCGCGGGGTTTTAGGCGCGGGCGAAAACCGCATGAACCTCTACACCGTGTCCAAGGCGACGCGCGGGCTGGGACGTTACCTGCTGGAGACGTGCGAGAAGCCGTCCTGCGCCGTCAGCTGCGACAGCCGCATCCATAGCCGCGATTTTGCCGAGCTGACCGCCGCGACGCTGGCGGAAATGGGCATCCGCGTCTACCTCTACCGCACGCTCATGCCGACCCCCATGCTGTCCTACGCGGTGCGCCACCTGCACACCAGCGCGGGCGTGATGGTGACGGCGAGCCACAATCCTGCGAAATTCAACGGCTATAAGGTCTATGGCGCGGATGGCTGCCAGATTACGATTGAAGCCGCCGACCGCATCTATTCCTTCATCAGCGCCGAACAGACGCTCCAGCCCTCCCTGCCGAGCTTCCAGAAGTACCTCGATAACGGCATGATCAGCTACATCGACGACGAAACCATTGAGAGCTATTACCAGATGATTAACGGCCTGCGCATCGCCCCCACCGACGAGCGCCTGCACATCGTCTACAGCCCGCTCAACGGCACGGGCAATGTGCCGGTGCGTGAAATGCTGAAGCGCATGGGCAATATCGACGTGGATGTCGTCGCGGAGCAGGAGATGCCCGACGGCCATTTCCCGACCTGCCCGTACCCGAACCCCGAAATCCGCGAGGCGATGAAGCTGGCGATTGAAAAGACCATCGCCACCGGGGCGGATATGTGCGTCGCCACCGACCCCGACTGCGACCGCATCGGCGCGGGCGTGCGGCAGGGCGATACCGTCACGCTGATTTCCGGCAACGACATGGGCGTGCTGCTGCTGGACTATGTGTGCAGCCACCGCAAGGCGCAGAAGGGCGAGCTGCCGCCCGTCGCCGTCAAGACCATCGTGACCACCGAGATGGCTGTGCCGATTTGCAAGAAGTACGGCGTGGAGCTGCGCAACGTGCTCACCGGCTTCAAGTTCATCGGCGAGCAGATTGGGCTGCTGGAAAAGGAAGGCCACACCGAGCGCTACATCTTCGGCTTCGAGGAAAGCTATGGCTACCTGTCCGGCACGTCCGTGCGCGATAAGGACGCCGTCAACGCGGCGGTGCTGGTTTGCGAAATGGCGGCGAATTACAAGGCGCAGGGGCTGACGCTGCTGGATAAGCTGGAACAGCTGCGCGAGGAGTTCGGCTTCTATGCCCAGCGCCTGTTGACCTTCCAGTACGAGGGCGAATCCGGCGCGGCGAAGATGGCGGACATCATGCGCAAGCTCCGCGCCCCGCTGGATACCTTTCAGGATGCGCATTTCCCGACCGCGACCCGCATCGACTACCAGAACGATGAAACGGGTCTGCCCAAGAGCGACGTGCTGTCCTTCGCGCTGGCGGATGGCAGCAAGATTATCGTCCGCCCCTCCGGCACGGAGCCGAAGCTGAAAGCCTACCTCTTCGCGCGCGGCGAAAATCAGGCAGCCGCCGAAAAGGTGCTGGATGAACTCGAAACGCTGATGAACGGGTACTGCAAGGAGTAATACTATTTCCAGATTCACCTGCGCCATCTGCTTGCGC
>OLZH01000756.1_pt1 | contig 10456 bp, 9 predicted proteins | sample 1673821 | NCBI WGS metagenome assembly OLZH01 (sample SAMEA103958128, study PRJEB25191) | human gut metagenome | reverse complement strand
ACCAGCTGGCCATTGCCTATCCCATTGCGCTGGCGCTGGGCAATCTGGTGGATCCCCCCGCCACCATGGTCAATGCCGCAGGCGACTATGTGGTGTCCTTCATCGTGTCCCGGTATGTGGACGGCAAGGACTGGCTGCAAAAGAAGCTGCACGGCAAGACAGAAGGATGAATACGTGAAAAAGACAGCGGCGGACGCTTCGCGTCCGCCGCTGTCTTTATGGGGAAGAGAAAGACATGGTGATGTGTGGTTTATACATGGAACTCCGCTTCGGAGTACAGCGCGGCCTTCGCGCCGGTGGCAAACTCGTTTTTCCCTATCGTTACCGTCTCCTGGACTTTTTGGTGACCTCATTATATGCTTAACTTATAAATAAGTAAAATTGATGTTCATTATATGAACATGCAGAAATGTTATTTGAGCATGCATCGATACAAAGCGTTTTTGAAGGTGGCGGAGGTGGGCAGCTTTACCAAGGCAGCGGAGTTATTGGGCTACACCCAGCCCGCGTTGAGCAAGATGATGACCCCGCTGGAACGGGAGCTGTCCATTGATCCGCCCATCATCCGGACGCTGGCTGTTGGTCACCAAGGACCGCCGTACCCTGCCGCTGGCGGCCAAGGTGTTTATCGATGAGCTGGTGGCGAGCAGAGGGCAGCTGCTGTGACGCTTTACAGCTTTAGTCGACAAAAATATTTTTAATAAGGTGGTTTACTTTCGCGGACTAAAATGCTATACTGGCATCAGTACCCGAAAAGGGAGAAAGAAGGAGAGACGATCATGGTTCGAACCGCAAAGTCCAAGATCGGAAAGAAAGAAAAGAATGACCGGCTGTATAAGGCCATTCTGATGCTGGAGACGGAGGAGGAGTGCTATAACTTCTTCCAGGACCTGTGCACGGTGTCTGAGCTGCGGAGCATGGAGCAGCGCTATGAGGTAGCTACGCTGCTGAATGACGGGATGATCTACAACGACATTCTGGAACGCACCGGCGCATCCAGCGCTACCATCAGCCGAGTGAACCGCAGCTTGATCTACGGCAACGGCGGGTATGAGAGCGTGCTGGAGAAGATGAAGGAGAAAGAGAAGAAATGAGCTGCTACGAGGCGCTGGCCGGCGCCTATGACGTGCTGACCGAGGACGTGGGCTACGGAAAGCGGCTGGACTTCATCGAGAAGCTGCTGTGCCGCAGCCGTATCCCGGTGAAGCTGGTGCTGGACTTGGCCTGCGGCACCGGGACCATGAGCTGGCTGCTGACGCAGCGGGGTTACGAGGTCATCGGCGTGGACGGCAGCGAGGATATGCTGGCGGCGGCCATGAGCAAGGGCGGGGAGACACAGGGCGTGCCGCCTGTTTTCCTGCACCAGTCCATGCCGAGGCTGGACCTGTACGGCACGGTGGACGCGGCGGTGTGCTGTCTGGACAGTCTCAACTACTTGGCGGACCCAAAGGACGTACAGCGGACGTTCCGGCGGCTGCACCTGTTTGTGGCCCCCGGCGGGATGCTGGTGTTCGACGTGAACACCGCGGCTAAGCTGGCGGCGCTGGACGGTCAGGTATTCCTGGATGAGACGGAGGATACCTACTGCGTGTGGCGGACGGAGTACCACAGGGGCCTTTGTACCTACTACATGGACCTGTTCCGCCGCCGCGGCGACGGCGCATGGCGCCGCAGCGCGGAGGTGCACCGGCAGCGGGCCTACTCTGTGGAGGAACTGACCGCCTGGCTGGCAGCGGCGGGCTTTGGCGATGTTCGGGTCTACGGCGATATGCGTATGCGCCGGCCCCGTGCGGATGAGCAGCGGGTCTACATCAGCTGTGTCCGCAAATAAAGCGGCCCGGTACTCGGGCGGATCAAAAGGAATGACCGCGCCCCGCCCTTTTGGGCGGGGCGTGTGAGGCGAAAGAGGGTTATATCTATGGCAGATCGTATCGTAAGAGCTATTTCCACCGACGGCATGGTGCAGGCGGCGGCCATTTGCAGCCGTGGCCTGACGGAGCGCGCCCGGCAGATACACAAGACGCTGCCTGTGGCCACGGCGGCGCTGGGCCGCACACTGGCGGCGGCGTCCATGATGGGCAACGCACTGAAAAGCGACGGCGCCAGCCTGACGCTGCAATTCAAGGGCGGCGGCCCGCTGGGCACGGTGCTGGCCGTCAGCGACAACGAGGGCAACGTGCGGGGCTACGTGACCAACCCCCATGTGGACCTGCCTCTGCGGCCGGACGGCAAGCTGGACGTGGGTGCGGCCGTGGGTCATGAGGGCACGTTGACGGTCATCAAGGACCTGCACATGAAGGAGCCCTATGTGGGCACCATCGATCTGCTGGGCGGCGAGATCGCCGAGGACGTGGCGGGCTATTTCGTGGAATCGGAGCAGATCCCTACCGCCTGTGCCCTGGGCGTACTGGTGGACCGGGACCAGAGCGTCAAGGCCGCCGGCGGATATCTTATCCAGCTGATGCCCGGCGCGGGGGAGGACGTCATCACCAAGGTGGAGGGCGGCATCATGGCCGCGGGGCCGGTTTCGGCGCTGCTGGACAAAAACGACGACCCGGAGCAGCTGCTGCGGGACGTGATGAGCGACTTTGACCTGAAAATATTGGAGACGTGCCCGGTATCCTACAGGTGCTATTGCAGCCGGGAACGGGTGGAACGGGCGCTGATCTCCCTGGGCCGTGACGAGCTGGAGCAGATGCTCTCCGAGCAGGGCGGCTGCCAGCTGACGTGCCAGTTCTGTGACGCGGTGTACGACTTCTCGGCGGAGGACCTGAAGGGCCTGCTGAAAAATATGTAAGGAAAAGGACAAAAATTGAAAAATTTTTGTTGACAGATGCGGATGGGAACGTTATAATATGCCTTGTCGTTTGAACGACAGGTACGGGAGCATAGCTCAGCTGGTTAGAGCACCTGCCTTACAAGCAGGGGGTCACTGGTTCGAGTCCAGTTGTTCCCACCATCCACACGGCCAAGTAGTTCAGTTGGTTAGAACGCCAGCCTGTCACGCTGGAGGTCGAGGGTTCGAGCCCCTTCTTGGTCGCCATATGCCTCGGTAGCTCAGTTGGTAGAGCAGCGGACTGAAAATCCGCGTGTCGCCGGTTCGACCCCGGCCTGAGGCACCATAGGCGCCGCAATAGTGGTGCCGCCTGCGGGCGTAGCTCATCTGGTAGAGCGCGACCTTGCCAAGGTCGAGGTAGCGAGTTCGAGCCTCGTCGCCCGCTCCAAAAAGAAACACCATCCGTCAGGATGGTGTTTTCTTTTTGGAATGTCGCGGGCAGGCTTGAACTCGCTGCCTCGACCGGCGCGGAGCGCGTTAAATCAAGAGGTCCGGCAGGGCTCCTGCGAATGGCTCTGCCATTCGTGGGATGCCGGCAGCGAGTCGCGCCACGTGATGAGGACATCGCCGCCCGAACGCTGGAGTACATGACTGCGATGGAAACTGCTCCGCAGCCCGAAGCCAGCGGGCTGGAGGGTGACTACCGCATCCTTGCCGACTTCAATGGCACGATACTGGCGGGAACGCATAGTAAACACGGCATCCAGTTTGTTACCTGGGATCGGGACTATGATCGCACAGACGTGGCTCTCCGATGGCGAAATACCGGTGCGGCTGAAAAGTGGGATCGAAAAAGGCAGAGTTTTCGCAGAAATCCTTTTTTGGCTTCATTTGATTACTTTATTTTTCGGCAGCGGTGTGTTATACTCTAAAGATAACAATTCATGATGGGTGCACCATGTGTTTGTCCTATCAAAGATAAAGTAGGGATCATATGAAACGAAATCGCAGCGGATTTACATTGATGGAAATGCTGATCGTCATTGCGCTCATTGCCGTACTGATCGCGATCGCGATTCCGGTATTTGCGTCACAGCTTGAAAAGAGCAGGGAGGCCACAGACCTTGCGAATGTACGCGCCGCGTATGCACAGGTCTCCACAGAGGCGCAGCTCGGAAATTTTGAGGCCACGGTCACGGTCGATCTGAAGCAGAAGCAAGCGGACTGGCAGTCGGTCGATCCGGTAAATATCGGCGGCATCGTCCATTACAAAGGCCGAGGAGATACGGATAATTGGAAAGGCGTTGCTACGCCGAATGGAACCTGTGTTGTTTCATATGATAAGAATTACGGAATTATTCTGACTTGGAGCGGGAAAGCCGACCCTTCTGACCCCAAGTATCCATTTAACACAAGCGTGACGGATTTCTTCCAACTTCTATATAGTACAGACTTTTGGAAAAACGGCGCTGTAAAAGATCACCTTAACTTCGAGTTTGACTCCAGGTGTCCGTATTCAGATTATGTTCCGGCTATTTCCGAAGCGATCAAAAATTCGGACAACAGTCTCCTGCAGCAGCCGGACTGCACATGGGCCTTTCTTGGCAGCGGAAAAGACGGGCAAAAGGCAGACCGATATCTCTTTTGGACATCCCTGAACACGGATAAGGTCGGGGCCGGAAAGGAAATTCCCGTAATCGTCCAGACCGGGGACGGGAAGTACTATGTTTCCGAAACCACGACCGGCAAGAGGACGAAAAACGGCAGCGAATATGTCGCCGTTTCCCAATCACTTACTTCGCAAAACCAGTATAAGCAGATTCTGAAAAACGGAGAAGCGTTTTCTTCGTTAGAGGAGGCCTACGACGCCTACCTCAGCGCTTTGGGCAATTCCAAGTATGACTCGGTTCGCGGGTCTTAAGGTATTTCCACCGATATGACGCTTGTTTTTCCGCGTGTGCGCAGTCGACAAAAACGCCGCCCGAAAGGGCGGCGTTTTTGTTTGCCGCTGCTGCGGCGTACCCCTGTCGGTATCGACCCGGAGAGAATAGCTGGTTTACTGCCCGCGGCGCCTGCCATTCCACGCCAAACCGGCGGTGCTCAGCAGGGCGGCAGCGGCATAGAGCGCCATGCCTGCGTCCGCGGTCTTGGGGCTGGCGCTGCTGCCGCCGGCAGAGGGGGAATAGTAGTAGCCGCCGGTGGCGGGGGGAGTGATTTGTCCGGTCGGCGTGATCGTTTTAACATTGGGAAGACTTAAGTATCCGTCTATGGCGGGAACCGCAGTCACTGCGTTTCCGTTCACCGTAGCGGCGACTTCTCTGCCGAAGTCATATTCCCTTTCCGGCATCAGCAAAACGGAATATACATATTTTTTCCCGCTTTCAAATGCAGTAATGGTCGGCAAGGTGCTGTATATCTCGCCGTCGGAATGCCATATGGCAACGGGCACATCGTTTTCATTTAACTCTTGCCACCATTCGTCGTAAATTCGGTATTTGCCCTGATCGGCGGCGGCTACGGCAGCCGTGGCCCGGGGCGCATCACCGGGGTTGTAGGAAAGGGTTGCGCCGGTGATTTTAACGGTGGCGATTTCGGAATCGTCAGGATTTTCAGAGATCTGCTTAAAGTGAGCCGTGAATATCACATTATCACTCCGCACATTAACGCGGTTCTGTATTTGATCAGAAGAAAGAGCGGTGCCGGCAGGAATGGCAGTACCACTGCCGGCCTGGTATACGGTAGCATCGGCTGTCCAGTAGGCAAACTCATATCCCGAATTTGGAAGTAAAGTATCGATGATACTGCCGACAAAGCCGAAAGTATCTGTCTCGGATACATGCAGCTTGTAGTAGAAGGGCTTGTTAACATCATCATCAATGTTATAATACACAAACGGGATCTGGTCGTTTTTAGTCATGGTTCCATAATCTCCGGGGTAAAATTTAACAGCATACGCTCCAGATTCCGCAAATGCTGACAGCACCGTCAGCGACAGCGACAGGACCAGCGTAAGGAGCAGCGCCGATTGCTGGTTTTGGAAATTTTCTTGCTTCACTTTTCTGCCATATGGGCGTATACTATACACAGCTTTCACCGCAGGAGGTGCGCCATGCGCTTTTGTGAGCAGCTGAACGAATACATCACCCGGCTGGACTGCCGGGGCAAGGAGCTGGCGGAGGCCGCCGGGCTGTCCGCGCCGTCCCTGAGCCGCTATCGCACCGGCGAGCGCACGCCGGGCCGCGGCAGCGCCGTGCTCACAGCGCTGAGTGATGCTTTGGCCGATATGGCCAAAGCAAAGGCGCTGCCGGATATGGACGCGGACACACTGTATAGCGCGTTCCTGCAATGCGATGAATATGCCGGCACGGACAAGAAAATGCTGCGGGAGAACTTCAATGCGCTGATCGAGGTCATGGGGCTCAGCGTGGCGAAGCTGTGCCGCTGCGCCAACTACGACCCGTCCGCCATCTTCCGCTTCCGCCGGGGCGAGCGTCAGCCGGCGGAGCCGGAGCGGTTCGCCGCCGCCGTGGCGTCCTATGTTTCCCGGGAGATGGACGGCCCCGCCCAGCGGGAGGTGGCCGCCGCGCTGCTGGGCTGTGCCGCTGAAGATCTCGGCGACCGCGCCGCCTACTGCCGGCGGGTGCAGGATTGGCTGCTGGGCAGCCATGCGCCCCGGGAGGACAGCGTCTCCCGCTTCCTGACCAAGCTGGATGAGTTCGATCTGAATGCGTACATACGCTCCGTCCATTTTGACGAGCTGAAGGTCCCTGTGGCGCCCTTCCAGCTGCCCACCAGCCGCAGTTACTCCGGTTTGCGGCAGATGATGGACAGCGAGCTGGACTTTATGAAGGCGGCGGTGCTGTCGCGCTCCACAGAGCCGGTGTTTTTGTACAGCGATATGCCCATGACAGAGATGGCCCAGGACCCGGAGTTCCCCAAGAAGTGGATGTTCGGCATGGCGCTGCTGCTGAAAAAAGGTCTGCGGCTGCAGATCATCCACAACATTGACCGCAATCTGCCGGAGATGATGCTGGGATTGGAGAGCTTCATCCCCATGTATATGACCGGCCAGATCGAGCCGTATTACTTCAAAGCGCCCCAGGGCGGTGTGTTCCTGCATTTCCTGCGGGTATCCGGCACCGCCGCGCTGACCGGCGAGGCTGTGTCCGGCCACCATAGCGAGGGGCGGTATTACCTGACCAACAACCGCACAGAGGTGGCCTATTACCGCCGTCGGGCCGACGCTCTGCTGGAGAACGCCAAGCCGCTGATGGAGATATACCGTGCCGACGGCGCTTCCCGGCTGAACGCGTTTCTGTTGGCAGACAGCCGCACCCCCGGCCGACGGCGGTGTGTCCTATCGGCGCCGCCGCTGTATACCGCGGACCCCGCGTTTTTGGCGGCGGTGCTGCAAAGACACGATGTGCCTGCGCCGGATCAGGAGCGTATCCTGGCCCACGCCAAAAGCCACCGGGAGCAGGCCGAAACCATCCTGCGGGACAATGAAATGGTGTTGGCTCTGCCCCGACTGACAGAGGAAGCCTTTGAACGATACCCGATGTCCCTGCCCCTGTCAGGATCGTTCTATGAACGTGATATACCGTATACCTATCAGGAGTATCTGGAACACATCGATCAGACAGAACAGTTCGCGGCAGTGCACCCGCGCTGCCGCCTGGAACTGACCGCCGACAGCACCTTCCACAATTTGCAGATCGTCATGCACGAGGGGCGGTGGGCCATGGTGTCCAAGGAAAAATCACCCGCCATACATTTTGTCATCCGTCACGCCAAGCTTCGTAGTGCTATTGAGAGCTTTGAGCCGCCGCTGGTGGAGGAGTGACAGCCCGCGCGGTCAGTAAGCACCGGCGTGTTTGTGGTCAAAATCATGGTCAAATCCCCATTTTGGCATAAAAGAAAAGCCCTGTAACCGGTATGGTTACAGGGCTTTTCACTGGCGCAGTGGGAGGGATTCGAACCCTCGTGCCGCTTTTGACGACAACACGATTTCCAGTCGTGCTCGTTATGACCTCTTCGATACCACTGCATATTCGATTTGCTGACAAACAGCATGGACTATTATACCAAAAATACCAGGTTTGTCAAGATGGAATTTTCGGGGGGAGTTGTGGAAATGACAGCAAATATCTAAGTTAACATAATGTGTAATTTTGAACAATGAAAATCTGCTGATTATAGGGCGGTGTATGGTTTACATAACCATACACCGCCCGGATGCGATACCGCGATTATTGCAGCTTGGAGCAGACCTCGTCCACGGCGTCGTCAAGGGCGCAGGTCAGGCGGTGGAGGGTTTTGCCCGCCTGGGTCTTGCGGAACTTGGGCGAGGGACGAAGGGCGTTGTCCAGCAGGACGCCGACAGCCATGCCGGCGACCATTCCCTTGAGGAAAGTACACGTTTTCATCGTGTTCACCTCTTTTTCGTTGCATTTTTATCCTTTATCGGCCTGTGTACAGTATGCCCGGCAGAGGTGAAAAAATGCGAAAAAGACGGCGGTGTTTCTTGCCAAGCAGGGGCGGAATTGGTATAATACCATGAGACGATGTCAGACACTTGCGTAGATGTTGTTTATAGGTTATCTATACACTATTTATATGCCATTTGTCATTTTGCGTGCTCTTAGCGCGTGTATATGGGAGCGCAAAGGTAAAAAAGGAGAACATGATGTTTGATTTGGAATTGCAGCGGCGTATCCGCGAGAAAAAAACACCGTTGGCGCTGACGCTGGCGCCGGAGGCGGAGAAGCTGAATGGGAAGTTTGTGAAGAACTTTATCGATATGTTCGGCGACACGCCCATGGCCCAGGCGGAGGCGCTGCGGTATCACGGCACGACGCTGCTGGACGCGGCGGCGGGAAAGCTGCCCGCGGTGGTGCTGCGGGGCGGAGCGTATCTGCGTCACGGGATGATGGGGGCGGACGTGCTGGCGAACCTTGTCAGCGCGGCCCGTGCCAAGGAACTGTATGTGATACTGGATATGAACACCGCGGAGCCGGAGTGCTGGGCCGGGTACGGGGCGGACGCCGTGACGGTGTGCCCCTACGGCGGAAGCGGGTGCCTGGAGGCCGGGGAGATGCTGCCCATCGCGGCGGTACGGACTGGCGGACAGGTGCAGAGTCTGGTGGCCGGCGACCGGGCGCTGTGGCTGTCCGTGGCGGAGCAGATGGCACGCCGGGGTGCAGCGCTGGCTGTGTCCACGGGGTACAGTCTGGATGTGAGGGACGTGCGGAGAGTATGTCCGGGGGCGTTTTTGCTGCTGGAGGACTGCGACGGGGAGAATGCGCTGCCGGCCTTTGACGATATGGGTCACGGGGCGCTGGCGACAGACAGTGCTTTGCAGTACGCGGCGGAGCCGGCGGCGGCGGTCGAGGAGGCGGTCCGCGCGTGGAAGCAGTGGGTGACGGTGGTATGACGCGGCTGTATCTGATCCGCCACGCGGAGGCGGAGGGAAACCTGTACCGCGTTGCACACGGCCACTGCAACGGGCTGATCACCAACTACCGGGGGTATCAGCAGATCGACGCTCTGCGGGAGAGGTTCCGGAAGGTGGACATCGACGCGGTGTACAGCAGCGACCTGTACCGGACGCAGATCACCGCACGGGCCATCTGGCTGCCCAAGGCCCTGCCGCTGCATCTGGAGCCGGCGTTCCGGGAGATCTGCATGGGGGAGTGGGAGGACCACACCTGGCATGAGCTGAACGTGAGATACCCGGAGGAGATGTACAACTTCAACCGGCGGGCCGACCTGTGGCGTGTGCCGGGGGCCGAGACGGCGCAGCAGGTGGTGGACCGGTTTATCCCGGCGCTGGAGCGCGTGGCCCGGGCCCATGAGGGCGGCACCGCAGCGGTATTTTCCCATGGGATGGCGCTGCGGACCGTGCTGGGCGTTTTGCAGGGGCAGACGCTGGCGGAGGTGGGGCAGACGCCCCACGGGGACAACACCGCCGTGTCGCTGCTGGAATGGGAGAACGGGACGTTCCGGGTGGTATACCGGGACGACAACAGCCATCTGACGGAACGGGGACTGTCCACCTTTGCCAGGCAGAGCTGGTGGAAGGAGAAGAACATGGTGGAGTCCGGCGAGGGCTACGGCCCGCTGCCGGAGGAGAAGCGGGCGGCGCTGGGTATGCCCGCCGGGGGCGAGGCTACCGGCGTGTGGTACGGCGAGGCGCTGATCGGAGCCTTCAGCCTGTCCGACGAGGGGGACGCCCTGCGGCTGAGCTGGTACGGCCTGACTCCGCAATGGCGAGGGAAGGGCCTGGGTATCCCGCCCATGGGGCAGGCTGTTGACGCCTGCCTGCGGCGGGGGAGGGATATCCTGCGGGTGGACTGCCCGGACAAGGGGCTGCGGCTGTTCTTCGCGCGGCTCGGCTTTGTGCCCACGGCGGGGGATACCATGGAGAAAGATGTGCGGCGTATTATGCCGCCGGTACCGGCGGCGTGGCAGTAACGGCGGGGGATTTTGCGTCAATACTTCGCGGCGGGGGGAGGGTTTCGCCGCCCCCTGGCGCGAGCAGCTTTCTTTCATCGTTGAAAGAAAGCTGCCAAAGAAAGCCGCTTGAAACTACGTTTCAAGACTTCCTTGGCGCGGGGACAAGCAGATGTTGCGCCTGCGGGCGCGGGATGGGGAGTTTCGTGCTCCGGCACGAGTAACTTT
>OLZH01000746.1_pt1 | contig 10517 bp, 9 predicted proteins | sample 1673821 | NCBI WGS metagenome assembly OLZH01 (sample SAMEA103958128, study PRJEB25191) | human gut metagenome | reverse complement strand
GCTGTGCAGAAACAAACTGAGGAGCAGAGTACAGGAATGAGCCAGCAGATGTAAGGAGATGGAGGAGAATGGAAAAAGTTAGAAAAGCATTTTACGTTGAAGAAGAACTGCTGGGGCAGGTAGATGCCCTGTTACCACAGGCAGATGTGCGTTCACGAAATGAATTTGTCAATCAGGCACTGCGGTTTTATATCGGATATCTCACTTCGGAGAAAATAGAGAACTATATGCTGACAACCATCTCCTCTGTCATGCATGCAACGGTAAAGGACAGCGAGAACCGCATGGCTCGTGCAATGTATAAACTTGCAGTGGAAACTTCCAAGCTGTCCCATGTGATCGCATACAGCCATGGTGTGGATGAGCAGGCACTCGGAAAGCTGCAGGCGAAGTGTGCAGAAGAGGTGAAACGGATCAATGGAGCAGTGAGGTTTGAGGAGGCATATCAATATCAGCAGGGGGATCGTTTTTAAGAAATAATTTATTGAAATGCGGTAAGACTTACAGTATGATAAAAGAAAAGGAAGGAGTGGTACATGATGACACAGATGAAGGAACGGGCAGTTGAATTGATAGAACGTATTCCAGATGAAAAAATGTTTTATGTGATTAATATTCTTCAGAATCTTGAGGAAATGTCATCCAACAGACCTGCAGATAAGAAACAGGCAATGGAAGCACTCCAGAATGTGCTGAAGTTCAGCGGAAGATTACCAGAAGATTTTGACGCAGACAAGGAATTACAGGAGGCAAGGGAGGAAAAGTATGGTAATATTGGTTGACACAAATATTATTATAGATGCACTTGCCAATCGGGAACCATATGCTGATGATGCAAAAAGAATTATGGAAAAATGTGCGGCAAGGGAAATAACAGGAATACTTGCGGCACATAGCATACCAAACTTGTTTTATATTCTTAGAAAAAATTTCAGTCAGGAAGAAAGAAGATTTCTTCTGAAAAATTTATGTGAGATATTTCAGATTTCTGACTTGAATGAAAAGAAGATAGTAGCTGCATTGGAAAACAATGTATTTTCAGATTTTGAAGATGGTCTGCAGGAAGAATGTGCAGTTGAGGCCATGGCAGATTATATTGTTACACGAAATCCGGCTGATTTTAAGCATTCAAGAGTAAAAGTAATTCTCCCAGATGAGTTGTTGAGAGAGTTAGAAAAAAATTAATTATCAGAAGGGAATACAGGACCATTACTTCGGTAGTGGTCTTTTCTGTACTCTTAAAAGCTGTGAATTTATGAGGAGGAAACATAGTTGAAAGATTTTGAAGGGTTCATTAAGAACTATGCTACCAGAGATTTTATCTATTTTTTTGCGGAAAAATCTATCGAAATATATAAAAATCAAGTAGAAAAATTAGATGAACATTTGGTATGTAATATTACATTTCCTTTAAACATTATTCAGCATGGTTTTATACATAAGCAGGCAAAAGTTATGTTATCGGCATGGGATATTCCGAACATGGCATATCTTTCTATCACGAATGCTAATGATTACAGAAATGATATTATGACAGAACAATTAGCAGGAAGAGTGGTCAACCTGTACCGTGGGTATGAAAATAAGCACTCAGGAAGTGAATATATTGAAAATAATGGATTGCCTGGTATATTCAAATATTTGATGGGAATGTCATATGAACAATTTAAATATGCAAATCCGGCATGGATATATCAGAACTATAACCGCAATTACCATATGCTGATCGGTTCGCCTAATATTAACAGGGAAAAAATAGTTGATATCAATGTGATTACAAACGAATTATTTGGACTTACAGCAGAGGAATTGTTAGCAGTAGAATGGATTATCTGGTGGCTGTGTTCTATTCATCCAGATCCATTAAGCGCACCGGAAGAGTTATATAGAAAAAAAGAAAATAGCATCCTGACAAAGAAAAATCTGGAGCGGGTTATAAGTTATTATTCTGTGACCTATGAACAGGTGAGAAACTCATCATTGCGAAAACAGATTTTCTACAACAAACCATTTGTGATTACGCAAAAGACGAAAGAAACGATTGCAGTCAGTTTCTATTTGGTACAGATGATGATAGCAGATGGATTGTACTGGCTGATTCGGGATTACTATCACAACAATCATTGGGGAACCAAATTTATAATTGCTTTTGGAGAGATGTTTGAGGATTACTTTGAAGAACTGGCAGGTTTATATCTGCCCAAGAATTCATGGCATAAGATTCCAGAGGAAAGAAAAAAGAGTGCTGATTATTATGTTGAAGTGGATGAAGCGGTATTTTTGTTTGAATTAAAATCAGGATTACTTGGACTGGGAGCAAAACAGCAGGTGCCGGATGTTGGGCAGATTGATATATTTTATAACAGGAACATAAAAGAGGCATATGAGCAGTTGAAGGCATCAGAGCAGGAATATAAAGGAGAGAAAACTGTAATAAAGGTTTTTCTTTTGTATGAGAGTATGACCAATACACAGATGATAGTCGGCTCATTGCCGGAAATATTTGAGCAAGATCCAAGATGTTATATTATGACAATAGATGATCTGGAGATGCTTCTGGCAACCTATAAAAAGGATAAAAGCAGATTTGATGATGTTGTGAAAGCACTTGTTGAAAACAAAAGAGGAGGCAACGACTATAAGAGTGTTCTGGAAATATTGAATATATATCAGGCAGTTGGCGATATGCATTTTATTGGAGAAAGAGATTATTTCAATAAAATAGCAGAAAAGCTGAAAAAGGAATTAGGGACAGACCAATAAGGAGGACACCATGCCCAAACTTATCCTACGCTGCAACTACCTCAAAAACTCCCCGCCCGCACACCTTGCCAATTACATCAATTACATCGGCACCCGTGAGGGCGTGGAGAAGGTAGGCAGCACGACATCTTCACTGCCAGCCACCGACCGGCAGAAAAGTCTGATTGAAGATATTCTGGCAAAGATTCCCGATGCGAACTGGATGCATGAGTATCACGATTATATCCAAAGACCAACCAGAGAAAATGCATCGGAGTTTATCACGCAGGCGTTGGAAAATAACCTTGACATCATAGCGAAAAAGAAAAATTACATGGATTATCTGGCAAACAGACCGGGAGTAGAAATCATAGGTACTCACGGTCTGTTTTCAAATGAGGGAGAACCAGTGGTGCTGTCCCGTGTGGCAGAAGAGGTGGCAAATCATCCCGGTGTGATCTGGACGAATGTCATCAGCCTGCGGAGGGAGGATGCCGAGCGGTTAGGCTATGACAGTGCCGCCCAGTGGCAGGCACTGTTGAGGAGCAGGGTGCAGTTGCTGTGTGAGAATTGTAAGATAGACAGCCGGAACCTGAAATGGTATGCGGCATTCCACAATGAATCCCATCATCCCCATGTGCATCTGGTGGTCTATTCTTCTGATCCGTCCGAGGGATACTTGACGGCAAAGGGAATTGATGCCATGCGTTCTGCATACGCACATGATATTTTCCGGCAGGAGTTTCTAAGCATCTATGAGAAGGCAACCGAACAGAGAAACCAGTTAAAAGAGCAGGCAGAAAAAAGTCTGCTTTTTTTGTTGCAGCAAATGCAGGAGGGAGTCTGTCATAATCTCAAGATTGCAGAGCAGATGCAGCTTTTATCCAGACGGTTAAAAAATACCGGAGGGAAAAAGGTATATGGATACTTGAAAGCAGATGTGAAAGCCATCGTAAATGACATTGTAGATGAACTGGCAAAGGAAGAGCGTGTGGCAGAATGCTATCAGGCATGGCTAAAAAGCAGGGAGGAGATACAGCATTACTATAAAGATTCGGAAATAGAGAGGATACCGCTGTCACAGCAGAAGGAGCTAAAGAGCATTAAAAATATGGTCATCCGTGAGGCAGTCCGTTTTGGAGAAGGGTATCTGTATCTGGAAGAAGCGGAAACAGGAATAGAACGGCTGGAAGAGATATCCGAACAGCAGACAGAAAGCCTTGCCGCATTGCAGGGGGAGGACATGCCGGATATCATGCCTGGACAGACGGAGATGGAGGAGCAGGAACCAGACAGGCAGGAAGAAGAGCATGGGGAATCCGTTTCTTATTTTGCCAGATGGACGGACCGGTATAAAGAAGCGAGGGAATATCTCTATGGCACGATGGAGGCAGAACCAGATGAGGAGGCAGCCCATGAGATCATGCTGGAAGAGGCAGAGCAGGGAAATGCGTATGCCATGCACGACATGGGAAAGATTTATGCACAGGGCATTGGATGTGAAGCAGACAAAGAAAAGGCAGATGTGTGGTACCAAAAAGCATTAGCGGCAATGCATTATGTAGAGCAGAAGAAAAAGAATACCTATCTGGAATACCGCATCGGAAAAATGTATCAGTACGGACTTGGCACAGACGAGAATCTGGAACAGGCAGCGGAGTGGTTTTCCAAGGCGGCAGCAAAAGAACATAAGTATGCGCTCTATTCCCTTGGCATGCTCTATCTGCAGGGGAAAGGAGTGGAGCAGAATGAGGAAACTGCGTATGGTCTGCTGTTCCGGTCTTACAGCAAGGGAAATCCCTATGCGGCGTATGAACTTGGAAAACTCTATGAGGCAGGATGCGGAACAGAGAAAAATCAGGAAAAGTCGGAAAATTGTTATCGTGCAGCCTTTCTAGGTTTTCTGAATCTGGAGAAAAAATCAAAGGATGATACGCTCTGGTATCGTATCGGCTGTATGTATCTGCATGGGATCGGGACAGAGGCAGACGAAACGAAAGCGGAACATTATCTGACAAAAGCATCTGATTATGGCAACACCCATGCATCCTATCAGCTTGCCAGACTCTATATCAGACAGGAGAGCCAAAAGTTAAGCGGGGAGTCTGGGACAGCGCCGGATGTTGAAAAGATTGCAAAAGCGGTAAAGTGGCTGGAAGAATCAGCCGCACAGGAAAATCCGTTTGCGGATTATGCAATCGGACGGTTGTACAGGGAAGGCACACTGGTAGCAGAGGACATGGAAAAAGCAGTGTTCCACCTGAAACGTGCCACAGATGCCAGAAACAGCTATGCACAGTATCAGCTTGGGAAAATATATCTGGAAGAGGACACTAAAAACATTCCGGCAGCCATACAGTATCTGACACTGGCTGCGAAACAGAAAAATCAATTTGCAGCATACAGGTTAGGGAAACTTTATCTTGCCGGAGAAGAACTGCCAAAGAACACGGAACTGGCACTGCATTATCTGAAGATGGCGGCAGACACCGGAAACCAGTATGCACAATATGCCCTTGGGAAAGTGTATCTGATCGGAAAGGATGTCCAGCAGGACAAGGAACTGGCATACGATTATTTTTTAAAATCCGCAGAGCAGGGAAATATTTATGCAGCGTATTTTTTAGAACACTGGAATGATATGCCACACCCCGATCTGTTCTTAATGGCAACAAGGCTCATGCGGCATCTGGAACATATCATCGAAGAGAATGTGGCTGGAAGAAAGAGTGGAGGACGCAGGCAGGGGATTGACAGAAAGCTGGCACGAAAAATCCGGCAGAAGAAGATTGCACAGGGACATGCCGTGGATGACCATGAGAACATGGTACAGACACAGTGATCACTGGAGGAGTGGTAGAAATGATGAGAGGAGGTACGATTGGGAGATTTTATTTACTTTACAGAGGAACAGAAGGAGCGTGCCAATGCAGTACAGATTGCGGACATCCTTCGCCGGGAGCATGAGGAGGTGGAGCGTTCCGGGAATGAATGGCGCTGGAAACGGCACAGGAGTGTGACTTTCCGGGGGAGCAGTTGGTATCGCCACAGCAGACAGGTTGGAAGCCATGCCATTGATTTCATGCAGGAATTCTTTGGGATGTCCTACCCGGAGGCGGTAAGCTACCTGCTGGATGGAGAACAGGGGCAGCTTATTGAACGGGGAAAAGGACAGGAGACAAAAAGAAAACCGGGAAGAGCGGAGAAAGGACGGCAGTCTGTAGAAAAAGAACAGACAGAGGAAAGAAAAGAACCGAAAGAGCCAAAGGAACTGAAACTGCCGGAGAAAAATCCGACCATGAAGAGAGTCTATGCATATCTTCTGCAGAAACGTCATATTGACAGGGAAATCCTCTCGTATTTTGCGAAGGCAGGAACCATATATGAATCTGCGGAGCATCACAACATTGTATTTGCCGGACTGGACAGCGAGGGGAAAATCCGGCATATCCATGTGAAGGGGAGCTGTTCTGACGGCAGGAGCTTCCGGCTGAATCAGGAAGGCTCGGAAGCTGCCTACGGATTTGGATACAGGGGAACCGGGAACAGACTGTATGTGTTTGAGGCACCCATTGACCTGTTATCATTTCTGTCCTTGTATCCAGAGAACTGGCAGGGGAACAGTTATATCACCTTAAACGGTGTGGCAGAGCATGCCATGCTGCAGGCATTGAAAGACAATCCCAGACTGGATACGGTTGTGCTGTGCCTTGACCATGATCCGGCAGGCATAGAGGCGTGTGGCAGACTGGCAGAGATTCTGGTACGCAATGGATATGGTGCGGTAAAGAGGTTACAGTCAGCCTGCAAAGACTGGAATGAGGATTTAAAAGGCAGATATGGTGAGGAAACAATTCCGGCACAGGAGCATCCGAGAGTCATGGAATGCAGGGCATGGACAGAGGTGCTGAAAGAAGTGACGGAATCCATCAACATCAAGTATGCCAACAGAAGTTATATCTGCCGTTATTATCAGGATATTTATAATGAACTGAAAAAGGGCAGGGGCAGGGAACAGCTTATGGATGCCTTTGACGGACCGGGGATGCTTTTGACCGGAGTGCTTGTGCGGTGCATGGAAAAAGAGGGAATCGCACTTGGCAGGGAAACTAGTGCAGACCAGATACTGGAAAATCTGTCAAAGCGTTATCAGCCGCATAAAGACAAGGGAAACTTCAACACCCGCATCCGGCAGATGCAGGCAGCCTTTGAAGAAACACTGGAGGTGTTCGATACAAAAGACTTAGAACAAAAAGAAGATCAGGAACTGCTTGCCAGAAAATGTATGAGCCTTGCGATGGAATGCATCCGGGCTCATATTTTTGTTGCCATCGACTGCGGGGAAGAGCAGATGAAGCCGGCAAAACAGACTGTGAAGGAACAGAAAATGGAACATCAGGAGGGAGGAATGATGCTATGCAGCCAGTCGTGATGCTGTTGATCGCAGGGGTGGCAATGTTTTCCGTGATTGGAGGCGTGTCACTTCTGTCGCACTATTATACATTAAACGGAATCAAGAGCAGGACTGTCGGGGACGGTCAGCATGGAACGGCGAGATTTGCCACGAAAAAGGAAATCGCAGAAACCTATGTGCAGGTGCCCTATGAACCGGAGCTGTGGCGCAGGGGTGAGAACCTGCCGGCTGCACAGGGACTGGTACTCGGCAGCATGGAGCGGGCAGGAAAACTATACGCACTGGTGGATACCGGGGATGTGCATTGCCTGATGATTGGCGCGGCAGGAGTCGGAAAGACCGCACATTTTCTGTATCCCAACATTGAATATGCCTGTGCCTGTGGAATGAGTTTCCTGACCACGGATACAAAGGGAGACTTATACCGCAACTATGCAGGCATTGTAAAAAAATACTATGGCTACCATACGGCAGTCATCGATCTCCGTAATCCGACCAGAAGCGATGGTGACAATATGCTCCATCTCGTCAACAAATACATGGACGAGTATCTTGCAGACCATACAAACCTGAGCGCCAAAGCGAAAGCGGAAAAATATGCGAAAATCACGGCAAAGACCATTATCTCCTCCGGCGGTACGGACAGTTCCAGCTATGGACAGAATGCATTTTTCTATGATGCGGCAGAAGGCGTGCTGACGGCAGCCATTCTGCTCATTGCGGAATTCTGCCCGGATGGAAAGAGGCATATCATCAGCGTGTTCAAACTGATACAGGATTTACTTGCACCATCTAAAGTGAAAGGGAAAAACCAGTTCCAGCTACTTCTGGCAAAACTCCCGGATACCCACAAGGCGAAATGGTTTGCAGGGGCAGCCTTAAATACGGCAGAGCAGTCCATGCAGTCGGTTCTCTCCACAGCGTTGTCCAGACTGAATGCTTTTCTGGATTCCGAGCTGGAGCAGATACTCTGTTTTGATACCGCCATCGATGCAGAGCTTTTCTGCAAAAAAAAGACGGCGGTGTTTCTGGTCATGCCGGAGGAGGACAATACCAAGTATTTTATTATTTCTCTGATTTTACAGCAGCTCTACCGGGAAATTCTCGTGGTGGCAGACGAGAACGGAGGGAAACTGAACAACCGTGTAGTTTTCTATTGGGATGAGGTCGGAACGATTCCGAAGATTGAAAGCGCAGAGATGATGTTCTCAGCGTCCCGATCCAGAAGGGTGAGTATCGTACCCATGATCCAGTCCTTTGCCCAGCTTAATAAGAATTATGGGAAAGAGGGTGCAGAAATCATTATCGATAACTGTCAGGATACCATCTTCGGTGGGTTCGCACCGAACTCGGAGTCAGCGGAAGTGCTCTCCAAGAGCCTGGGCAGCAAAACTGTCATGTCCGGTTCCATCAGCCGGGGAAAGAATGATCCGAGCCAGTCCCTTCAGATGATCCAAAGACCACTCATGACAGCGGATGAATTGAAGTCACTGCCAAAAGGAAACTTTATCGTATCAAAGACCGGGACTCACCCTATGCGGACAAAACTGAAACTGTTCTTAAAATGGGGCATCACATTTGAAGAACCTTATGAGAGCGAAGAAAAATCTGCAAGAAAGGTAGCATACGCAGACAAGCAGGAGATTGAAGAGGAGATCATACGGAGATATATGTGCTGCATGGAAGAACCAGACGAGACACCTGCAGAAACGGCAAGGACAGGAGGGATGCAGCAGACACCGCTGACGGACACCATGAAAAAGATGCGGCAGACCTTACGGACGGAAGATTAGGAGGCAGGGTGACTAGGAAAGAAATTTATGAAACAGAGCTGCCACACAGGGCGGTGGCGGTCTATCTGTATCTGGAGACTCGTGCGGACAGGGAGAGGACATGCTATCCGGCAATCGGTACCATTGCCAGAGAGCTGCACCTGTCTGTAAGTACGGTCAAGCGTGCAATCCGCGATCTGGAGTGTGCAGGATTTATACAGAAAAAGCAGAGATGGCGTGAAAATGGAGGAAAGAGCAGCCTGCTCTATGAAATCATAAAATAGGCACAAAGGGATTACTGCGCCGGTCAGGTGGACTATGGTATGGTTCACCGTGGCCTGTGCAGGGAACTTTTCACTTTAAGGGGGAAGGACAGAGAAAAGAAAATACAGTTGGCGATATGAAACATCAATATTTTTTTGGAAAAAACTAAGAATTGAAGTATTATCAGATGGATCATGTGGGGACTCATAATTTTATTTTCTAATCGTATTTCGTGCGGAAAAATCGTATTTCGTGATTTATATATTGTGCAAAACAGTAAAATAAAAAATAATGAATATGCAAGTTTAGAGTACTCATAGAAAAGAGGAAATAAGGTAACGAATGGTGGCATACTGAAGCTGATAGTGTTTATTTGAGGAGAGTGGTAATATGGTAGCAAAAAAATGGAAAGAGTGCTTTTAATAATGTGGTTTGTTAGTTTAGTTTTTGTGTGCATTATAGGTTATAGGGAAATAATCAATGCTGTACCATATGGTTTGGAAATGGCTTCAAAAATTGTAAGTGAAAACAATGGGATGGATGGAACCTTATATCAAAAAATCCTAACGGAAACAATTCATTGTTATCAGATAGTAGGTGCATTATTGGTTATGTTAGGTGGTTTTGGAATAATTAAATCGGTATGCGCAATAAAAGAAAAACATAGATAATTGAGAAAATGTGCTGTCAATTTGATGGCACATTTTCTGTGTGATAATACAATTGATATTGATGTTTTGGACACTTCAATGAAAGATTTTAATTAAATTAAAACAGGTAGAAAATAAAAATTAGAAATGTTCGATATATAATGAGAAAGAAGGTGAGTGCTATGCTGGAAATTGTTGTCTGTGATGACGATATGGCAGATCTTGAGTGTGCAGTGAATATGCTGCATAAGATTTTTACAAGTCAAAAGATTGCTTATCATATAGAGCAATTTGCGTCTGCAAATCAAATGCTTGAAAATATCAGCAACGTTGATATCGGAATTTTAGATATTTCAATGGAAGAACTGAATGGTATTAAACTGGGGAGAAAATTGAAGGAAAAATTCCCGGATGTGAAATTAGTGTATATTACGAGTTATGAAGAATATTGTATGCGGGTCATTAACGAAGTTCATGCATTTTCATTTTTATGTAAACCATTGGAATATGATAAATTGGAAACGCAGATGTTGGAGCTGCTGGATCAACTGCCGGATACCGGAGTAGAAAAGGATTTTTATAAAGTGACGGACTGCAATGGGAAAGAGTATCTGTCAATCAAATTGAAACTCAGGGACATTTTATATTTTGAATACATAAAAAGATCAAGAAAAG
>OLZH01000730.1_pt1 | contig 10766 bp, 10 predicted proteins | sample 1673821 | NCBI WGS metagenome assembly OLZH01 (sample SAMEA103958128, study PRJEB25191) | human gut metagenome | reverse complement strand
TCGGAAGAAGCCTTGACCAGCCATGGTCTGCAACCCCACGAAATACTGTTCCCATATCTTCTTGCGCTTCGCCTGAATATCATCAAGGTTTTCCAACTGAGCCCAGAGGAAGGCGGCATTGATTTCGGCTGGCAAGAACGAAGAACCCATATCAACCCAACCATACTTGTTGACTGCACCACGGAAGAACTCGGCACGGTTTGTACCTTTTTCCCAAATAATCTCAGCACGACGAATAAATCGCTCGTCATTGATGGTGAGCAGTCCACCCTCGCCACCTGCGGTGATATTTTTTGTCTCATGAAACGAGAAGGCTCCAAGATGACCTACCCCACCAAGTGGCTTACCTTTGTAGAATGAGTCGATAGCCTGTGCCGCATCCTCCACCACAAGCAGGTTGTGCTTCTCTGCCACAACCCTGACAGCATCCATGTCACAAGCCACGCCAGCATAGTGAACAGGAGCAATGACACGAGTGCGTGGAGTAATCAAACTCTCCAACTTCTCTGCATCAAGGTTTGGGTTGCCATCCATGGAGTCAGCAAAGATTACCTTGGCACCCTCACGCAGGAAAGCTAACGCCGTCGAGACGAAGGTGTAGGAAGGCACGATGACCTCATCCCCAGGCTTCAACTCGCAAAGCATAGCACACATCTCCAAGGCATCCGACCCTGAGGTGGTGAGCAAGCATTTCTTAAAGCCATAACGCTTCTCGAAGTAATCCTGGCACTTCTTGGTAAAATAACCGTTTCCAGACAGCTTGCCAGTGAAGACGGCCTTATACATGTAGTGAGCTTCCTTACCCGTGAGGTAAGGTTTGTTAAATGGAATCATTATCATGATGTTTAAATTTTACGATATAATTAAGCAGAAAGTTTGCTTGATATATAATTAAGCAAAGAATATAATCCCAACCTACGCTTTCCATACTCCAAAACAATGGATACAGCAAGCGAAGAAAGAAGCAATGCCACAAATATGAAAATGGGATATTTAAACCCATATATAAAGTCATGGAAGAAATAGGCAAAGATAAAAGTATGCACCATATACATATTCATAGAATGCCTACCTAAAAAAATAAACAATGGTAACTTACAAGAAGTTCTTGTTGTAAATACAGCAACAAAAATAGACAACATCATAGCAATATAAGGATCAGCAAATGTTCCTGAAAGCCAAGCTACACACATTTTTTCTCTATTGACACATAATACAACAAGAATCAATGCTATTAGGAATAGACTACAAGAAAATCCTATCTTTTGGATTACATGATTTACATTTTCACGATACATCGCTATATATATACCCAATATAAAAGCAAGCCCCTTTTCTGGACAAAATATCATTGATATAGGTAAAAGAATCCAAGAAGCATACTTATTTCTAATCAACAAATAAAATAATGGAAACAAAAGCCATAAAGTAATTATAAGCTGATTGAACCACCAAGTAATATTATAAGAATAAAACTTTTGCAATCCAAATACATCTTTCAAAAGAGCAAGAAATATATTTGCATGCTCACCATACGGAACAACTAATGGCCTATTGAAAAAAAGCACTCCAATAGGAACAAATATCAAAAATATTACCCAATAGTTTAGATAAAACTTAAGGAATCTCTTCAACAAAAATCTCAAAACATGCCCCCCCGAATTGATGTTCAACCCATGAATAGTGCTCTTACTAAATTGGACTGTCAAACCAAAACCAGACAAAAATAAAAATAGCGCCACACACACTTTTCCCAATAATGCAAAATGCCAAATAATATGACCATATTCTGGATTCTCATAAAAAAGATGATGTAAGAGCATGGCACAAATAGCAATACCTTTCAGAACTGCTGTATCTTGTAAAGTTAAATTAAATTTCATATTTTCTGTTTCTTTACAAATAAAACACATAGATACCGATGAGAATCAAGGCGATACTCACCAAGGTGCGCTTGGTGATTTTCTCCTTCAATACCATATAGGACAACAGCGGAACAAAGACATACCCCAAGGATTCCAAAATAGGCATGTCCTTCAGTTTCACCCCTTTGCTCATAGAAGTGATATTGATGAGCAGCGAGCCGAAAAAGATGGCATAAGCTGTAATCACACGCCAGTTGAGCATGGAGCGAAGAAAACTCCGATGCTCCTTATCCGCACTCTTCTTCAAGAGCAGTTGGCTACAAGCAGACAAAAATATACCCGTTATCACCAATATATAAAACAAAGTTATTTCTTCCATGCCAATACTATTAAACCTAAAATAATGATAATCGCCCCGAAGATATTATTGAGGGTGATAGTCTCAGCAAACATCCAATAAGATATGCACAATGTAAACACGATGCAGATACTCTTGCAAAGGAAGGCTTGGTTCAAGGGCATGAACGACAAGACTTTCTGCCACAAAATCGCATAAAGCCCCAATGTTCCTACGACACAACCGAAATACAAGATATATGGTATCGACAAGAAGGCATGCTGCGAAGCCAACTTTGAGAAGATACCCGTGCAAGAATAGACGAGGAAAGAAAATAAAAGTAGAAAAATTCTCTGCTTAGAAAACATAGAGTTAAATCTATATGCTGATTCTATATATAAGTTCTTTTTAATTTAAAACTTCTTTTATTATAAAAAGCTGCCTACCCTTAACTTGGTCAAATATCTTATCAATATACAATCCAAGCACACCCATCACCATCAATAATATACCACCTACAAACCAAATAGAGAATATCGTTGTGGTATAACCTTCAACAGAGATAATGCCAAAGAACTTAGCAAATACATTATAGATTGCTAAGACAAAAGAACAGAAAGCCATAACAAAACCTGTCTCTACGGCCATTTTCAAAGGCTTATTAGTATTTGAAATCATGACATCAAATGCCAATTTCATCAAACGAGAGAAATTGTACCCACTTGTACCCTCCGCTCTTTCTGCATGAACAACAGGAAGGTAACCTTTCTTAAAACCAAGATATTCTATCAGTGGGACAAAAGAACGAGCCCGCTCGGGCATCTTGTTATATTCCCTGATTACCTGAGCACTATAAATACCAAAGTTTGAAATAGACTTATCGGACTTCATACCGCTCAACCAATCAAAGACTGCATGAAATGCTGCTGATGATAGTCGCTTTAAGAACTTATCATGCCTTTCTTGTCTTTGAGCATAAACAATGTCAAAACCTTTCATCACTTTTCTATAAAGATTAGGAATTTCTTCTGGTCTATCCTGTAAATCACAGTCCATAACAACTATCCACTCTCCTTGGACCAATGTCATTCCTGCTTTGATAGCATAATGCTGACCAAAGTTACGAGAAAGGTTCACGCCTTTCACATGCTTATCATCTGCGCAAATCCGCTTAATGACCTCCCAAGAGTTGTCTGGAGACTGGTCATTGACTAATATGATTTCATACTCGTTTGTTATCGGAGTTACCGACTCTGTTATACGGCGGACCAATTCATCGAGCATTTTTTCACCTTTATAAATAGGTGACACAATTGATAGTTTCATTACTTTAATATAATTTTTACAATAAAATTGAACATCTTATTATAGCCCGTATATTCCTTAATATAATCTATAACAATAGACAATATTAAACTCGACACCAAAAGTGTCAAGAATATCAAGCATGGTGATTGGAATTTATAAAATAAAGTTGAATACCAATATTTTGACAACATCAAGTGAATGATATATATATTGGTAGCATATTTACCTAAATAACAGAATATACGCTTAAAGAATTTAGACTTGTTTTGATATGCAACAACAAATATAGCCATACCTATGGTCAACAACGCATATATAGGTATGCCGAATTTCCATATGTCGCACTTGTCAAAGACAAAAGCTAACATCAATAAGGGAGCTATTAATGTAGCCAAAGCCAACATCACCACAGTATTTAAAGACAAACTGGGTATTTGTTTTCTATACATTGCCCATGCCATTCCTATCAGAAAGATTGGAGCATACAAACGTACATTCTGTTCTATTACTCCAACAGCAAAATGCCCCCCCCAATAATGTCAACATTATCAATATACATGGTACTTTTTTCATTCCCCAATATAGGAGTGGATAGATGAGATAGAAAGTTATTATTAAAGAAAAATACCACCATGAATCATTATAAGATTCTTGTCCTCGAATAGCGAAAAACTCTTTTACATATTGCCAAACTCTATGCAAGGACCCTCCTTCTGTTCTTATCGGCTGATTCATTACAAAAGTACCATACAGCACAATCAAAAGAAACACAAACCAAAAATTACTATAGAATTTGAGCAATCTTTTTAAGATAAATCGTATTGAATGAGATTCGGTTTTGGAATATCCTACAGTTAATCCATATCCAGAAATAAACAAAAAGATACTGACACACACATCTCCTATCGCACCGATATATCTAACAAATTGACTATACACTATTCCTTGTGGATTCTGACAATAGAACACATGCCACATCAACATTCCGCAAATTGCCAGTCCCTTCAAGAACAAAGTATCCTGTTTTGTAATTTCTCGTATTGAAAGACTCATTTTCCTTGACTTATTATCCAATCAGCATACTCTCTAATCATATTCTCAATATTACCCTCAGGCTCATATCCAGAATCTCGTTTTAACTTGTCCAAGGAAGCATCCCACACATATCCATCTGCGGGATCTATTCCATACAAGACTATCTGAGATTGACTACCAAGTACCTTTATAATAGTCTGGGCTAACTCAATATTAGAAATCAACAAATCACTGGTTAAATTATAAACACCATGAACTGTGTCTTTCAACAAAGCCAACTCTATACAACGAGAAATATCATCCACATAAAGATAATTCTGCTTACGTGTTCCGTGTCCCAAAAGTGATAGTTTTTCATTTTTCAATGCCTTTCTGACAAATGTCGGGAATATTGTATTAGGATTAACCCTTGTACCTATAGGAGCTGATATACGAAAACTCGCTGTTCTTATGCCATGATACGCACAAGCATAGTTGGCAAGCATTTCCTCGGTATGCTTTGTAATATGATAAACGGTATATGGGCTTAATGGATGATTCTCCGTAATTGGATGTTCTACAGGATGACCAATGACCGGAAGACTTGACAATTGAACAAGAACTTTAATTCCCTTGTTTTCACACATCTCCAACAGTCTTTGCGTTCCACAACAATTGGCTGCGATGACCTCCACACAATGTGGCTCCTTACGCATATCCGCAGCCAAATGCACGACAGCATCAATTTTGACAGAAACCTTATCTGCTATTTTCAAAGCTTCCTCCGTAGATAGGTCACATTGGACATACTCATTCACATGGTTGCTGTCAAAACTTGTTTTTTTACGCCCTAAGCCTATTATATAATGCCCTTTGCCTTTAAGATAACGACTTACATGGTCTCCGATGAAACCATTTGAACCTGTTACTAATATATTCATAATTATGCTAATTCTACTTTAATTTTAGAATAATAGTCTTTTACCTCACGCTGCATTTCATCAAAATCAGAATACTCGAAATGAAGAAAAGCAACACGTTCATTCAAGTGATCTGTAATATCATCTCCAATATTCTTCATGATGAACTGTGTGATGATATGCTTCTTGATGTCTTCAGGAATATTCCAATTTTGAAGTCTGCCATTGTGATCCACCATCACACCATAATGACCACAATAAGGCTTCTCTATCGGCTTTCTCTTAACAAAACTCCAGTCACCACCTGTTTCTGCTACGACTTGCGCCAAATGCCATGGGAAATCTGTAGAATACTCTACAAGTTGCAAGAATTGATTGCCAAATGGTCGTCTCATCATTTCGATGATATTAAACTTATTTCCCTTACGGATGTATTGTAAAGCAAAAATTCCATCTGCCAAATCCAAATCCTTTGCCATATCCTCGATAATAGCAATCAAAGAATCCTTTATCGAATCAATGTCCTTTGCAGGCAAAGTTTCAGCCTGTATCAAATAGGGGTTGATATAGGAATAAGAGTCACAACTTCCACAAGCCACAACCTTTTTGTCATGAAGGAAAGTCACAAATGTCTGTTGGTCACCAGTAACAAATGGCTCCACCAAAATATGCTTAGACCTTGACTTTTTGAAAGCATTGTCCAATGCCTTGATTGCCTCTTCCTTGCATGTAGCCTTCAGAATTCCCTTTCCACCAGTCAAATCATTAGCTTTCACGATAATTGGGAATTCCGCATTTTCCACATAGCTCACAGCTTTGTCAAAATCAGTAAAGACCTTTGAGATTGGAGTTGGGAAGCCTTTTCTTTGTATATATTCCTTAAACAAATCTTTATGATGGAGAAGTTTGGAATTTTCAAATGTATCATGAGTTTTCCATCCCATTTTCTCTGAAACATAAGCAGCAGTTATCGAACCGAAATCGTTCGCACAACTCAAAACTGCCTCTATGTTGTTTTGCTTTACAATATCAAGAACTGCTTCATAATCAGAATAGTCTGCCTTGATATACTCGTCAGCATACTTGTGTGCCATCAACTCTGGCATATTGCCTGTTGTAATGACATAGTAACCAAGTTCGTGACATTTATTAATAATTGGCAGTTCACAGAAACTGCCGTTTAAAACTAAGACCTTTTTCATTATAATTTCAAAATTTAAACATTTTCTATTTTCCTCTACACTTTGTATATTGGAATTATTTTTTTCGTTTATAAGACGATTTGTTCTTCTAAATCTAAATAATATTTATACCATAAAGCAAAATGGAAGTTTCTATAGACATTATTTCCAATTAGAACAAAGACTATTAGAATAATACCACCAACAAGGAAATTATACTGTCCCTATCTTTATTTTCTTTAATTTTTCCATCCTCTAAAATTAGATTAAATCCAATTATGAAAACATATCTTTTTGACTTAATTTTTCTCGTTTCAAACACTAATGAGTTTTTTCACCAATATAGACAAATATTGGATTAAAATCCTCAGCAGCCTTCAATAGGTAAACATCCATAACGTTTCTATTAATATTACATATCAACGACCATTTCTTTGCTTCGTTCTTTACCGAAATCGTCATCCCAAGTCATCAATATTGTTTGATGGGGCTTTTTTGAAAATTCAATATATGTTATTTCAAAACACTGTTGCGTTAACAATTTCGGAAAAGGCAAATAGGACTTATCCATTAACATTTGGATATTATTTTCAATGTCAGTGGTTATCTCAAATGCTACATTATAAGCAACAACCATGCCTTTATTATAGAATTTTAGCTTGTTGTTGGTTCCTATCGGCATCTCAACAACATTTACTTCTCTGTCTACCTTTTGACTTTCAATCTTCGCCAGCTCGTGTGCTTGAATTTGCTGCTGTTTCAGTTTCAAATCTAAAATTTTGGCTTTTCTGTATGGCATTCTAAAAAAAATCACACAATTATTTAGCAAATTTGGCTTGGGCGATTCAAGTTAATAGGAGATCAGCACCTATTTTGGTTATTTTTGCACTTTTCTAAGAAAATATGATGTAACCTAAACACTTATTTATTGAAAATCCGATATTTATTTTTGACAAAACACTTCAACATATCATTCCAATCCTTGAATCGAATTAATCCAACATGATTAGAAGTAATCGGATTACTGCCATATGCACTATAATACAAACATAGAGAATTATCAACCTTTACGACAGAAGGACGATAAGTAACTCTATCATCCCATTGACCTCGCCTGCCTCTTGTCAAAACAACACCTTCGTATTTATATTCATCATTTACTGGCGATACAAAAGAATAAAGTTTTAGCGGATTCCCTTCTATAAGCACCTCATTTCCAATTAGCCAATATTTGCTATTTTCATGAATAACATCTAAATGTGAAATAGTGCCTTTTTTCAAGTGATGCTTTGATTTCAATTCCATCATACCGCCATCTATCATCTCATAATAATTAATGGTACGATATTTACCCTCAAAATCCTCAGCAGAAGAACACCACATGCGATATATACCATCTTCATAAATTAAAGCAGGACTGATACATAATCTTGTTTCATCGAAAGGATTTTTTAAGTTAAGCATAACTTCTTTTTCAGACCAAGTTCTGCCATCATAAGTAAAACGACGATATATTATCTCTCTGTTTTTTCCATCATCAGTAGGATATTTATCTCGTTGAACTCTTCTCCACCAGCATTCAATTCTATGTAAATCAGAATTATATACCAGTTCTGGATCAGAATTATATTCCTGTTCTTTTGGCAGTATTATATCATCTAATGGATTAGCTCCCTCTAATGGGGCAAAATTTTCACCATCCTGAGAAACATACATACAAGGGTTCTCTATGGCATCATTCCATTCCTTTATATGGTGTGAAAACAAACCAGAATTTGTAGCCATTCCATCCTTCTTTAAAATAAAGACAAGATGGATGAAGCCCTTCGTTCCCACCATCATATGTTTCAAGACTAAGAGGAGACTTTGCATTCAACTTTTTAAAACATATTGGTGTATTCTTTATACGGATTAAGCGATGGCGTACTTTAAAGAAAAATTGTTTTATTGTCATTTTTTGAATTTGCTTTTAATTTTTTCAATGATTTTTAATCTCATTTCTTTATCTATCATATATTTATATCCCAATACAGCTGCTAACAATGAAGAAAGGCATACAGATAATATAAAACGAATCCAACCTTCTTCCAGACAAAAATGCAACATTACTACAGGTATGGCTACTGAACCAAAGAAAATAAAACAAGGTAATATTGTCTTGTGCATAAACTCAGATAAACGAAGTTGTGGAATATATGTTGTCATATAATAAACGTTGCACATAGTACCAGCCATATAAGCTACTCCATTATAGGCAAAAGGAACCCAAGCAGGTGCACCCATTTTGAAAGCAATATATGAAATAGGAAGAACCATAATATATATTGTACCATTAGTCAAACTTGTTTTTTTTATATTGCCTGTTGCCTCTACTATATCCATAACTATGCTGGAAATTCCACTCAAAATGCAAAATATCATAACCAAATTGGTAAATATACAAGCACTTTCTGGAACAATGCCTAACCATAGATTTAATACAAAATGTATTTCAGACATTAAAGGGATAGCAAGAAAAGCCATGAGTACGAAACATAAAGATGCACCATCATGAGCTAATTTAATCATTGTTTCGTATTCGCCATCTGCGTAGCGCTTGATTATCTGTGGGCGAATAGCCATTATAATATTGTTAGCAAATCCACCTACAGCATTAGTTACTGTACCAGCTATACCTGAAGCCGCATTTAGTGCCGTTCCAAAAAACAAATTAATTAAAATAGAGATGCCAGATCCTCTTGCCATTACAGCCACATTACCTAAAATATCCCAACCTGAATATGAAAAAATCGGCTTTAATAAAGTTTTATCCCACAAAAAATGATAATGAGTTTCAGGAAAGTGTCGAACACAGTAAATACGATTAAGCACCATAATAAGTGTTGAAACACAAAGGGTAAGCAAGCCATACAATATCAACTTATCCATATTACCTATTAAGAGCAAATAGATAATAACCAATTTCAAGACTGTATTTAATATATCGAAATAAGCATATACATCCATCTTTTCATGGGCAACAATTGCAGAGCTATAAGGAGTTTGAGTAACTCCAAACATAAGAGAAATGATACTGAACTGATAGACACAATTAGCTGCAAACATTCGCCCTTCGGGGATAACCAATTTATAATTGACCATCCATAAACCTATAGTTTCTAAAAGAACAAAAAGAATACAGGCTATTATAATGTGTATAGTCAAGGTTGTTGAAAATGTATCTTTCAATCGCTTTGCATCACCGCGACCTAACTCAAAGGTAATAAAACGAGAGGTAGCCCCAATCATGCATACTTGAATAACATTAAACATTGCAATGACACTACCTACAACTGCATTTATTCCATAATCATCTACTCCTAATGTTCTGAGAACCACTCGACCTGTCACCAATGACAGAGCGAGAGATATAAACATACGGAGATATAAATAAAGCGTATTTTTTGCTATTCTACTATTATTTTTTGTTTCGTCAGACATATTTTTATTTATACTAATATTTTATTCTACCGTTACACTCTTTGCCAAATTCCTTGGCATATCTACATTCAATCCCTTATCTACTGCCACATAATACGCAAGTATCTGGAGTGGTAATACACTCAGTAAAGGTACAAGTGCATTGAGGGTCTGTGGAATCTCAAGTACGGAATCGGCAATATTCTTCACTTGCTCATCTCCCTCTGTTACCACTGCTAGGATGCGTCCGTTGCGGGATTTTACTTCCTGCATATTGCTGATAATCTTCTCATACAACTGGTGATGTGTGGCAAGGAAGACGATTGGCACATCGGTATCTACCAAGGCTATCGGACCATGTTTCATCTCGGCTGCAGGATAGCCCTCGGCATGAATATAGCTGATTTCCTTTAGCTTCAAGGCTCCCTCTAATGCTACGGGATAGTTGAATCCTCGACCGAGATAGAGGAAATTATGTGCATAGGTGAATACTTTAGCCAGTCGGGAGATCGATGGCGTCTGCTCCAACACTTTCTCCATCTTGCCGGGTATCTCTGCCAACTCGGCGATGGTCTCTACATAGTCTTTTTCGGAAAGGGTGCCAAGCTCATGACCTAACGCCAAGGCAAAGAGGGTAAGGACGGTGACCTGACCGGTGAAGGCCTTGGTACTCGCCACGCCT
>OLZH01000728.1_pt1 | contig 10802 bp, 8 predicted proteins | sample 1673821 | NCBI WGS metagenome assembly OLZH01 (sample SAMEA103958128, study PRJEB25191) | human gut metagenome | reverse complement strand
TTATTCAGCATATTATAATCACCATTTAATTATATGTAAAAAAGATGAATTAATATTCATCTTTCAATTAGTTCATACTACTTTTAACCATCCATAATTGTTTTTCAAAAAATTTATAACTATTTCCATACTTTTGTAATGATGATGGTGCACTTGCTGAAAGTACCATTATTAGACCTAGAGATAATAATAATATAACAGTTATTAATAAGATAAAATCCAGTTGATTATTTGCAAATTTTGAAAATTTTCTTACTTTTTTATTTTTAGCCATTCTTATCTCCTTTATTAGATAATATTCAATCCAACTACACAAAGGATTAATGTAATTAAACTAAATACTGTTACAATTTTATTCTCACTCCATCCAGATAATTCAAAATGATGATGAATTGGTGTCATCTTGAAAATTCTTTTTCCTGTTTTTTTATAATATGTAACTTGAATCATTACAGAAAGTGTCTCTAATACTGGAATTAATGCAATTACAATTAATAATAGTGGCATTTTAAGAACAAGTGCCATTGCAGCAATTACACCACCTAGCATTAAAGAACCTGTATCCCCCATAAACATTTTCGCAGGATGTAAATTAAATATTAAAAATGCTAAATTACATCCACATACTATTGTTCCAAATATAATAATTTCTTTTACGTCAAAGATAACTCCTATTACTGTTAAACATGCAACTATAATTGTTGTTACACTTGTAGCTAGCCCATCTATACCATCTGTTAAGTTAACAGCATTTGTAGTAGCAAGCATTACTATAATTGCAAAAGGTATATAAATCCACACTGGAATATTCACAAAAGTTTTTATTATTGGAATGTAAATATCTGTTCCTATATTTAATACATTTAATAAATACAATACAAAACATACAGAAATTACTAACAATCCTAACATTTTATATGTTGGTTTTAATCCATCTGTATTTTTTAATACCATTTTTTTAAAATCATCTATAAATCCAACTATTCCAAAGCCCAATGTTGCAAACAATAATGGAATTATCCTCTTTACAATATCTGCTTTGTCATCCATATAATAAATTAGCATAACACCTATACTTAATAATGTAATTGCTATTATAGATATAATTCCTCCCATTGTTGGAGTTCCTTTTTTGGACAAATGTGACTTTGGACCTTCTGTTCTTTCTTGTTGGCTTACTTTTAATCTTCTTAATATTGGTAAAATAATTATTCCTAGTATTAGGGCTACGCCAAAGGCTACCAATAATATTTTTATCTGCAAATTCATTTAATCTCTCACCCTTACTTTTTCTTTTTTGTGCTCTTTTCTTCTTGTTTTTTCTTTAGCTCATCTGTAATTTCTATTACTATTTTTTTCTCATCAAATTCATTTTTCTTTCCTTTTACTTCTTGGTACATTTCATGACCTTTTCCTGCTATTACTACAATATCTAATTTATTTGCCATCTCTATTGCAGCTTTTATAGCTTCTTTTCTATCTTCTATAACTTTGTAATTTGCTTTGGTTTTCTTAATACCTTCTTCTATTTCTTTTATAATCTCTGAAGGTTCTTCATCTCTTGGATTGTCTGATGTAATAATAGTATAATCACTTATTCTTCCTGCAATCTCTCCCATTAGAGTTCTTTTATTTTTATCGCGATTACCACCACAACCAAATACGCAAATTACTCTTCCTCTTGTATATGATTTTACAGCATTTAAAATGCTTTCTAAGCTTTCTGGAGAATGAGCATAATCTATCATTATAGGAATTTCTAGTTTATTGTCTATCATTTCTGATCTTCCTGGTACTCTAACTTCTACCAAACCTTCTTTTATCGTATCTGCATCACAGCCAAATTGTAAGGCAACAGCGATAGCTGCCAAAGAATTATATACACTAAATCTTCCTGGTATACATGCTTTTACTCTTTCATTTCTTTCTCCTATTTTTACTCTAAAATCTACATATGAGTTTGTTATTGTGATGTCTTTAGCTAATATCTTAGAATAATTATCTATACCATATGTTATATATTCTGGTCCTGGTACTAATTTAGGAAGTTTTATAGCATATAAATCGTCTGCGTTTATATATGCTCTTTTACACATAGTAAATAATTTGCATTTTGTCTCGAAATATTCTTTCATATCTGCATGTTCTTTTTCGCTTATGTGTTCTTCTGATAAATTTGTAAAGATTCCTATATTGAAATCTGAACCATATACTCTATTTAATTTTAAACTTTGTGATGATACTTCCATAACTACAACATCACATTTAGCTTCTGCCATTTTTGCAAATAGTTCTTGTAATTCTAAGCTTTCTGGTGTTGTTCTTTCACTATCTCCTAAATCTTCTGCTCCAATATAGTTGTGGATTGTTCCTATTAATCCAACTTTTAATCCCTTTTTTTCTAACATAGATTTTATCATATATGTAGTTGTTGTTTTACCTTTTGTTCCTGTTACACCTATTAATTGGAATTTTCTAGATGGATTGTCATAATAATTGCAAGCAATTTGAGCCATCGCAAGCCTTGCATCTGGAACAACTAATAAAGTTGTATCATCTTTTATTTTTAGTTCTTTTAAATTTGTTCCTTCTTCTACTAATACTGCTTTTGCTCCTTTTTCTACTGCTTCTCCTACATAATCTGCTCCGTCTGTTTCATACCCTTTTATAGAAATAAATAAGTCCCCATTTTCTACTTTTCTAGAGTCATTTTTTACAGAATTTATCTCTATATCGATATCTCCTTTAGCTTTTATACCTTCAATACCTGCTAATATATTTTTAAGGTTCATAAATATACCTCCATTTTATACAATTTTACGAATACATTATATAGCAACTAGTTTTATATATCAATATAAACTTTTGTTTCTTTTGTTATTTTTATTCCTGGTTTTGGAATTTGTTCTTTTACATATGTCTCGTTTTCGTTGATTTCTTCGGTTAAATTATTTATCTCTAGCTCTAATCCTAATTCTTTTAAAATTTCTCTGGCTTCTTTCACTGTTTTATTTCTTATTTCTGGCATTTCTACTTCTTCTTTTTCTTCCTCTTCTGTTTCTTTATCTTGCTTAAGTTCTAGATATGGCAATACTTCTCCTAATATTTGACCTCCTACTGGGGCAGCAACACCTCCTCCTTGGTGTCCCCCTTCTCCTGTTGGATTATATAAAGTAACTAAAATTACAACTTGTGGGTCAGAAATTGGTGCTACTCCCATAAATGAAGTTACATATTTATTTGTATTAACTCCGTCTTCTGATGTTCCTGTTTTACCACCAACTAAATATCCTTGTACCTGTGCGTTTCTTCCTGTTCCATCTTCTACTACAGATTGCATCATACTAAGCACACTATTTGCTGTTTCTTCTGATATTACTCTATCTCCTTTTTTTACTTCTACTTCTTGTTTTTCTCCTGTTTCGGAATCAATTATTTCTTTAACTACTCTAGGTTCTATATATTCTCCACCATTTGCTATACTAGAAACTGCAGTTACCATCTGCAATGGTGTTACCTCGAATCTTTGCCCAAAACTTATTGTTGCTAATTCTACTGGTCCAACTTTATCTTTATCTAAAAATATTCCTTTAGCTTCTCCTGGCAAGTCAATTCCTGTTTTCTTAAAAAACCCAAATTTTTCTAAGTAATCATAATATTTATCTTTACCTATTTTTTGCCCTAATGCAATAAATACAGGGTTGCATGAATTCATAAGAGCTTGCCTTAAACTCTGGGTTCCATGTGGTCTATAATATCTCCAACATTTTATTCTAACACCTGCAATCTCTATTCCACCACCACAATTAAATTCTCCTTCTTTATCGGTAGTTGTTATTCCCTCTTCTAATGCTGCAGAAGAAGTTATTAATTTAAAAGTAGAACCTGGTTCATATGTATCTGCAATTGCTTTATTTCTCCATTTAGCTTGTAACTGTTTATTCTTTTCACTACTATCCATATTTTCACTATTTTCTAATTCGTATGGATTATTCAAATCATAGTTTGGATATGTAGCCATCGCTAAAATATCCCCATTGTTTGGATTCATAATAATTACATTTCCACCATCTGTACATTCATTATCTATACATGCATTTTCAAGATATTTTTCTGCAATTGATTGAATAGTTAAATCTATAGTTAGGACTAAATCTTTTCCTTTCTCTGCTGCAACATATGTTTCTTCTAATTGCTGCATATCTCCACCTTTTGCATCTGTTAGTTTTTCTATCTGCCCACTTTTTCCTTTTAAAATATCATCATATTTTGCTTCTATTCCGTCTAATCCTTGATTGTCACTTCCACAAAAGCCTATAACTTGTGATGCCACTGTGCTATATGGATAATACCTTTTAGTGTCTTCATCTATATTTATTCCAGCTTCTATATTATTATCTTTCATCCATTGTCTTAGTTCATTTGTTTTATCTTTCTCTACTTTTTTGGCAATAGTTTCGATAGAACTTCTTTTTTGGACTTTTTTTAATGTTTCTTCATAATCTAACTCTAATATATCTGACAATGCTTTACTTACCAATTCTTTTTTATCTTCTGGAATATTGGTAGAATTGACAGTGACAGTTTCTACCGTACTGCTTTGAGCAAGTATATTTTCTCCTGTAGCATCATATATTGTCCCTCTTTTGGAGGTTATCTTTCTATTTAATGTTTGTTGTTCATATGCCAGCTGTTTTAATTTATTCCCATCTACAAATTGGATAACAGCCAGTCTTACTATTAATAATATAAGTAATATTGCAGAAACAATTATAATCCATAACATCATTTTTTTACTTTTTATGCTAGATACAGTTTGCATTTTACACCTCTTAATAGCCAAATTTCTTTTTACTATTCTATGTGCCAACAGCTTGTTTAAATAACAAAAATCCCCGAAAGAAAATTTCTACTTCTTTCGGGGACTATATTTTTATAATTTTTCTAATACTTTTGCTACTCCATCTTCATCATTTGATGAAGTTATATATTTTGCTTGTTTTTTTATATATTCTAATGCATTTCCCATTGCAACTGAATTTGGAGTTGTATTAAACATAGAAATATCATTTTCTCCATCTCCAATTGTTATAATTTCTTTTCCGGTTAAATTTAAATATTCACATATCATATGTACTGCCTTGCCTTTTGAGATAGTAGCAGAAGTTATATCACAATAATAGTTTTTACTTGGCTTTAATTCAGGATTTTTTAACTTTTTTGATTCGTTTACTATCTTTATATCATAAATTTTTTTTGCCAAATATCTTTTTAATTCCAACATTTTTTCAATATCAGGACTTGATACTACACATTGCACAATATTTTCGTTTTCTATAATATTTTCTAATTCTTGTATGGTTTTCTCTTTATCCTTTTCGTCTGGATATGCCGCCTTGTTTAAAACCATTTCTTCATTATAATTAAATTTTATCGTATATCCATTTTCGTGTGCATATTCTAATAATTGTTTTACTACTTTCTTTTTAATTGGTTCACTAAAAATTTCTTTTTTCTTTAATTCGTCATAACAAGAAGCTCCATTTGATGAGATAATATATGGGCTTGTCCCTATTTGCTTTTGATAATTTATTGCATCTTTCCTAGCCCTTCCAGAAGTTAATATTATCTTAATTCCCTTTTGTATACATCTTCTTATCTCATATTGTGTTTTCTCGCTTATTTCTCCTTTTGAATTTGTTAATGTCTCGTCAATATCTATAAATACCGCTTTTATCAATTTATATTTTCTCCTTTCAGTTTTTCTAATTATCTCCTATTCTACTTTAAATATAACTTGACAAAATCCAAGTCAAAATTTTCTTCATCTTTTTTGGCTGTATTTATAAACTCTTCCACCATCTCTTTGGTATATTTACTACTTTTCTTTTCATAGAATTTCTTTAGTGGTTTTTGCAAATCCATCATTACCTTTGTTGCTTTATTTACATTTTGCTCTTTCATTAATTTATCCATTTTTTCCATTTCGTGGTCAAAGATTTTTTTACCTATTTTGGTATTTTTAAATTGCTCTAATGTATTTTCTACAGTTAAATCCTTTAAATCTATATATCTTGTAGGTATTTTATGTCCTAATATTTCTTCAAAATCAGTATCACTAACATCTTCGATATTTCCAGTCATATATATACTTGGAAATTCTTTATTTATAGTAGTTCCATCTATTTCCAAATTGGCTTTTAACACAATATCCTCTACATTTTTCCCTACATAGATATTATATGTTCCTTTTTCTATATTCCATTTATTTTGGTTTACATCATAATAAGCTAATTCATCTTTACTTATTTTTATCATTACTTCTTTTTCTTCTTCTGGCTCTAATTCAACTTTCTCAAATCCTTTTAATTCTTTCTTTGCTTTAAATATTTTTGAATTTTCTTGTCCAATATATACTTGTGCAATTTCTTTTCCTGCTACTTTTCCTGTATTTTTTATTTTGAAGCCTACAATGATATTTTCTTCATCTTCTTCTACATTTAAATTAGAATATTCAAAAGTCGTATAACTTAATCCATATCCAAATGGGAATAAAACATTCTTACTTATTTTGTCATAATATCTATACCCAACATAAATACTTTCCTTATATTCTACACTTACTTCTGTTCCTGGATAATAATTGTAGCAAGGTGTATCTTCTAATCTTAATGGATATGTTTCTGCAAGTTTTCCACTAGGATTTACTTTTCCAGTTAAACAATTTACCATTGCTTCTGCTCCAGCTTCTCCTCCTAAGTAACCTGTAATTATCGCTTGTACATTATCTTTCCATGGCATTAAAATTGGTGAACCATTTGAAAGTACAATTACAACTTTTTTATTTACTTTGCAGATTTCTTCTATTAATTTATTTTGGTTAGCTGGAATATCTAATGTAAATCTATCCATTCCTTCTGATTCAAAATTTTCTGTAAGTCCAACACATAATATTACTAATTCACTATTCTTAGCCACTTTTATAGCTTCTTCTCTTAAAGTTACATCATTTTCGCTTTCTACCCTTTCATATCCTTGTGCATAACTACATTCTATACCTTGCTCTTTTAAACAATCTAATAAATTAGTCAATCTATATGGATTTATCGTAGAACTACCTGCACCTTGATATCTTGGTCTTTTAGCCATATCTCCTATAACTGCTACTTTTTTATTTTTTATTGGTAAAATATTTTCATCATTTTTTAATAAAACAATAGAATCTTCTGCTAATTTTCTTGCTATATCATGGTGTTCTTGTCTATTATATTCTTTTAAAGTTTCTCTTTCTGCACCTTTAAATGCATATTCTAAAATTCTACTAACTACTTCATTTAGATATTCTTCTGATACTTTTTTATTTTTTACTGCCTCTATTATTTCTTCTACACCATTTCCTCTGCCACCAGGCATTTCTATTTCATTACCTGCAAGTAGTCCAGAAACTCTATCATTTTCTGCTCCCCAATCAGTTATAACTAAACCATTAAACTCCCATTCTTTTCTTAAGATATTCATTAATTCTTGGTTTTCGTTACAATATGTTCCATTAAGTTTATTGTATGCGCTCATAATAGACCATGGCTTTGCTTCTTTTACAATCTTTTCAAAGGCTTTTAAATAAATCTCTCTTAAAGTTCTTTCATCTACAACTGCATTTATTGTTCTTCTTCTATTTTCTTGGTTATTTGCTGCAAAATGCTTTACACAAGCTCCTACCCCATTTGTTTGCAATCCTTTTACATATTCACTTGCTAATACTCCTGTTAAATATGGATCTTCTGAGAAATACTCAAAATTTCTTCCACATAATGGTGTTCTCTTTATATTTATTGCAGGTCCTAAAACAATATCTACATTCTCATAAGCTGCTTCTTCTCCTAAAGTATTTCCTAACATGTATGCAGTTTCTTTATTCCAACTGTTTCCTATTGTTGATGAAGCAGGAAAACAAGTCGAAATTTCACTTTCATTAATTCCTAAATTATCTGCTTTAGTTTTTTGCACTCTTAGTCCATGTGGTCCATCTGACATTGTAATACTTGGAATATTAAGCTTTTCTATAGCTTTACTATGCCAATAATCTCCTCCCACACATAAACTTGCTTTTTCTTCTAAAGTCATTTTATCTATTAATTCTTTATATTTCATAGCATACCTCCGTATTTTAGTTATACTAATATATCACAATTTATTCCATAATACAATTGACTAAATTAGTTTTACATAATATAATGTATATATTAACCCTGTTGGCAAAGAAAGGATGATGTTTATGCCAATGTTTTCGATTATCATTCCGGTATATAACTCTGCAAAGACTATACGGGAATGTCTGGAAAGTATCGTAACACAATCTTTCCCCGATTTTGAGGTAATCATCGTAAACGATGGTTCTACCGATGAAACAGAGAAAATTGTAAAGAGCTTTTCAGAAAATGATTCCAGAATAAAACTGTATAGCTTTCCTAATTCTGGAGTATCGGAAACTCGTAGACGTGGTATCTCTCTTGCAACTGGTGAATACATTCTCCAAGTTGATTCAGATGATACCATCAATTCGGAGTTGCTCGATAGGCTCGCAGAGGTAATCTGTAAATTCGGATTTCCCGAAATTATCAGATTCCAATGTGAACTCGTTGGTGACAACCCCGAAAAAGATCACCAACGATACAACTGTCATTCGAAATTGTATCGTGTTATGCCGGGTATGGAGGCCTTAAAGTTATGGTCCAAACCTGACAAAAAGTATGCATTGTATTGGCTTTTTGCTATAAAGAAATCAGTTTTTGCCGAACTGCTCTTTCTTCCGCAGCTAAGATGCCACGAAGACCTTGCACTTATACCTCTTTTAATAGCAAAATCTGCTACAGTTGTTGGTATTGACTATGTTGGATATAACTACACTTATGTGAGTGAGTCTAGCATTACCAACAAAGCAGACATCACATCAGAAAGAATACGTGCTATGGACTTCCTTGCTGCATACGATTACGCGATCGAAAACTTTCTGAAGATTGATAACATCGGTCCAAGTGATGTATCTTTCTTCTTGAGAGATTTCGACGCAAGAAAAGAAGATAAGTTTAATTCGCTTTCAGCCCAGCTGAAAGAAGAGTTATACGATCTCTTCCACTAACCAAAAACCCTCTGCTATGCAACACACAGCAGAGGGTTTTTGTTAGTATTTTATACCATAACTTGCAATTGGCCTTTTTTTAGGACCGCACGGCATACAAGTTTCTTTTAAAAACTCATACAACCTCACATAAATCTTGTCACTTTTAAGTGACTGCTCAAGACCAAACATTTTTACTCTTTTTAATGCTTGGTTCAAAGTGTTCTTGTCTAAAAGAACAAGTCCTTTCAAGCTTAAACACATTCTAGCAAGTTTTTCGGAATTAAATCCGATTTTCTCGCAAACAGCGTCGCTACTTATCTTTCCATCATACCATTCCTTAAAAAGTGGTATGTTCTCTTTTGGGTTCAAAACCTTTTCTGCCAATTTCCAGTTGATATCTTCCTCAGAACTCGCAAACCCCTGCTCCAAAATCCAAGTGCTCATAATTTCTTTTTCATCAAGTAGTAATTCTGCTATACCATATTCTTCCAAAGTTTTGTTTTCTTTACCAAACTTAAACTCCGGATGCATCATAAGCCACTTGTGGAGGTTGACATATAGCATAAGTTCTTGCTCGCAAGTTACCCCAAGTTCAACGGTGTTACCATTTACCTGAGTTTCCCCATACTTATATACAGCAAGTTTTCTCTTTTTGTAACCGTTAAAGACATCAAGAATTTCAAATTTACCTACGGGCATATTAGAGATACCTCCATTTTTATATGCAAGTACAGCCATTTCTAAATGTTTTGGAATCATATATTTTATCCCTGTCTTGCACATGAAAAATGAAGTTGACGATCTCCACGAATTAGGGAATAACTTTTTCTTTACGTCTTCTCTAATTCTTCCCAGTCTGCAGGAGTCTGGGCGATTAACTCCATCCAGTTCCGCAAACCTGTAGACAGCACGCTGGACATCTTTAGGATATGAATCAACAAATGATTTAATCATATCATAAAGAATTTCTCCGTCATTTAATTTTGACAGAAATGATTCATTCAGCAAAATCATTGATTCAGGGAAAATATACATATTATTTACCTCCCGAGTAACATCAATTCCTCTTATTTTACCATTTCCGTCTATCTCGTTATAGAACAGCTCTTGATTTCTAATTACAATAAACCAAAGTCTTATCCATTTTACTCTTTCTACGACGGACATTTCTTCCGGAGCATCAAGCTTTGATGCCATCTTGTTTGCTGCCTCTTCGAAGGATACAGAATAACTCATTGCGTTCTCAACTGAACGTATACCGTCCATATAATTCTGTATCAAATTATTTATCTTTGAACGCTTTTTTTCATCATACTCTTCCTCAGACAATCCATAAAATATGCACATCTTTTTATAGATACTAGGATTATCTTTTTGAATGAAGTCCTTCATAAATTTTTTAACTCTAATTGCAGAAATTTTACCAGCAACATCACCTGGTGCTAAGTTTTGATAGATAATCGCAAATGCCTTAGCATCGTTGTAGGAGAATTTATCACGATCTATAACTCTTTCAAGCAACCGATCTACTTCATTTTCTCCCTCACTTTTTGCTAATGGAAATAACTTTTCTTTTGACATATTATTTGCCTCCTAAATTTTTTCTTTTGTTATGGCATAAAACTTTTGAATACTAAATTTGCCATACTTTTTTATTTTACCACATTATGTTAATTTTTTC
>OLZH01000713.1_pt1 | contig 10989 bp, 12 predicted proteins | sample 1673821 | NCBI WGS metagenome assembly OLZH01 (sample SAMEA103958128, study PRJEB25191) | human gut metagenome | reverse complement strand
CCTGCCGGTGGTGTTTGTTCTCGGCATGATTGCCGACGCCGCTTCGGCCGTCCCGTTCGGCGCGGGACTGACGGCAATGCTGGTGATGTATCTTCTGGTGACCAATCTGATCAGGTATCTGAACGGCCGCATTTTTATTGTTTTGTGGATTGGAATCGCCGCTTTGCTGCCGGTCTGTCTGCTGACCGAATGGATGCTGCTTTCCTTTTACCATGAACGGGCACTGCCGCTTTCGCTGCTGTTTTTTTCCTATCTGACAAGCCTTGCCTGCTATCCGCTGGTGGGAGGTCTCAACGCTTTGGTTCTGAACCGGTTTTTGCAGGATGACGAATAGATGAACCGCGACAATGACAAAGGCAAGATTTTGATCGGACGGACGCTGGTATGGGTCGGCGTTCAGTTTGCGATGCTGCTGCTGATCATCGTCAGGCTTTACTATCTGCAAGTTTATCAGGCGGACAAGTTCAGCACCATGGCGGACGAAAACCGGATTTCGACCCGGCTGCTGATTCCGCCGCGGGGAGAAATCGTCGACCGCAACGGCAAAATTCTGGCCGGCAACCGGCAGAATTTTCAGGCGATGATTGTGGCCGAGCAGACAACCAGCATTGAAGACACGCTTAAGAAAGTGAAGAAGATTCTGCCGATTTCCGAGGACGAGGAAGAGAGAATCCGTCAGGATCTGAAGAAATACCGCCGTTTTGTGCCGATAAAGATCAAAGACGGCCTTAACTGGGAGGAAACCGGGCGGATCCTGCTGGCGTCGCCGGACATACCGGGAATCGTTATTGACGACGGTCTCAGCCGCTATTATCCATACGGGGAACGGACGGCACATTTGCTCGGCTATGTGGCTTCGGTTTCGGAAAAAGACCTGAAAAAGGATAACGATCCGTTGCTTGAAGTGCCCGGTTTTAAAATCGGCAAGGACGGAATCGAAAAACGGTTTGAAAAAGAACTGCGCGGCACCGGCGGCAACCTGAAACTGGAAGTGAACGCACTCGGCCGGGTAATGAAGGAAATCGAACGGGTGGACGGCGTGCCGGGAGAAAGGCTGCAACTGACGATAGACGCCAGACTGCAGGAAAAGGCTTATGAACTGTACGGTGAAGAAAGCGGCGCCGCGGTTCTTCTTGATGCGGAAAACGGGGAAGTGCTGGCTTTCGTGTCGACGCCTTCGTACAATTCCAACGACTTTGTCAACGGCGTCAGTTCCAAAATATACGATGCCCTGCTGGCCAACGAAAGAAGTCCGCTTTTGAACAAAGCGATTGCCGGACTGTATTCTCCGGGTTCCACTTTCAAAATGATTGTGGCGCTGGCGGCGTTGGAGGAAGGCATCATTACCAAGGATACAAAAGTGTATTGTTCCGGCCGCATGCAGCTCGGCAACCACTTTTTCCACTGCTGGAAGAAATACGGGCACGGCGCGGTGAACGTGGTGGAGGCTCTGCAACATTCCTGCGACATTTTCTTTTATGACGTCGCTCAGCGGCTGGGGATTGAAAAAATTGCCGCCATGTCCCGCCGTTTCGGACTGGGGCTGCCGACGGGAATCGAACTCGGGGGAGAAAAGGGCGGTTTGATTCCGAGCAAAAAGTGGCGGCTGGAACGCTTCGGCGAGCCGTGGCAAACGGGCGAAACGCTGATTGCCGGCATCGGTCAGGGATATATCATGACCACGCCGCTGCAGTTGGCGGTAATGACGGCAAGAATCGCCAACGGGGGGCGGGAAATAAAACCGACTTTCGTCAAAACCGGCGAAAAGGAACGCCAAAAGATCAGAAACATGCGTTTGAACAAAAATCATGTCGACTGGGTGAAGGAAGGCATGTGCGCGGTTGTCAACCGCCCCGGCGGCACCGCTTTCGGTTCGCGTTTTAATTTTGAAGGGCAGGAAATGTGCGGCAAAACCGGCACCACCCAGGTGCGGCGGATTACCATGAAAGAACGCCAGAGCGGCATCGTCAGACAGGAAGACCTGCCGTGGAAATATCGCAATCATGCGCTGTTTGTCGGCTATGCGCCGCAAGACAAGCCGAAATATGCGGTGGCGGTGCTGGTCGAACACGGCGGCGGCGGTTCTTCGGTGGCGGCGCCGATCGGAGCAAAACTTCTGCGGGAAGCGCTGAAACTTGACAAGGAGAACGGCAAATGATGTATAAACCCTATAAACTGGGATTGCATAATCCGAACCTTACTTTTCGGGAAAAGCTCCGTCATTTGAACTTTACCTATTTTATACTGATTTCCCTGCTTGCTATGGCCGGCGTGATGATGCTTTATTCCGCCGCCAACGGCAGATGGGACGGCTGGGCGGTCAACCATGCGCTGCGTTTTGCGTTGGGGTTTGCGGTAATGTTTGCCGCGTCGATGGTCGACATCAAACTGTTTTTGCGCTATGCTTATCCGTTTTATTTTGCGACCCTGGCGCTGTTGATTGTGGTTGAAGTGGCCGGCTATACCGGCATGGGTGCCACCCGCTGGATTGATCTGAAATTTATCAAATTGCAGCCCTCCGAACTGATGAAGATCGCGTTGGTGATGGCGCTGGCCAAATATTTCCACACTTCGACCCTGCAAAGTATTGAAACCGTCCGCGGAATCGTGCCGCCGCTGATGATGGCGCTGGTGCCGGCCGCGCTGATCATGGCACAGCCGGACCTCGGCACGGCGATGATGCTGTTGTTTACCACCGGCGTCATCCTGTTTGCGGTCGGCGTGCAGGTGTGGAAGTTTGTCGCGCTGGGCGGAATGGCGGCGGTTCTGATGCCGATCGGCTGGCATTTTCTGCATGATTATCAGAAGTTGAGGGTGCTGACTTTTCTTGATCCGGAGCGCGATCCGCTGGGTTCCGGCTATCATATCATGCAGTCCAAAATCGCGCTCGGTTCGGGCGGCGTTTTCGGCAAGGGTTTTCTGAAAGGCACTCAGAGTCATCTTAATTTTCTGCCGGAAAAACATACCGATTTTATTTTTACCATGCTGTCGGAAGAGTTCGGGCTGATCGGCGGAGTTGTCATCATTCTGGTCAACATGCTTATTCTTGCCTATAGTTACGCTTTTGCCATGCGGACCACCAGCTATTTCGGCAAGCTGCTGATTATCGGGTTGGCCACCAATTATTTTCTTTACGTTTTCATCAATATTGCGATGGTGCTGGGACTGCTGCCGGTGGTCGGAGTGCCGCTGCCGCTGATTTCCTACGGCGGAACGGTTATTTTGTCGGTTTGTGCCAGTTTCGGCGTGATTATGGCCGTTTATATCAACAAGGATACCAACCTCGGCAAGGAATGACGGCGTTTTTTCCGCCGATGCCTGCTTCATTCCGGCCGAACCCGGTTTTCCGGTTTTGTTCCGGTTGCCGTTTTTATACCGGTATTCATTCTTGTTGCCGTCACCGTTTCATATTCATTTTTTTTTCACACTCGTTTCCGTTCCCGCATTTCTGTTCTCTCCCGTTTTCATACTTTCAGCCTTACTACCGCTTCTGACCTCTGTTCCCCTGCATTTTTCCCGTTTCCGTACCTTTGTTTTTACTTCTTCCACATTTGTTTTCTCTTCCGTACTTGCATTTTCCTGTCCGCTTCCTCTTCCTCTTCCTCTTCCTCTTCCTCTTCCTCTTCCTCTTCCTCTGTTCCCTCTTGCCAAGCTTTTCTAACGGATGTTTCCGATGAGCGGGAAGTTTGAAATTTAGCCGTGTTTTTTTGTGTAAAATAGTGTTTTTCGGTGGGTGACAAGGCAATAAAAAACCCCGCAGATACGGGGTTTTTTGTGAATTAGGAAGGGCTGTCAGTGAACAAAAATCCAGACTTCCGCACCGTCGGCCTGGGCGCTGGTTTTTGCGCTTAAGTTAATGTTGCCCGGGTTGACGCCCATGGCGGCAATTTCTTCAAAGATTTTGTTTGCATGTTCCTGCGCTTTGCCGGCCGCAGAGCCGTTTGATACGGCAACAACTTCAAAAACGGTGTTGCTTTTGCGGTTAACGGCGGCTTTAACGGCCGTGCTCAGGCCTTCTTTGTAGCTGACGTTGTCGTTTTTGAATTTGGCGACAAACAGGGGTTTGCCGCTGCGAACCGCCGCTGCCGACGCTGCTGCCGTTTGGGTATTGCGGGAAGCGGCCTTGCTGCCGAACAAAACCGGACGGGGTGCCGGCGCGGGTGCCGCGTTGCGAAATCTGCCGACGCGGATGGCCGTATTCAGGTTGCCGATCTGGTTTTGGGCGGAAACGAGATATTGTTGCTGACGGGCGGAATCGTCATTGACTTCGCTGTTGATGCTGTTGATGCTGACAAGCAGCTGTTCGGCTTCGTTTTGCAGATTGTGCAGCTGGCGGTGGTCTTCGTCAACCGCGCCGGAAATGCTGAAAGCCGCGCGGATCGAATCGATCAGGTAAACGGTGGATGTGGCGTCGTTGGCGACTTTGACCGACAGATTGTTCAAGGCGTTGGCGTTCATTGACATCGTCTGCACGTTGTTTTGCGCCTGCTGCAGCATGTTGTACAGATTAGGGTTGCCGGGCGTGGTGCCGATTTGCAGCTTGCTTTCGATTGAGCCGACGGTATTGTTATACTGAGTCGAATTGACGGTAATGTTCTTTTGAATTCTTGTCAGTTCTTCGCGGTTGCTCTGGTGACAAACTTTGATTTGTTCCAGTTCCTGACGGAAAGCGATAATCTTTTGTCCGACAAAGGTTCCGGTGTTGGCGCCTTTGGCGTCTTCGTAAGAGCCGCTGCGGACGACAATGTTGCCGTTTCCCGCGGAATCGCTGCCGAGCAGGGAAGGAAAGCCGGCTCCCGAGCATGCGGAAGTAAGAACAACCGTTGACGCGACCAATAATTTCATTGCAATGTTTTTCATGTAATCTGCTACCTTGTCAATATATGATTTAAATCCGTAACTTAATGTTTTTTTACACTTTTCACGCCTGTTGTAAAGATAAATTTGTCAGAAACAAATAAGTATTTTCATGTCTGCCCTGATATTTAACAGAAAAAAATTAAATTTGTTTAAATTTTGCTTGCAAAAAAAAACAAAAGGCTGTATTAAAGCTTTTGTGAAATGAAAAAGATGCGCTCGTAGCTCAATTGGATAGAGCATCTGACTACGGATCAGAAGGTTGTGAGTTCGAATCCCGCCGAGCGCGCCATAAAAAATCCTCCCGCAAGGGAGGTTTTTTTTATGTCCCGGGTTCGACCTGGCGCGGGAAGCCGGGAAAGAAACAAACTTGCGCCCGGCATCAGAGGCATAATGACGGGAATAAAAACGAGCGGCGCCTGGAATTTGAAAGGATTCGGAATGTCCGGCGGCGGGAACGAACCGTGCAATGCGGATTCGGTTGAATGCGGATAGGCGTTTGTTTGCGGAAAAATGCGTTAGTCGTCGATCTTTCTGTCGTCGATTTTATTGCCTTGTTTGTCGATGTAAAACCATTGGTCGCTGTCCCAGTAATGATATTCTCCGCCGGAATTTCCGACCGGGCGGCTTTCCCCTTCATAGGTGACTTTTGCTCTGCCGTTTTTAAACGGGTAGCCGAAAGCATATTGCGGTTCGATCAAAATGATGCCGTCGGGCGTGGCATAGCCGATTTTTCCGTTGTCGTCGTTGACGATGCGGACGGTGCCTTCGCTGACGTAATCGTCGCCGTTATCATATTGATAGTTCGAGTAATGGGAAATGCAGCCGCCAAGCAGCAGCGTCAGCAGACAAAGCGTATATTTCATTTTTATTTCTCCCCGTTGCGGATACGGTGCCGATTATAGCGGGAAATCCTTAATATTTTATGCAAATATAAAAACGTTCCAGCCTTGCGGGCGGGAACGTCTGAGGTTTTTCCGGAAATTTAAGCCGGAGTAATGAACGAAGTCAGTTCGTTGTCTTTCAGCGGAAGGTCTTTTGCCAGCCAGAGCCAATAGTTGGCATATTTGCGGACGACGGTTTTTTTGCCGTATTTCCTCCTCAGCCGCCATGCCTGTCTGCAAGAGCCGATATAGGCGTTTTCTCCCGTTTGGTTTCCTTCCAGCACCACGCTGCGGCGGAAAAGCTTTTGCAGGCCGGAAACGACTGCCGGCAGGTCTGTCTTTTCGACGTTGAAACGCAGGGTCTGAACGCCGGTTTCGCGGCTGAGAAAGCCGAGCAACGGCGCAATGCCGATGGTTCCCTGCCAATAAAGGCTGACACTGTGGCGCGTTTTGCCGCCGAAGTGTTCAACCAGCCGGCGCGGTAATCTGGGATTGCCGACGTAAACGGTGAGGCCGGGCGCGCTTAAGATGATGTTGGCGGAAAGATAACGGGCGATTTTTTCTACGTTTTCGCCGAAGTTTTCGCTTTCGCGATCCAGTCGAATTTCTTGCGAATCAAAGAAGACGGCTTCGCTGACCGAACGGATAATTTGTTCTTTTTGCATAAAATTACAGTGATTGGTTAATAATATGTTAGTCGGCCGCATCATAAGTCGTTTTGCCGTTTTGTCAAATAAAAAAGACCGGAAAATCCGGTCCCTGAACAACGAAAGGCTGTTTCTATCCGGCCAGCCGGCAGATTTCCGCCCGCAGCTCGTCGATGCCGAAACCTTTTTCCGAACTGGTGGCGATGATGTCGACGTAAGCTGCCGCGTGTTTGGCGATTTCCGCCTGTGTTTCCCTGAAAACCTTGGCCAGGGCGGCGGCGGAAATTTTGTCGCTTTTGGTCAGTATAATCTGATAGGTAACGGCGGCTTTGTCGAGCATCTCCATAATCTCGCGATCCACTTTTTTGATGCCGTGGCGGGAATCGATCAGCAAAAACACCCTTTTCAGGTTTACCCGTCCCTGCAGATAGGCGAAGATCATTTTCTGCCATTGTTTAACCAGATTTTCCGGCGCTTTGGCAAAGCCGTAACCGGGCAGGTCGACCAAAAACAGTTTGTCGGCCAGGTTAAAATAGTTCAGCTGCTGGGTGCGTCCCGGCGTGTTGGACGTTTTGGCCAGTCCTTTGCGGCCGGTAAGCGCGTTGATCAGGCTCGACTTGCCGACGTTGGAACGGCCGGCAAAAGCGATTTCTTCCATTTGGTCGTCTGGCGGCAGCTGGTTTAAAGAGGCAACGCCGAGCACGAAAGTACAGGCTGCGCCGGGCAGTTTGCGCCCGGCGGCCAGCTCTTCCGAATCGTATTGCGGGTTAAGGTTTTCCATCGGCTACTTTCCTTCGTTCTTTTTGGCAATCGCTTTCTGCTGGATGATCGAAAGGATGTTGGAAAGCGTCCAGTAAATGACCAGACCGGAAGCAAAATGCCCCATCATGAACATGAAGATGAGCGGCAGCAGGGCAAACATCCGCGCCTGATCTTTGTTGGTCGGGGTCGGATTGAGCTTTTGCTGGATGTACATGGTCAGTCCCATGATGATCGGCCAGACGCCGATATCGAGAAAACCGGGAACCGGCAGATGCGTGATTACCGAAAGCGTCAGCGGATCGGGTGCCGAAAGGTCTTTAATCCAGCCGACAAAAGGCGCATGACGGATTTCGATGGCAATATTTAAAACCTTGTAAAGCGAGAAGAATACCGGAATCTGAATCAGCATCGGCAGGCAGCCGGCCGCAGGGTTGATTTTTTCCCGCCGGTAAAGTTCCATCGTTTCCTGCTGGAGTTTGACCTTGTCGTCGTATTTTTCCTGCAGTTCCTTCAACTTGGGCTGGATTTTCTTCATCTTGGCCATGCTTTCGTAAGACTTGTTGGCAATCGGAAACATTACCAGTCTGAGCAGGGCGGCAAACAGCAGAATGGCCCAGCCCATGTTGCCGATAATGCCGTAGAGAAAATCGAGGATGTAGAAAAACGGTTTGGTCAGGAAATAGTACCAGCCGAAATCGACCGCCAGGTCAAACTTGGGAATGCGGCGTTCGGAAGTGTATTGATCCAAAAGCTTGATTTCCTTGGCGCCGGCATAGAACATAACCTGGTCGGAGCCGACCGAACCGGGAACCACGGTTACCGGTGAGCCGACAAAATCGGCTTGGTAAAGACCGTTGCCGCTTTTGCTGAACTTGACCCGGCTTTCCGTTTCGGGGTTGACGACGATGGCCGAAAACCAGTAGCGGTCGGAAAAGCCCAGCCAGCCGCCGGTAGTGGTAAATTCTTTGTTTTCGTCTTTTACGTCGTCGTATTTGATTTCTTCCAGCGTGCCGTCCATAACCCCGATCATGCCTTCGTGGACGACGCCGCGGCCGCCGACGGCGCCGGGAGCGCGGGCAATCAGTCCGTAAGGATAGAGGGTGACGTTTTTGCCGGTATTGTTTTCAACCGACTGGCGGTAAACAGGTAATTTTCGTCAAGCGAAATTTTAGTGATGAATTTCAGGCCCTGCTGATTGTCCCATTCCAGAACGACCGGCGTTTTGTCGGTCAGTTCCCGGCCTTTGACCGTCCAGAGGGTGTGGGCGTCGGGCAGCCGGACGGCCGGATCGACGGCCAGCCAGCCGAATTCCGCATAATAGGGATTTGCGGTTTTGGCCGGCGTCAGCAGTTCTACGTCGGGACTGTCCGGAGAAAGGGTCTGTTTGTATTTTTCCAGCCACAGGTTGTCGATGCGGAATCCGCGGGTGCGGAAAGAACCGGTCAGCGCCGGGGTGCTGATTTTGACGCCGGGGTTGGCGGCGACGGCTTCTTCGGTCGATAAAGGCACCGCGTCTTTGGCTTCGTCTTTGCCGTCCGCGGCAGCCGTTTCCGTTTCCGGCTGGCTGACATTGACCTGCGGAGTTGCGACGACGTCGTCTTTTTTGAAGAAAAAGTAGTTGGTTGCGAAAATGAGAATCAGGGAAAGGATAATCGCTGCATAAAAGCTTTTAATGTCTTCGTTCATTGTCGTCGTTTTCCTAAAAAATTTTATTGTCCACACGAATATAGCAGTATTTGCCGTCAATGCAAGTTTTTATCGTTTTTTGCGGGAGGCGTTTTCGGCGGTACCGGGTCGTATCCCGAACCGCCCCAGGGATGGCAGCGCAAAAGTCTTTTGCTGCCGAGCCAGAGGCCTTTGATTACGCCGTGAATCTCGATGGCTTCCAGCATATACTGCGAGCAGCTGGGCTGAAAGCGGCAGCTGTGGGGCAACAGCGGAGATATGACTTTCTGGTAGAATTTAATCGGCAACAGAAACGGGAGTTTGATCATCCTCTTGAACACAGGCGGTTTCTCCGTTTAATTGCCGGTTGAGTTTTTTGACGCCGTATTGCAGATCGCGGCAGAGTTCTTTGAAATCGACGCCGGCGGTGCTGTAGCGTGCAATCAGCACATAGTCGGCGTTGGGCAGGGCCAGTTTGCCGAAACACAGCGCCGCCGCGGCGCGCAGGCGCCGGCGGCAGCGGTTTCTGACAACGGCTTTGCCGATTTTTTTGGTCGTCGTATAACCGATCCGCGCGCCCTGTGCCGTTTCTTCCGGACGGAGAACAGCCTGTATGACGATGCTGCGGGTCGGAATCGAAATTCCCGATTTTGCCGCACGGACAAAATCTTTGCGTTTTTTCAGCTTAAAAAAAACCGGCATTTGCCCTGAACCTTGGTTTAGGCAGAAAGCTTGGCGCGTCCTCTGGCTCTGCGGGCCGCCAAAACCTTGCGGCCGCCCTGGGTGGCCATGCGGGTGCGGAAGCCGTGACGGCGTGCTCTGACTAATTTGGAAGGCTGATAAGTACGTTTCATTTTATTTCTCCGGTTTATTATCGTTATTTAAAGCCCTCTTAAAAAGAGGGTCCTCGGGTTTTCAGAGCTACTTAATAACTTGTTTTTGTTTATAAGTCAATTGAAAAAGTTTTTTTCGGTTTTAACCGACAGTTCTTTGCAGGGGGAATCGGCTTTAATCAGAAGCGGAAGGATTTTTTCTTTATATTCGGCGTATTGAGCCGGGGTAAAAGGGCAAAGTCTGCCTTCTTTTAACGGTTTGTGGTTGAAATGAAACCACATGATTCCGCAAAACGGTTTGACGAAACGGGAGAATGCTTTGGGCAGGGAAAGAACTTCCCAGGCGTGATCGTCGGTTACCGACATGGAAAAACGGACGAATTCGGCAAAAGCGTTTGAGATCATGAGATGGTCTCCGCATTCTCCGTTCAGGCATCCGTGTCTTGGACGACGGCACAGGGAATAGAATTTGCCTTCGGTAACATAACCGTTGTATCCGCCGGAAGAATTGATGATGACGGCGTATTTTTTCTTTTTCATCATTTCTTCGGCGCGGGTAAAACAGTTGTTCATGTAAATTTGGTCGGCGTCTATTTTGAAAATGAAACCGTTGCGGAAACGGGCCAGCCGACGGCAGATTTTGTAGCCGAATTCATAATAGGCGGCCAGGGTGTTTTCCGGTTTGACTTTGCCTGACCGGTATTCGGGAGCGTGCTGGGTGAATACTTTATGCGGGTAGCGGCGGATAATGAACTTTTTTTCCAGCCGGTTGTCCTTTATGTATCGGCGGACGAGTTCCAGACTCGAATCTTCTATGTCGGAATAAATCAGCACGATTATGTCCGTCATGTCAATAACCGACATCAGGCAGGGAATGATGGTGTTTTCTTCGTTGTAAAGCCGCAAAAAACCGATTTTTACAGGCTTTCGAAAGGCCAGAAGTAAGTATCTCAGTTTTAGCAAAAGCCTGATGGTTTTCTTTTGCAAAAAATTGTAAAAATTAAGCCGATTGTTCTTTTTGTTGTTTTTTTTCATGATTGTATATTAAAAAGGATCATTTTTTTGCTGTTTTTGTTTTGCCCCGGCATATGATTGATAGTTTTTTGATAAACAAAAGTTTTTGATTGAACTTTCCGTTTTAATGTTATACTTTTGATCAGCAGCAAAAAAATGATCCTTTTTCTGAGGCGGTTTTTATCCGCATCTGTTTTCTTCTTTCTTCCCTTTTTTCTCTTCTCTTTTCCTTTCTTTTTTCCGTCTTTTTTTGTTTTGCCGTTTTCTTTCTTCTTTCTCCTTCTTTTTATCCTTTCTCGCTTTTTCTTCTCTTTTCCCTCTCTTCTC
>OLZH01000702.1_pt1 | contig 11150 bp, 9 predicted proteins | sample 1673821 | NCBI WGS metagenome assembly OLZH01 (sample SAMEA103958128, study PRJEB25191) | human gut metagenome | reverse complement strand
CTATCAAGCTTAATAGTCCAATCTGGTTTAAAAGCATCAACCAACGGATTAAATACAGCAATAGAACGCATGACAACGGGGTCTAAGATAAATCATGCGAAAGACAATGCTGCGAATTATGCAATAAATACCAAACTTTCAACCCAAATTAATGCTTACCAAATGGCAGAAGACAATGTCAGGGCAGGCTTAGACATGGTACAAACAGCCTCCAGCGCCCTCTCAAATGTGTCAGATTTAATTTCTCATCTTCGCATGCTTGCAATTCAAGCTCAAAACGATACCTATGGCTCAAAATCTATTTCTGCAATCAACCAGGAAGCAGCCTCAATTATTAATGAAATCTATCGTATAAAATCCTCGACTGAATACAATGGGATTAAACTCTTTGACTCAACACACAATCTCTCAAGAGGTATAAGCCTTCCTGATGGCACAACTCTTAAACCCAACTCAAGAGGTTTTCTAAAAGACATTGTCAAACGTGACACAAGCAACATGACTACTCTGAAAAGTGTTGATGAAAATACAATTCTTACAAGCGGTACTTATTCAATCTCGACTGCAGAGGAGCTCGCACAGCTTGCTGCTATGACAAATGCTGGTAAAATTGGAGAAAATACGGAATTTGTGCTGGCAAATAATATTGATTTAAGCGCTTATGATAGCTGGACTCCGATTGGAAAAAATAGAACTCTTCCTTTTTATGGTACTTTTGATGGTAACGGGTATGTGGTATCTAACCTAAAAATTGTATTTAATAAAAAATATGATTTAGGTGTTGGACTTTTTGGGAATGCTGGTTTAGGGTCTGAGATAAAAAATTTAGGGATGATAAATCCTTTTATTCATTCTGAAAGTGGTTGGGTAGGTTCAATAGCCGGTTCTTGCTTTAAAGTTACAAATTGTTATTCTATTGGAGGGTCTGTAACAACTGCTTGTTATGATGCAGGCGGGTTAACAGGAGTCTTAGGGCATAACTCAGAATCGAAGCCCGGCTATATAAGATATTCTTATTCTACGACAAATGCAATAAGTATGGGTTCGCAAGCAGGAGGGTTGGCTGCTTATGCAGCAAAAGATTCTGTAATAGAATATTCATTTGCGATGGGTGATGTAGTAGTGACGGATAAAGGCGGAGAAATAAACCCTCTTACAGCTGGATGTATAGCAGGAGGAATTACGGCAAATGCACAGGATGGTTGTTTGATACGTAATTGTGCGGCATTAGGCAATGTATCAGGCAAGGACTATATTGGTATGATTGCCGGCAATGAAACGAATTTTATATATACTGTAGAGAATTGTATTTATAATCTGGCAGATTCATTGAATGCTGCCTGTTACTCACCTAATGCAATTCTGAATAATGTAGTTGGAGTTAATCTTAGTTCTTCATTTGTTTTACAGATAGGAATACATTCTCAGAAATCAAGTCAACTGGAATTTTCTATACCTGATTTGAATTTAAGTAGCCTTGAATATTCTGTAACAAGCGGGGTAGAAGTTGAGAGTACATTGGATGCTATTGATAAATTCTTGGAGAAACTGTGGCAAGATTCTTCAGCGCTTGGTGCTATAGAAAACCGTTTAGAAAGCGCTTTAGAAGAGATAAGTGCTGCGTATGACAATTTGGTTTCAACACAATTAACAATTCGTGATGCAGATATTGCAGAGGAGTCAAGCGCATATATCAGAAATCAGATTTTGCAGCAAGCTGCAGCGACTCTTATGGCAACAGCAAACCAGACGCCGAGTATTGCGTTGCAGCTGCTGTAATTTAGTAGTTTTAACCAGCTCTGCGCATAAGGTCAGATAATTTTACATCTTTATTCTTTATTGAAGGTTCGGCCTTTCTAATTACCGGCTGAGCCTTAAGCTGTGATAATCCTATTTTTTGGGGCTCTTTTTCAAATATTAATATTTTACTCAGTATTGTTTCAAATATATTCATGATAGTCTCCTTAAGGAATATTATACAAGGTTCTTGATTTTCCTTATCATACATTAAAACTATTTTTTATGCCGAATTCATTATACATTATGCTAAAATGTTATTATACAATAAATAGGATAAAAATTTGAACACGGGTTTTTATAAAGATTTAGATACAAATTTTGAACAGGCTTGTTATCTGTGTGAGAGCGAGTTCTCTCATGAAGAGCTGCTTGAGCTGCTTAAAAATGGAAATATACCACAAAAACAAATTGCAGCATTGAAATTTGATTATGTTAACTCTGAAAATGATGCCAGAGCGCTTGTGTCTGTCTTAACAGGATGTGACGGAAAAATTCGAGAAGCTGTAGCTCTAAAAATTTTCCAGATAATATCTTCTGATTTAGAGTCCAGAAAATTATTTTGTAAGATGCCTCCTAAAATATTTGCAGATGCGACAATTGATATTAATGCCAATATTTGCAGGCTGGTTGTTGACAGTGTCAAATTGCTTAAGCCGTTTGATGAATTTGTAAGTGAATATGTTAATTTTATCCTTACATTTACTGTTCAAGCTCTGGATGAGCTGGATAAATTCATATTCCGTGACAAAAAGTATGTGATAAACAAACAATTGTTTAAATTATACTGGTGTCTTGAGGCTTTAAGATTTTTCTATGAAATGGTTGATACTCAAACAATGCTCAGCATTCTCAAACGTTCCGCTTTTCAGTCTGAATACACAGTAAGAGAAAAAGCTGCTCAGATATCAATTTTGTCAGAAAACTTTAATTCAATTCAGACCATGCTGAGAAAAGACGATAATTACTATGTGAAAACTGTTTTTCTAAATCATTAACGCACCTTCAAGCAAATCCAGATGGTCTTCAAGCAAAAATTCTGCAAATTGTTTAGTATCAACCTGAGCTGCGACAATTGACATTAAATCTTCTGGAAGGATTGAAATCATATCAACAAGTGTGTCTTTTTCAAGAAATACCATAGGTTTTACCATTTCTGTTTTCATCATTGTTGATAACATATTTACGTAAGTTTCATTGCTGAACAGTTGTAAGTATTCAGGTTTCTGTTTGGTAAGCTGGAATGTCAGCTGTCTTTGTACGTCCGGATCAATGGCTGACATGAAATCTCTGTATTGATCAATTGGAAGCTCTTCTATGCTTTTGATTAAATCAAGAGGATTTGTTTCTTCTGATGGTCTGCCGGTAACGCCTTCAACAAATTTCTGCATAACTTCCGGAGGCATGCACTTTAACTGATTTATAACATCATATTTTTCAAGCTTTTCGTTCTGGAAAAACTCGGCAAGGTCATCTTCTGTAAACATCATAACTACTTCTTGAAGCGGAAATGCTCCCATAATGACATTAACAAGCTCTTCAATATCAACTTCCATAAGCATAGAAAGTAATTTTTCCTGCGTAAAGAAGTACAGACCCATTACCAGATCTTCTTTTTCAAGCATAGGAAGAACCATTTGTCTTGTTCTGTCGTCCATATTATGAAGGATTACAAACTTGTTTTCTACATCAGTGAGTTTGAATATTTTTATTAATTTGGCTGGAGAATTGTACATTTCTCTGGCATAATTAATAGCCTGAGTGTTCCCCTGTGCTGCCTCAGCTTCTATAATTTCGTCAACAGTTTTTAGACCATAATCCTGAATCATTCTGGAAGAGGTGATATTCATTCTCTCTGCAAATAATTTCATATTTGTGTCTAATACTATTGCCATAAGCTTTCCTTATTTTTACTCTCTTATATATATAAAGTATATTAATTTTAAATAATTGCCTTTTTGTAACAATTTGTAACAATGAATTTCATGTGCTATAATAAAGGTGTATGAAAAGAATTATTCTTATTTTAACATTGTTTTTACTAATAATAAACCCGGTTTTTTCTGCTTCAACAGTTAAAAAGGATATTTCAGTGCAGTCTGTAGACGGGTTTGGTATAAAAGCAACTTTAGAGTATCCCAAGGTAAAGGGTAAAAAAGATTATTCTACAGTAGTTCTACTGCACTCATTGGGATATTCTTCTCAGTGGTGGGAAACTCTGCCTAAGGAATTAACTAACAGCGGATATGCAGTATTAAAAATTGATTTAAGAGGGCACGGAAAAAGTGTTTATAACTCAAGACTTGTAAGAACGTCGTGGAAAAGTATGACAAATTCAGCTTATGCAAAATATCCTGATGATGTTATTAAGGTTGTCGAGTTTGTAAAGGCTGAAAATAGCAAAAAAACATTTTTTAATAACTGGGCTATTGTAGGTGCTGATATTGGTGCAAGTACTGCAATTCTTGCTGCAGATAAGATTCCCAATAAGCCTAAAACTATTGTACTGCTTTCTCCGGTGATTAAAACAAGAGGTTTATATGTTCCTGTGAAGCTTGCCAATCTGAATATGGATATTTTTTCAATATCCGGTACAAACGATGTTTCAGGTGCTGAGGCAGAAAAATATCTTAAGAAATTTGCTCAGTCAACTTTTGCAACATATACATCAGAAGCAAATTCAACAGGTATGCTTATGCTGAAGAGTGATAATTCCCTTGCTAAAATCATTACTTCATGGATTAAGGAATATTTATAATCTGGCACTTCCTGCTTCATGCATTTTTTTGAGTGCCTGTTTTGTTCCTTCGTAATTCCGGCATAGTTTTATAACAAATTCTATGGCTGCTTTATCCTGACGTATAGCATCTTTGAGTTTGTAGATATCTGCAAGCTGAAGATTTTTAGTATCTGTCGTTTCAAACAGGTATTTATTAAGAAGTTCCTGGGCTTCTCTATCTAAGCCCATTATATTATTTTTGAAAGCATACCAGTTATAAAAATGATACAAGAAATAGTATTTATTAATGGCGCCTTTTGATAAAACAAACATTTCATCTGTTTTAAATGCAATCTTTTTATTTATAGCAAGTGATAGGTAAAGTGCTTTGCTTCCTTGTGCAGGGTAGATAAATCCCTCATTTTCACCTAAAGGGGTGAGAAATTTTGAGGCATTATCAAGATAAAATACTTTAGTACCCTGTTTTTCAATGTATTTTAATATTTCATACGGCTCATAATTATATTTTTTCAAGATTAAGGTCATCTCTTCTTCAAGTTTTTGTTTTTCATTTTCAGCAAGAGTACTTAAGTCGATAGTACACCCTCCAAAGTAGTGGCGTTTCTTTTTTGAGTTATTTTTTACGCCAATTGTTTTTGAAAGCTGAGCTCTGAGTAATTTTTCCTGAATTGCCAGTATATTGTATAACAGTTTTTTAAATATTTGCATATTCACCTTCAATATTTTTTACCTGCTTGTCAGCAGCATAGCATAAACCTTTTGTGTGTTCCCTATTTTCTTTTAATTTAGGGATAAAGTCTTTGTTTACTATACTGCATATGTAGATAAATGAACTGTCGGAACAGTTTGTAGTAATATCAATAAGACTTTTTAAATCATAAGATCTTATTATAGTGGTAAGTTTTGAACGCAGGTGTTTAAAGCTTGAGTTATCTAATATTACCTGTATTGCATTACTTCCGTATGTCTTTATAGCCTCCTGGATACCGCAATCTTGAATATCTCTGGCAATTATAATCGGGTTTGAACGTTTTTTTACCTTTATCTGAGGATTAGATACGACAGCTTTTGCTTTTTGCTCTGAATATGTTTTTACGACTGTTAGTTCAGCTGCTTTTTTTTCAGGATTAGATTTTTCTATATGTTTTACTTTGTGCGGGATAATTGCACTCTTTTCCTGTTTAATTTCTGCAAACTTTGTTTTTACCTCTTTATATTCCGGATTTTTGGCGATTTCTTTTTTTACATTCTGGACAACCTGATGATAGTCACTGTATTGCTTAGCATCTTCTTTCCATTTAGAAAGAAATTCGGCCTTTTGCTCGGATGTCATATTAACGTTATGTAGAGCACCCTGACCAATACCTTGAGCTGTTGCTGTGTAGTATTCGCTTTTCATTACGGCTAAAAGCTCTTTTTCTTCATCTGTTAACGGTTGCCCGTTCTGTTGTTTCTTGAGTGCTGTTTCGTATTTATTTCTGTCTTCTTTGTAATTTTGCTGGTATTCACTAGCAGCATCTGCTGATTTTTGTTCCATAAATGTCTGTGTATAACATTTAAGCACTTCTGCTTCTATAGGATTTCCAATTTCGTTATAATCTTTGATTAACCCTCTTGTAAATTCATAATTTGCATAATCAGCAGTTCTGGTCTTTTCTTCCTGATTACATCTGGTTCTCAAAACAGTTTTAGCTCCAAAAGCCATGTCTTTAGAATCTAATAAAATTATAGCATTTACGCCGCATTCAGAATTCATTTGAGCTGTAATATCTAAAAAACGGCCACGGAATATATGACGATAGCGTCTTCTAATACGTTTTTCAGCCGCAGCTCTTTCTTCTTCCGGCAACTCTTTTATTGCCTCAAGTTCGCTCTTAAGATTTTGTTCTGCAATTAAACGGCGTTCTTTTAGAAGTCTTTTTTGTTCTTTATTTGGGCTCTTGTCAAAATTCTCACCTAAATCTTTTACAATATCTCCTATAGCGTTTTCAAAGTCTTTAGAGTTTTCAAAATCGCCACTTTCCAGTGCTTCAAATAAAACATTAGCAAATGCCGTTATTAACTCTTCTTCGCTGGCATTTGCATTAATTTTTCCCTGGCTTTTCAAGGCATCAAATTTTACAACAGAATATTTTACGGCAGAAATAATGAGATTTTTTTCTTTGTCAGAAAGTTTATTAAAATCTTCTTTGGTTATCCCTGCAACCTTTTCAATCAGCCCGTTTTTAAGCATTTTCTTGATATCAAAGTTTTTACTTGGAATATTGTTAAGGTTTTCTTCCAGAGCCTTCTTGCTCATACCTTTATCAATTTTAGCTTTACTTTTATCTGAATCTCCTTTTTCATATTTATCTACAGGCTTTTCTGTTTCACATTCAATAACTGGTGTGTTATCCTTTTTCTGGACATTCTGAGTTTCGGTATTTATTTCTTCAATACCTAAAATTTCTGTCTTTATGAAATTTTTAATCCCAGATAAAAAGCTCATAATTCTTCCTCGTTAAATATATAAAGTATAGATAATAAGAAAAATTGCTTTAATATTAAGAAATATGAAGGCAGCCGGCGAGTTTATCGCCGGCTGCCTGAGAAAATTTAAACTTCTTCTGGTTTTTGTATTTTGCGATACATAGTTATAAGAAGCTGTTTTTCGTTAATTGATAATTTTAATTTTTCGATATCTTCTTTAGTTATTTTACCAGGTCTTAATATTCTTACTTTATTATCTATAACTCTAACTACAGTTGATTCCAATCCTATATCTACCATCCCATCATCTATAATAGTTGAGACTTTTCCATCAAATTCTTTTAATATATCTTCTATTTTAGTTCCACTTGGTCTGCCAGATACATTCGCACTTGGTGCAGCAATTGGTACACCCGCATATTCTATTAATTTGCTTGCAATTTTATTTGATGGCATTCTTATCCCAACAGTATCTAGTCCTGCTGTAACAGATTTTGGAATTATGTTTTTAGCTTTTAATATTAATGTAAAAGGACCTGGGCAAAAGGTATTAATTAATATTTTTTCTACTTCATTTGGTTCTTCTACAAGTTGTTTAATCATGTCTACATTATTTACATGCACTATTAAAGGGTTATCCCCTGCTCTACCCTTTGCTTTAAAAATATTTTTACAAGCATTATCATTTAATGCATTAGCACCTATTCCATATACTGTTTCTGTTGGAAATATTACTAGTTTCCCATTTAGTATATCTTGTGCTGCTTCTTTTATTTTTTCTTCATTATATTCTTCTTTTAAATTTATATATTTTGTTTTCAATTTTACACCTTCTAATTATTTTTCCTACAATATTATAGTCCCTTTTTGCTTAAAAATCAAGGCATGATAATCCTAATATAAAAGGGAACACACCTAAGCTTGAGTGCTTAGGTGTGCGAACAAAGTTTGTTCTTTTTCCCTTAAGAGATTACTTACACATATTCCAAATGTTCTTATACCTCGGATCTGTGGGCACTTCACCGTTTGATAACGGTACGAAGCGGTCCTTGCGTTTAAACCCTGATGCCTGAAGTGCTTCGACCACGTCCCATTTTCTAGTTACATATGTTTTACCATCACAGTACACGAACTGGCATGTACCATTATTGGTTGCATATGTTCCCATCCACGAACATGCGGTAGAGTCAAAGCACATGCTGCTCAGGACCGGATATACAATGCTATCACCATAGGGGTGATGCGTTACCAATCCGCTGCCAGGAATCTCGAAGCACATTGCCACGAGCTTGGGATCAATACTCTTAATTCCGTTTTTCTTGCAGAAGTCCTTACAGTCTTCAAGAAACTCCTCTCTCCGGCTCTTTCTCTGCTCTTCAAGCAACGATTTCCATCGGGCTTTATATGCCACCGGGTAATCTCCGTTGCTGAAAGGCACATAAAAGTAGCTTTTGAAAAAACCTTCCGACTGCAGTGCTTCGTATGCTCCCCACATTTCGGGAATAACATACATCTTGCCATCATGAACAAAGGACAGAATCCCGTTGTTCATGGCAAACTTATGCTCGAACTTAAACGGAATTTCTCCCAAAGCCAACGGTTCAGTTGCCTGTTCCTGCGGCCAGTAGACCATCATCCCATCTTTTACCTCGATGGCATTTCTCCGGATTTCCTCAACGTTTGCATTTTTCATCTCTTTTTTCCTCCTTTATATTTTTTGTCAAACCATGTTGCTATATATAGAGATTTCTCTATATACAGGAGATGAAACATTCAACAGATTTGATACTTTTAATTATACCACATTTACATAATATTGTAAAATCCTATACATTCTTGATATTCCTCTTCTTAAATGAAACTATAGAAGCTACTAGCATGATTACAAAATATATTGCACAAATAGTTATAGAAAATTCTATACTAATTCCACTAAACATTGGAGTTCCACCAAATAAATATTGGCTTAAATCCCAGTTAGGTGTTACAAAATATTTTACCCAGTCCCATTTATAAGATATAGCAATCATATTAATCATATCACTACCCATGTATCCAAGTATAGGTAATGCAACTGCAAGTGGTGAATTTAAGAAAAGTGTACTTAATGCAAAAGCTAATGTTCCAATTAAAATAAATATTGGTAATTTACATATAAATATTAAACCAAGATATGCAAAAATGTTTAATGTTACAATACTATTAGTTGTAAAATCAAACTGTACAATATTCATCATATAAGTTCCGAAGCCATATACGATTCCACCAATAATAAATTGTAATAATAAAATTGTGGCTGTAGTAATAAGCATTGTTATAAATACAGCAATTAATTTTGAAATAAGTATTTTAGTTCTACTATATGGTCTAACTAATAGTAATTTTACAGTACCTTTATTAAACTCTTCACTAATTGAAACTCCAGCAACTATAACAACAACCATAACTATAATTGCGATATATGTGTCTATTGAATTTTGGAAAGTATAATTTGCTGTAGCAGTATTTTGATATTCTGTATCATTATATAAATCATATTTATATAAATTTGCTTTTTCTAAATATCCATTTATTTCTGACTTTTCTTCATCTGTTAAATTTTTACCTTGTGATGATTGAATATAGTTACCCATATACATTCTATAATTTTGTACAGCTATACTTTTATAGTTATCACTACCATAATTAATGTTCTTATCTAATCTTAAATTAACTACTTCTTTTTGTAATTCTAAACTCTTTAATTGAGTTTTTAAATCATCATTTTCACTATCTTGTGCTATTAATGTATTTAATTCTTCTATTTGTGTATTTAAACTATCTAATTCTTTATTTGCAAAATACTTCCAATCATTATTTTTTAAAGCTGTAAGCATTTCATCATATTTAGCTTTAGAACTAGTAAGTGCTTCATTATTTTTATCTATATATTCATAATTGTTCATTTCCTCTATTATAGGAGAAATAACTGTTCCAATTACTTCTGCTTGCCAGCTAGTTTCTTTATAATCTTTTGCAAGAGTTGCTAAATCTTTTTGTGATTTAGTTTCTACATATTTATTTATATCTGAAGGTTTATTAGGGTCTAAATTTGATAACTCTTCATCTAAATATTGTATATAACCTTCTGAATATGCAGAATATGAATTTGACATATTTTGGCTTACTTTATTTAAAACATTAAAGCCTATTATGATAGCTAAAATGATTACTCCTATAACAATCATGCTTTTCTTAGAAAAAATTTTTATTAACTCATTTTTTATCAACTTACTCAATTACATTACCCCCTGTTTTCTTTAAGAATGCATCTTCCAAGCTTAAATTTTCTTCTGAAACATTATATATTTTTACATTTCGTAAAACTAATTCTTTAATTAGAAGAGGAACTTTTTCTTTTTCTATATAAACTCTAACTTCTGTTTCTGTTAAAATATCCATCTTATAATCTATAATAGAGCCTATTACACTAGAATCCTCTACTTCTAATATATAACAATTGTTTTTAATATCTTTTTTGAATGTATCTATATCATTTGTTTCTACTATTTCACCATTCTTAATAATTGATATCTTATTACAGAATGTATCTAGCTCTGCTAAATTATGGCTAGATATTAAAATTGCCATATTTTCTTGTTCAGCTAATTTTTTAAGCAATACCTTTACTTCTTTTATTCCTTCAGGATCCAAACCATTTGTTGGTTCATCCAATATTAATAATTTAGGTCGATGTAAAATAGCTTGAGCAATTCCTAATCTTTGTCTCATTCCTAATGAATACTTAGAAACTTTATCTTTTATTCTATTTTCTAGTCCAACTAGTTTTACAATTTCATCAATTCTTTTCTTGTCAACATTTTTATATAAGTTGGCTACTAATTTTAAATTTTCATAACCAGACATATACATATATAAATCAGGACTTTCTACAATTGTTCCTACATTTTCTATTGCTTTTTTAAAGTTTTCCTCTATATCATATCCATTAATATATACCTTTCCAGAAGTTATATTTTGAAGCCCCAATATAAGTTTTATGGTGGTTGTTTTACCAGCTCCATTTGGACCTATAAATCCTAAAATATCTCCTTCCAATAATTGTAATGATACACCTTTTAAAATTTCTTTCTGACCGAAAATT
>OLZH01000700.1_pt1 | contig 11158 bp, 8 predicted proteins | sample 1673821 | NCBI WGS metagenome assembly OLZH01 (sample SAMEA103958128, study PRJEB25191) | human gut metagenome | reverse complement strand
CCTCTCCCATCAGAACTTTGCCGATTTGAAACTAGGACACGATCCGCGTTTCAAGTTTACCGTAGGGCGTTCTGTTTACAAATCTGTACTAAAATATCTGAGTACCATGCATGGAACGGATTATGTAGTCCAACCTTTACCGGTAAGTAATTTTGCCATTCATCCCGGAAGCAGAAAAAACACCTTCCGACTAACTTGGCAAGCGGTAGACGATCCGTTGGAACCGACTGCCAAAGCACAACAATACATCGTCTACACCCGCCTGGGACATGGTGGATTTGATAATGGAACGTTAGTACGCGGTACTGAATATATCTTCGAAGCCGAACCGGGACTGGTATATAGTTTTAAAGTTACCGCAGTCAACAAGGGGGGAGAAAGTTTTCCTTCCGAAATCCTGTCAGCCTATCAGGCAAAGAAAAGCAAAGGAACAATATTGATAGTCAATGGATTCGACCGTCTGAGCGGACCTGCTACCGTAGAATCTCCTTTCTTGCAAGGCTTTGATTTGAATACGGATCCGGGGATACCTTATATAAATACGCCCGCCTTCTGCGGAACGCAACAAAGCTTCGACCGTAGCCGCATAGGGCGGGAAACCAAAGACGGGCTGGGGTATAGCGGCAGCGAGCTGGAAGGAAGGTTGATAGCCGGAAATACTTTCGACTATCCGTTCATTCATGGTAAAGCTATCCAGGCAACCGGAGGGTACTCTTTTGTGTCGTGTAGTGATGAAGCCGTTGAAAATGGTTTTGTCCGGCTGGCAGATTACCCCATTGCAGACCTGATATTCGGAGCCGACAGACGTCCCTTCTCCAACACCCTACAGCAGCTGATCACCTCCTACTGCCAAAAAGGCGGCAACCTGATACTCAGCGGTTCATATATAGGAAGTAACATGAACAGTCCCACATCACTGAACTTCACCGAAAACATATTGAAATATAGTTTCGGAGGCAGTATGCTCAACTCCACTTCGGGAGAAATATACGGAGCCGGCACCCGTTTCAATATCCCCCGCACCATCAATGAACAAACCTATGCCGTACCCGCTCCCGACTGTCTGACTCCGGTGGCTCCGGCTTACTCTGCTTTCGTTTACAATCCGGGAAATTACAGTGCCGGCATTGCCTACAAAGGTACTTATCGTACCTTCGTTCTAGGCTTCCCTTTTGAAAGCATTCAAGGAGTGAAGGAAAGAGCACGGGTAATGAGTGCTATTCTGGGTTTCTTCGGCAGCAAGTGATATTTTTAAACGAAAATAAAAGAACAAATAAGAGGTTATTTCATAAAAACGCCTAACTTTGTCCGTATAAACCATTAAAATTAAACGACTATGTACACTATACAGACTAACGCCTCTGGCACACGTAGCATGGAAATCTCAGAAGAGAACCTGCAAACTATTGAGAAATATGCTTTATTTCAGCATCTAATAGATAGCAACGGTATCGTGGACGAGTCGGTACTGGACAAACTGAAGCTGAATATCCGCTCACTGATAACCAGTGAGGAAGGAAATAATAAAGAATTGCTCGACCTTTGCATTGATGTAATTTATCATAATAACATGAAAGCTTTCGGACTTCATCAACTTATTCTGCTTTATATCCAATGGGAGAAGGAGAAAAATAAGGATGAAGAAGAGATATAACTAACTTATCTCTGTAGCAAAATAAAAAACAATACGTATCATTGAAAGAATACAAACTTACAGACTGGTTGCCGACAACCAAGAAAGAAGTGGAAATGCGTGGGTGGAAAGAACTGGACGTTATCTTGTTCAGCGGTGACGCCTATGTAGATCATCCTTCATTCGGTCCGGCAGTAATTGGAAGATTATTAGAGGCACAAGGCTTAAAAGTAGCTATTGTGCCTCAACCTAACTGGCGTGACGACCTGCGCGACTTCAAGAAGTTGGGACGTCCACGGCTATTCTTCGGTATCTCCGGCGGATGCATGGACTCAATGGTCAACAAATACACCGCCAACCGCCGTCTCCGTTCCGAAGATGCTTACAGCCCCGACGGACGTCACGATCTGCGGCCGGAATACCCCACCATTGTCTACACGCAAATTCTGAAACGCATTTTCCCGGACGTTCCTGTCGTCATCGGCGGCATCGAAGCATCCTTGCGCCGCCTCACCCACTACGACTACTGGCAGGGACGCCTGCGCCCAAGCATCCTATGCGACAGCGGGGCGGATCTTCTCGTCTACGGCATGGGCGAATTGCCAATAACGACGCTCTGCCGAATGCTGGAAGAAAAACTGTTACACGGCCGGACGGACATTTACGTCAATACAGACAGTTTCAACACCCTACTGAGAAAATTTCCAATACGTCAGACCGTCTCACTCGAAACTGAGACAGACATCCACGGAGGCATCTGTCCCGACGACATCGTTCTCCATCCGCACACCGAGGCCGTCACTGACCCCAAAAAGCACGCTGCCAATTTCCGCCATATTGAGGAAGAAAGCAACCGCCTCACCCCACGACGCATTCTGCAACAAATGCCCGACGGACGGTATGCAGTCGCCAATCCGCCATATCCTCCCATGACAACTGCACAGGTCGACCGCAGTTTCGACCTGCCATACACCCGCCTTCCGCACCCCAAATACCGTAACAAACGAATCCCTGCATTCGAGATGATCCGCTTCTCGGTCAACCTCCACCGTGGCTGTTTCGGTGGCTGTGCGTTCTGCACTATTTCGGCGCACCAAGGAAAATTTATCATGAGCCGAAGTAAAGCGAGCATCCTGCGCGAAGTGGAAGCTATCACTCGCATGCCGGATTTCCGTGGCTACCTCTCCGACCTCGGTGGCCCCTCTGCAAATATGTATCAAATGAGCGGACGAGACATGGAACGCTGCCAGCGTTGCCGGAGGCCCTCGTGCATACATCCGGCAGTCTGCCCGAACCTCAACGTCGACCACCGTCCGCTGCTCGACGTCTATCACGCCGTCGACGCCCTACCCGGCATAAAAAAGAGCTTTGTCGGCAGCGGCGTCCGCTACGACCTTGTACTTCATGACACAAACAACGAGGCCCTCAATAGTGCAGCCCGGCAATACGCCCGCGAACTCATCGAACGCCACGTCTCCGGACGGCTTAAAGTTGCGCCGGAGCACACCTCCGACCGCGTTCTCCGCCTGATGCGCAAGCCGCCGTTTGCGCTCTTCCACGACTTCAAGCGACTTTTTGACGCCACTTGCCGCCATGCCAACCTCAACCAACAACTCATCCCCTATTTCATCAGTTCTCACCCCGGCTGTACGGAAGAAGACATGGCAGAGCTCGCCGCCGAGACGCGCGACATGGGTTTCCAACTCGAACAAGTGCAAGACTTCACCCCTACTCCCATGACTGTCAGCACTACCATTTGGGCCACGGGATATCATCCCTACACGCTCGAGCCTGTCTTCACCGCCCGCACTGCGGACGAAAAGCTCCGCCAACGCATGTTCTTCTTCTGGTACAAGCCAGAAGAGCGCGCCCGCATCACGGCCGAGCTTCGCCGTATGGGCCGGGCCGACCTCATCAACCGCCTTTATGGCGCGGCAGAAGGCCAGCCCAAGCGGCCATCAGTCCGCCAACCCTATCCGCTAGGCAAGCAAAAGCCCCAATACCACCAATACTCCACGCCACCAGAGAAAGAGACGAAAAGAAAAAAGCGACACTTTTGAGAGAAAAACGGCCAAGAATTTGGGTCGTTTTAAAAAAAACTGTACATTTGCCGCATCAGGATCTTAAAGAAAACTAAAAGCAATCCTTATCGGTTGACCCCAATTTATTCACCGGCCTCCCGGAGACACCAGACCATAAACTCATAAAACGTATGACACTCAAAAGTTTCATTCTCGCCGCAATGATGGCATTCTTCGCCTGCACGGCAAACGCACAGACCGCCGAGCCCGAGTTCATCGGCGAAGTATTCCATCTTGACCCCGCCGGGCAAACCACCCTGTTAGAGAAGCAGCGCGTCGTGGTCAAGACCAAGGCTGGCGCGTCGATGTACATCGTCGGCATCGGCAAGGTCAAAAGCAAAATCAACATCAAGGGCGGAAAGTCGAACACCCGATTCCCCGCCAGCGAAAAACTGCAACTCATCGTGAAAGCCGTGGACAACGAATCCGACCCTATGTCCATCGTGGCCATCTTCAAGTTCAAGGCCAACTCCAAGTCACGCAAGGCCGAACTGTCATCACTCAGCACATTCGGGGGACAGTCGGACAACAACATGGACTTCGTTGACTTCACGGCGAAGAAGTACGGCGAGAGCTCTTACCTCATCGAGATCAACCACCTCGAACCCGGTGAATACGGCATCACCGTCACCAACCCGAACAACAAGGACGAGAAGAATCTCATCGTCTCCTGCTTCGGCATCGACTGAACCGCACCATCGTTCTACGCCATTCGTCCCCGTCCACAAGGCGGGGACATTTTGTATGTGCCCATCCAGACACGACGTAGGATTTGCGACAAAACACCGAGACCGTGTGTACAACATGTGGAGCAAAAGGCAGCAATCCGCACGGCGCCCACGAAAAAAACGCAGCTATAGCACAATGCACCGGAATTTTGTTCATAACTTTGCTGACAGCTGCCAGCAAAAAGATCCGCCCCCGAAAGAACGGCCAAGCTGCCGGCCACACAAAGGAAAGAAAGATGGAAATCATCGAAAGCTTCATCTGCGGGAAGTGGAACGACAAGCTCCGCTGCGAAGACGGCTTCACAGTCACGGCTGACTACGCCGCCGTGGTCGACGGCAGCACGTCGAAACTCCGTCCCGACGAAAAAGCACCATATCCCGACCGTTCGGCCGGCCGTATGGCGATGGAGACCGTGCTCGACGCCGTCAGGCACCTTCCCCCAGCGGCCACGCTCGACGAGGTCCTCGACTTACTCACCGCAGCCTTACGCTGTCAATGGACGTCCGGCGCAGCCGACCACCCGTGGCTTCGCCCTACGTGCAGTCTTGCCCTGTTAAGCCGCAGGCATAAGGAAGTGTGGATCGTAGGCGACTGCCAATGCTATACAAACGGCCACATTATTCATCCCGAAAAAGCCGTTGACAGCGCCTTGGCCACCATTCGTGCCGACGTACTCAGATGGCATCTCGCACACGGCGCCACCACGGATGAATTGCTTCGCGACGATCCAGGCCGGCGCAACATTGCAGACACCTTGCGCCTGCAAACGTGGTTTCAGAACGCCACTGAGCCAAACAACCCGTGGCGATATCCCGTACTCGACGGCACGCCCGTCTGCACAGGCGACGTGGTTTGCATCCCCGTCCATGAGGGAGATCGCGTCACGCTGGCCACGGACGGCTATCCTTCACTTCTGGACACACTCGCCGAAACTGAAGCTCACTTGGATTCCCTGCTCGCCGCCGACCCGCTCTGCATAGGACCACTTCGTAGCACCAAGGGATGCTACGCGGGCCAAGTCTCTTATGACGACCGCACATATCTCACAATCTCCCTGTGAACATAAAATAACACTTATAACTGCTCCGCAAATCATTCAGCCCTGTTCCCCTCATCATCTTACTCACCATGACCTCACACGTAGAAATGCCCCATACAACACCACTCACCGTAGCTTTACTCCAAACCGACATTGTTCTTACATCGGCTGAGGAAAACATAGACCGTGTCACACATATAATGAATCAAAGACCAGAGGCAGACCTTTACGTTCTTCCTGAAATGTGGGGCACGGGCTTCAATCCGCATCCAGACAAACACGAACATGAGAAAGCTGCCCGAGCGTTGGCATGGATGAAGGAAGAGGCTGCCGGCCGCCATTGTGCCATGGCAGGAAGCCTTCCCGTTTTTGATGAGACCGATGAAAGCTGGCGCAACCGCTTCTACTTCGTCACACCCGACGACGTATTCCATTATGATAAACGCCACCTTTTCGCACCAGGTGGCGAGGCAGAAAACTACACGGCGGGAACCAACCGAACTGTGATTACGTGGCGGGGATGGCGCATCCTGCTCCAAGTGTGCTACGACCTGCGCTTCCCTGTTTTCTCCCGTAATCGTAACGAATATGACTTAGCCCTGTATGTAGCCAACTGGCCTGCATCGCGCCAAGAGGTATGGCGTGTGCTTCTCCGTGCCCGTGCCATTGAGAATCAGTGCTACGTGGCCGGCGTAAACCGCGTCGGAAGCGACATGTTCGGTACCGACTATACCGGAGGGACGGAACTGGTCGACGCCAAGGGCAACGTGGCAGTAGCGATGGCCGAAACTGACCACGAAGGAGCCGTCTGCGCACAACTTGACATTGACGTACTTCGACGGTTCCGCCAGAAATTTCCCGTCCTCAATGACGCAGATGATTTCCGGCTTAGTTTGCCTTAACTGTCCCCGTAATGCCGTCGCTGCTTCATTCGCTTTTCGACTTTTTCGTACCGCGCACATGCCTCGTCTGCGGCCGACGCTTGTCGGAGGGAGAAACAGGCTACCTCTGCACGGCATGCCTGATGGACTTTCCGTTTGTCCGGCCGCCCTACGTGGCGGGAAGCCGCACTGAACGTCGTTTTTGGGGCATCCTGCCCATGGGACGGGCTGCCACTTTCTTCTGCTATCAAAGCCACACGGCCAGCACCCGCATTATCCTCGCCCTCAAATACGCCAGACAGCCACACATCGGAGACCATTTCGGCTTCCTGATGGGCCAACAGCTGACAAAAACGGACTTCTTCGACGGCGTAGACTGCATCGTACCCGTTCCGTTAACGCGATGGCGACAGTTCAGACGGGGATACAACCAAAGCGAACACATTGCCAAAGGATTGGCTCGAGCGTCAGGTCTTCCTGTACGGACGGATCTGGTACGACGAAAAAAGAACCGACGTTCGCAAACCCGCGTCGGGCCGCACATGCGTGCAAGCAATGTTGAAGGAATTTTCTGCATTACACATCCTGAAAGGGTGGCTGGACTTCACATCCTGCTCGTCGACGACGTCCTGACCACAGGTGCCACGCTCACATCGTGTGGAAGGACCCTCGCAGCCGCAGGCGTAGCGAAAATCAGCATTGCAACATTGGGTTGCACGGATCATTATCCGAACTTGATTCCAAATCCTTAAATGCAAGTAGGGAAAGGACCCGGTGGAACGGTCGCAGCTCCCGTTTTTTCAATCAGAGCGTCAGTATTTCCTATCGCTGCAACAGTATTTTCTATTAGCCGTCTCGTTTTTTACGGATATCCGACTTGCTTTCGTAACAGTTTTCCAGTTCCTGCACGCGCAGCCGGTCCGCTGTCTGGGACTGGCGTGACACAAAAGACGCCCTCGGATTGAAAACTCCGAGGGCGTCCGATAACATTCGATCAACCCTGCCGAAATTTCGGCAAGTAAGAAATGAATCAGTTTAGAGGAACCAACGCACAAGGCAGAAGTCCTGACGATGGGCCAAAAGCGGATGCTTCGGGAACATACGGTAGGCGAACTTGAACGTTCCGGCATAGTCGATGCTGGTGCGGAGTTCAAAGGTGTGGAGGTTGCCCTCACGGCCTGTCATCTGCATAGGAATGACTTCGTGCACGGTCTCATGCTGTCCCTCAGTGGCGATTACGACAAGTTCTACACCGAGGGCGTCGTCGAGACCAGCCTCGTCGATGACGTGGGTGACTGCAAATTCAGCACCGCTGTCGAGCGAAGCATTCGCGAGGTTCTCACTGCGCACAGAAGAGACTACGCGTATGGCATCCCAACGGGCGGCAACGGTTTCCTTCCACTGTGCGAGTTCCGTAGCCTTGGCATTGTTATCTGCATGAAGCATGGCAAAGCGCTGGGCTTCGGGCGTATAGAACTTCTCGTAGTAGTCGTCAAGCTGGCGCTTCATTGTGTAGTGCGGAGCTATCTGAGCGATGGAATTCTTGACAGTTCGTACCCAATTCTCACTATATCCCTTGCGGTTGCGGGCATAGTAAAGCGGGATGATCTCCTGCTCAAGCATCGAATAGATGGTCGACGCGTCAAGACGGTCTTGGTATTCTTGGTTCTCATAAGTGCGTTTGTCCGTCAAAGCCCAACCAGCGCCTTCTCGATAACCCTCGAGCCACCAACCGTCAAGCACTGAAAGATTGACAACGCCGTTCATCAGCGCTTTTTCTCCCGACGTTCCGGAAGCTTCAAGAGGACGGGTCGGCGTATTCATCCAGATGTCTACACCCGAAACAAGGCGACGTGCCAACTGCATGTCGTAGTTCTCGAGGAAGAGTATCTTTCCAAGGAATTCAGGACGTTGGGAAATTTCAAAAATCTTCTTGATGAGACCCTGACCAGCGCCATCAGCGGGGTGAGCCTTACCGGCGAAAAGGAACTGAACGGGGTAGTCGGGATTGTTGACGATCTTCGAAAGACGATCGAGGTCCGTGAAGAGCAAATGCGCACGTTTATACGTGGCAAAGCGGCGGGCAAAACCGATGAGTAGAGCATTAGGATTGATGCGCTCCATGAGCGAAACAACACGCGAAGGGTCACCTTGGTTTTTCAGCCACGTCTCACTGAACCGGGCGCGGATATATTCAACGAGTTTCGCCTTGAGCTGAACGCGGGTCTGCCAGATTTCCTCGTCGGGCACCTCATAGATTTTTGCCCAGATGTCAGCATTACTCTGGTCTGCATCGAAACGCTTGTCGAAATACTTATGATAAAGGTGTTTCCACTCTTTGGCACTCCACGTGGGGAAATGCACGCCATTGGTTACGTAACCGACGTGACTTTCCTCGGGATAATAACCTCGCCAGATTGCACTGAACATCTGCTGGCTGACTTTGCCGTGAAGCTTGCTCACCCCGTTGACTTCTTGACAGGTGCGGCAAAGGAAAGTCGACATGCAGAAACGTTCGCCATGGTCCTCGGGGTTGGTACGACCGAGGCCGATGAACTCATCCCACGTAATGCCGAGGCGGACAGGGAAACTGCCCATATACTTGCCGAAGAGCGACTCATCGAAGTAGTCGTGGCCGGCAGGAACCGGAGTATGGACCGTATAAAGCGAAGAGGCACGCACCAATTCAAGGGCCTGATTGAATGTCAGACCGCCCTCCACATAATCCACAAGACGCTGCACGTTGCAGAATGCAGCGTGTCCTTCATTGCAATGGTAGATATCTTTCTGAATGCCTAGCTTTTTAAGCATGAGCATACCACCGATACCGAGAAGATATTCCTGTTTGATTCGGTTTTCCCAGTCACCACCGTAAAGGGTATGCGTAATCTTACGGTCGAACTCGGAGTTCATGTCGTTGTCCGTATCAAGCAAGTAGAGTTTGATACGACCCACGTTCACCTGCCATACATAAGCGTGTACCTGATAGTTAGGGAATGGTACATCAACGATAACTTGGTTTCCGGCTTCGTCAAGGAGACGTTCGATAGGCAGGCGATCGAAGTCCAAAGCTTCATAGTTAGCGATTTGCTGGCCGTCCATCGAAAGCGTCTGGGTGAAATAGCCATAACGATAGAGCAGGCCGACACCACACATGTTGACATTGCTGTCAGAAGCTTCCTTCAAATAATCTCCGGCAAGAATTCCGAGACCACCGGAATATATCTTCAACACATGAGAAAAGCCATACTCCATACAGAAATAAGCCACAGAAGGGCGCTTCGTATCGGGCTTTTCAGACATATAGTTGCTGAATATAGCGTAAACAGCATCAATGCGCGCCATGAGGCGTTCATCCTCGGAAAGCTCCGTCAGACGGTCGTAGCTCAGACGATTGAGCAATTCGACAGGATTCTGACCGACTTTACGGAAAAGGTCTTTGTCAAGACTGCGGAAGAGATCGAACGCTTCGTTGTTCCAGCTCCACCAAAGGTTGTGAGCCATTACGTCGAGCTTCTTCAACGATTCGGGAATGCGGGATTTCACCGTGATCACTCGCCAACTTGGTGCGTTGGCATTGCTTGTCATTACGTTCATATAGCGCTTAGGTTGTGATTTGTTTTGTCTTTGTTAGAATTTATGCTATCACTTCTGTGCCGTTCTGCACAAGGCGAAGGCATAAGCTTCGAAGTAGTGGTTGATAAAATGTTTCCACTGCGCCTTTTCGGCCATAGCGGCTGCTTTTCGCCCAAGTGATGTCCGCTGCGTAGGGGTCATGCCACAGATCTTGTGAACCGAGTCTGCGACAGCATGAACTACGTCAAAATAGTTAAGGTCGGTTCTGTGAAGCACGGCGACACTGTCGCTGATAGTTCCTTGCCGTCCCAGCTGACTGTCTACCCACTGTCCGAAGCCTGAAAGGTCTGTCGTGACACATGGTGTGCGGAAAGCGATTGCTTCAAGCGGCGTATAACCCCAAGGTTCATAGTAAGAGGGGTAAACGCACAGATCGCTGGCAGTTAGCACGTCGTAATAAGGCATGTCCAGAACACCGTCGGCACCGTCAAGGTAGCACGGGATGAAAAGGACGTTCAGACGCCCGGACGGGTCGCGCTGCGTAAGCCCTTTCTGACGGAGCATGCTGAGGATGCGGTCGTCGTCCATGTTATTCAACCAATGGGTCAGCGTAGGTTCTTCGAGCGGTGTGGTGTAGTGAAGCCCGGAATGTATACGCCCGACAAGCTCCTTGCGCGGCTCGCGCACCCAGCAAGGCACCTCGATGAGTGCAAGCACGCTGCGTTCCGGAGCCTCGGTGCGGAGATTTGCCAGCGCGTCAATGAACACGTCGAATCCCTTGCACCGGAAGTCATTACGTCCCGACGTAGAGACCACAAGCGTATCGTCGGCCCAATCCTGCCCCGTCAGACAGTTTGCCAAATGGAACAATCGCTGACGTGCCCGGCGACGGCGCTGACTGAGCGCGCTCCCACGAGGTACGAAATCAGCCTCAAAACCGTTGGGCAAGACGACATCTGGCGCTTTGTCAAGCAGTTGTTCGCACTCGCGGGCCGTGAATGTGCTCACCGTCGTAAAGCAATCGGCACGGTGTGCAGACTGTTTCTCAATACTGTGCTTCGACTGCATGTTCAATTCGGCCGCCATCTGGTCGCCGTTATAACCTGGGAAGTACTCATAAAGCAACTTGTTGTTTCCGGCAATCGAACGGCCTATGCTGGTGGCATGTGTAGTAAATATCGTCGCCACCCGAGGTACCTGGTGTTTCAGGAAAAGCATT
>OLZH01000696.1_pt1 | contig 11224 bp, 11 predicted proteins | sample 1673821 | NCBI WGS metagenome assembly OLZH01 (sample SAMEA103958128, study PRJEB25191) | human gut metagenome | reverse complement strand
ATGTGCGGAGGAGCGGTCTTGTGCTGCATGCGGCCAGCCAGATGCAGTGCCATGGCTTTTGAGACCTTTCGGGACTTGTTCGTCTCCGCTTGGACCGATGTTTACAAAGTTAGCGCTTTTCCTGAATATATGAGGTCTCCGGTCGCATGTTTCGTTCTTTCGTCCGGTGTCACCGGTCGTGGGGCGGGCGGGTATGGCCGGTAGTGCCGGAAGCCATTCTGACGGGTCCAGACCGTGGGTTGGCATGTTTGCCGTACATTTTGTCATTTCTCGTCATGCCAATATATAGTTTCTCCCGACTTGTCAGCCGGGCCTACATATCGACTTTCGTCGCCATAAAAGTCATGCTTTTCAACTTTGCCTCATTCCCGGCTATGACCTCTCTTACGCCAAATCTGCCAAATGCGGCGCCGATGTGGAAGTCAGCCCATGTTCATTGAAGATTATTGCGTTACTTTTTCCATGCTTTATTCCTGATTTATATTCTTATCCACCGTTCTTCCGACATTCCTCCACAAAGCTGGATAAGCAGGAATAACATTATGGCAGAAATGATACATGTCAGAATGAATATGACTAGTTTCTCTCGTTTCATTTCGTTCCTCCGTACTTTTTCTTTCCGTCCGTGCCGGTTTTTGTTTATCTCTTCTGTTTTTCTTACAAAAGTACTTGGCCTTAATGCCGAATCGTGGCCGACGAAAAAATAATTTGCCTATGCTCCGATTCGGCGCATCGAAATGTTTCCTTTGCCGCAAAACAATAAGATGAATAGACCGTTGCAGGATGAAATAATCTCCATGGGCAGAGTCATCCTGTCCGAACATCCTTTCGGCGCGAAAGCCAATCCCACAAGAATGGTGGCGCGTTGTTGTATGCAGGTCGTTTTGGTCCAATCGGTCGTCGTGGCACAATGTCCCATTATCAGCGGTACGATATATGCTGCGCGTTTCGCCCAAGAATAGAGCTCCCTTCGGGTGGAAAAAAGTCTATACCGTCCGGTATGATACGCAGAATGAACTAAATAAACAATGATAGTCGCCTAGTTATTTATCCATAATATAACTAATAATGAAAAAGATAGTAAAGGTCAAGGATATAAGATTCGACAAAAATCTGTTCGTTAACTACTTATCAGGAACAGTGTTGGACTTGTTGTTGTGCAGTTATCGTGGCCTTCCGAAAGGAGTCAATTACATGGTTATCGGAGATCCCGGTGTAGGTAAAACGACTATCATTCTTGATTTAATGGCAAACATTCATAGAATACAGCCTGAAGTGAAGATGCTTTTTATAAGCGCAGAGATGAACGAAATCGATTTATCCATTTACGTACAGCGTTATCCTAAGTTCGGCGAGTTGGATATAATGTTTATTGAAGCAGAATTTGATTCCGAAACACATGCCCTTGAAGATTTTGAGGAAGCGCTTTGTATGGGCTGGGATATTGTTGCGATTGATTCCTTTTACGAACTACAAGGCATTGTGAAAGAAGAAGAGAATATTACGTTAAAGAAATCCGAGAGCTTGTTATTATCAATCATTAAAAAGCAAAACAAGGCTAAAAATGAAAGGAAAGTACACACCTCCTTCCTAACCATACAACAAGTGACAAAGAACGGTGCTTTTATTGGCAGCAACCGACTGAAGCACATGATAACTGCCATGATGGAACTGCGACTTGACAACCCAAAGAATATCTATTCTGACCGTTATGTTACATTCTCCAAACATCGGCGTGGCGATGTCGGCGTGAAATTGTATTATAGTCTCAGTCAGACCGGAGATGTGTTTTTTGATGAAGAACGGTTTTATAACGACCAAAAGTTGCGGAAGCTTCAAAATGAAGTCAGTTCGCAACTTCATGAATATGCAGACAAGTTCAATAAACTTTTTAACAATATAAGTGATGACAAATAAAGAGTATGTATCAAGGCGAGACGCGCTTTTGCAAGAACAGGCTCCTTACATTGTGATGAGCAAGAATGAACTGATTGCCGAAGGTGAAAACTTTTACAACATCCGAGGCGTACCAGTTATGGTCACCCCAAACGTGCAGAATCGACTCGACCAACTGATAGGACTTTCGCCTCGCCAGCGCGAAGGAGTGAAACAGGCTTACGGAAATGACGTTGTGATGAATCTGCGAAACAGTTTTGCTATGGCCAACTGCGTGGCTCGTCCAAAGAAGTTTGCGTTAATAGCCAATGCTGCCGAAAGCATAGTTGATGGTATTGTACCGCTGGACGAAGAAGCGATACCCATGCGCTCTTTTTTCGATGTCGTCGAAATACTTGCCGACAAATACGGTTATGAGGTTGACCAATTGCAGGGCTCCGCCCGTGCCGCATATGGCATAATCGTACGCTTGATGCCTATTTATCCACAACACGATGCGCCTTTCAACAACGATGAGTTTGTTACCAACGGACTGTATTTAAAATGGAATCTCGGAGAGATAGAGCTTGGCAACTATTATCTGCGACTGGTTTGTACGAATGGACAGATGCAACTTTCTGAGAACTCGTTAGAGCGCGTGCACAGGATTGATGACAAAATGATAACGGAGATTATCAACTCGTCCAACAATCCAAAACTGATTACCCGGAACTGGAACTTATTTAAGCAGGCATTGGTGACAGCCAACAATACGCCTGCTTCATTGTCAGAGGTGCATAGCGGCAAGAATCTTCTGCTGCGGCATGGTGCACCTGAAGACTTGGCGGAACAACTGATGCCTTACAGCAGGCTCATAGAAATGTATGGGACAAAAGGCCTACACGTTCCACCCAAACAAGCAAAAAGCGACATAAACATGTATGACTTGTTCAATCGCCTGACAGATTTCGCCTCGCACAATCAGCTATGGGAGCAAACCGACAACCGCTCTTCTTCGCTTATGCAGCAAAGTATGCAGCTTCTTTTGCGCAAAAGAGACATACAAACTTATTATGATATTTTCTCATAATCGAATCGCTTCATGATAAAATTTATTTCTGACATTGAGCATTATGACATCGTGCTGAACCTTGTGGCAAAAGCACGCCGTACCCTTTGGATCGGTACTGCTGATATCAAGGATCTTTACGTAATGCGCAATGGAGTGAGCCTCCCCTTTTTAGCCATCTTGTCAGAACTGATTGGCAAAGGAGTGGAAATAAGATTGATACACGCCAAAGAGCCAGGACAACCATTCAGAAAGGACTTTGACAGTTATCCCTTGCTTGCCAAACAGTTGGAGCGGATGCTGTGTCCCCGCGTGCATTTTAAAATTATCGTTATTGACTCATTCTTCTGCTATATCGGAAGTGCCAACTTAACGGGCGCTGGCATGGGGATGAAATCTCCATTGCGCCGCAATTTTGAAGCAGGTATAATTACTGACGAAGTGAATATTCTAAATTCAGTTGTTGAAGAATTTGATAAGGTTTGGCGCGGTTCGGAATGTTTAAAATGTCAGCGGAAGCAGTATTGTCCTGACCCGTTGATATGGAAATAATTAAACTTATAATTATGACACTAAAAGAATTACTAACGCAAGTCGGCTTCGACGAACTTCTTCCGTATCTGGAGAAACACGAGCCAGAACATCTGGACAACCTCTATGACTTCCGCGAGGCATACGACATTCTTCGTAACATGAAACCTGCAAATAATTTTGAAGGTAAAATCTTTGTAGAATGGCATGGCGGAGAATGGGAAGATGAAGAAAAATGGATTGGCGTAAGCCCGATGCACGACTGTACTTGGGAAGAAGATTTGGCCAAAGAAATTGTCGTGGCCGATGATGTGCATCTTACTCTGGCAGAACTCGCCATGCATTGCTTGTGGGAAATCACTTATTGGGGATTCTCACCTGACGAAAGAGAGGAAACATGGCAAAGAAAATTTGGGCCAAAGGTCTTGGCTAATAAGTATGAAATTGCTTTGGATAAACTGGAGGAAAGCATCTGGCGGCATCAAACTCCACGCCGACTACGCAGCAAGGGGAAGGACGGACGGCGTTATGTTACGTGGACAAACGCGCGTGATTTCTTTAACAATCGCATGAACCGCTCAAAACGAAAGCGGGAATACCGTCAGGACAAACGGGAAGAATATCTGCGCAAAATGGCCGCACGAGAGAATCTGGTAAGGATGCTTTCCGCCGAAGGCAGCACCTTTAGGCGGAGCGACGTGGAGTTTCTGCTCAGTATGCAATACGGCAGACAGTATGATTACCACTCTGTGACACAGGATACCGGTTCACGCCTCGCCTACATTCTGGAGTCAATGACCCAATATCAGCTGTTTGACCTTACGAAGTATGACAGTGCCGTTATCTTCATCCGTTGTCCTTCTCACTGCCCGCTGGATGAAACGGAGCTTGAGATCTTCCGTAAATCCGTGATGCAACATCTTGGATACACAAACATGTTGTTCGGTATGCAGACAGAAGATTATGAGAAAAAGGAAGTAAAGGTTACGCTGTTATTGAACAAGAGATAAGTTTAAGAAAGGGATGCCAATATACTGATATCCCTTTCTTGGAGTTATTGCCTATAATGTTTGCTTTATTCCCACCACTCCCTCATCTTGTAAAGACGTATCCGATAATACAGCCGCTCCATCTTGCGGACATATATCTCCATGCCGTAATAGAGCTTGTCGGGAAGATCGTCTTCTTCCTCACCCGGCATCGGTGCTTCTTCGTAAGCATCTATAAGGGAGCGGGGAACGATATCATCGATGTTTCGGATATTCATCCGTTCAATCTGCTGCCGGGAGATATGTAAACCATCGTCTTTGATATGTTCCAACAGGCCTATGCAGATGTCTATCCAGTGGTTGAAGCCGAAATTCCCGTTCTCGTCCGCTATCAGAGAATGTGAAAAATAGGTCCTCATGCAACGCAGTTTGGCATACTCCAGCGCATACAGATATTGCCAGTCATATTGCGGGTCATGGGCGGCGTGCTCCATCAATTCGTCAATGAGCGGTTGCAGATGTTCTTTCTTCCATTCGTTGAAACGCTTGCGGTGATACCATAGGCCGCGTTCATAGCTTGCGGTAACCATTTTCTCGAAGTTTCTTTCTTCCTCCGTGGGCTTATGCCCGTCGCTGTAGCTGTACGTGTTCCATTCAGCAAATAGTGTTACCCATTGTTCAAACTCCTCGTCAGAATGCAATTCTTTCGGAATGTGCATTCCTCGTCTTAGCAAGTCCTGTTTCTCTTTTTCAGAAAGATGGGAAACGTCGGCCAACGGATAGTCATAATTGTCAGAATCCAGTCCTGTCAGTTCTTTGGGTTTATCCATATCATTCTGCAGCTTTAAAGTTGTATATGGGCTTTATCACATTCACAATGCTCACCGTGTCGCGGATGTTCCCGATGATTTCATCCTTCGGTTTGTACACCATGGGCGATTCGTCCTTGGTGTCTTCCGACAGGCTTTCGCTGTATATGCCCTGCATGGAGGCTCGGTAGTCATCCATGGATATACTCTTGAAAGCCTGGCTCCGGCTCATGATGCGCCCGGCACCATGTGGGGCGGAATTGTTCCAATCGGCATTGCCTTTGCCTATGCAAATAAGCGACCCGTCACGCATGTTCAGTGGGATGATGCACTTTTCCCCCTCATAAGCGGCAATCGCCCCCTTGCGGATGATGTTGTCATCGCCGATGTAGTTATGCACGCTTTCAAATGCTAAATCATTTTGTTTCAATTCAACGTAGCCTTTGGATATGAAGTAATCCATGATAAGGTTGGCAATCAGATTGCGGTTCATCTTGGCCCACCGCTGGCAGAGACGCATGTCATTAAGATAGTCGTCGCGGTAACGTCCTTCGAGGTAAGACAGTTCTTGGGGCACTGCCGGTTTCTTGGTCTTGAACGAGCAGTGCAGCTGCCGTATGGCCTCCTGTAATTCCGCCTTGCGCCCCTCCGCCTTGTATTTGGCTATCATCCGCTCTTGCACTTCCATAAGTTCCGCCCAGCCCGACTGGCACTTTATGGCCAGCTTCTGGTAAATCTGAGCCACCTGTTTGCCGAGATTGCGGCTGCCGGTGTGTACTACAAGGTAATGCATACCGGCTTCGTCACGGTCAACTTCGATAAAATGGTTGCCGCCGCCGAGCGTGCCGATAGACTTGTACAGCCGTTTGTTGTCTTTCAGTTCGCGATTGCAGCGCAGCGCTTTCACTATCTCCTTAGCCTCGCGGTAGCCGTCCATATACTTGTCGGGCAGGGTGGCATAGTCGCCGTTACGGTGATTGCGGCCTGAAGGGATGTTGTGCAGAATGAACCCGTTAAGTCCGTGCCAGTCAATGTCTTTCACGCAGACGAACGGCCTTACATATATTCCGCAACCTATGTCCACGCCCACGATATTTGGAATCACCTTATCCCCTAAATCACCTGTAAAACCGATGACGCAGCCAGCCCCGGCATGAACGTCGGGCATGATGCGGATTTTGCACTTGCTGAACACATCGATGGACAGCAACTCTTTGATTTGTTCTGTCGCGCTGACCTCTATGTCGTCAGTAAAAATCTTTGCGTCGTGATTGTCAATCGTCATCATACTCTTTTACCTTTCCATATTATTTAACAACGCAAAGATAACGCCACGATGTGCAGAAACGAGGCAGAGGCTTTTCCGTGTCATAGATTTTATAACGTTCCATTGCATCTGCGCCTTTTACATTTGACGGAAAAATGTTACTTTTTACTGATGTTTTGTTGCATAATATATTTTCACACGGCTATCAACCAATAGTTTCATATATAATTAATATGGTTTGCTTATAATCCGATATGCCGTCTTTTACATTGCGAAACATGACCTTTCAGACATTAAAAGATGACCTGTTACAATCCAGGAGGACATATATATAACCTCACTGACTTATATTTAACCGAAAAAAATCAGGCAGTGCTGCGATACGGCACATTCATTTTGTTTCTTTGCATAAAGGAAAACAACGTTTAGGTATAATGAAAAATGTATCTTCATTGCGTCTGTTCGCTTAATCAATGCGCGACGTAAACCAAACTGTTTATGGCAGCCTGCAAATTTGTCGGTTTATAATTTGCCGTTCTCAATGAAAATCTTTATATTTGTAACCATACAAATTAAATAGGAGGACATTGAAGAACAGACAAGTATTATGTAACTGACATATCGCAAACAAACTTGTAGACAAGTTATTTGGGCTGGTTGAATCTGGTAAATTAAATCGAAGTTCCAAGTAATAAGTTGAAAGGTTAGTTTGTGCCCGATAAGGGGCGCAGGCTGCTTTTCCTTATTCTTACTTCGAGGTTTACCAGAACCCAACCGGCAGAATGAGCGAAAATGTAAGACTGTGTCCTTTCTTATTTGTCCTTATGCGTGAAAAACTTAAAAAACATACATCATCTGCCACAATTCAGCATACCATCAGATATATATTTGCAAGACAATAAATATAGAATGGTAAACAACAATATAAAACAAAAACAACCTTTTCAGGTATATATCAACATTATCGTTTAACTTAAAAAACTACAATCATGAGTAGAGTTTTCCAAGTAGTTCCTAAGCGCATAAAGCGCAGCAACGGAACAGTGCTAACGCCGGAAATGGCAGTAACCGTGACAACCGACCATCACACAACCGACCCATTCTACAATGGGGCAAAAGAGATTAAAGAGGCTTATATGCGCCAGTACGGTTTTGACTACAGCAAAGCTTGCTGCGGCAAGAACGACTTTGAGTTCAGAATATTGGGCTAAGCCGTAACGGGAACAGGCAGGCAGCCATGGCGAATGCCAATGGCTGCCTGCTGCTTACACATTTACAAATATCACATTATTAAAATGAAAACAATAAAACAGACTGTGACAGACCACAAGAATGCGGTCATCTTATCAGCCACAGTGGCTCTTATAATCATAGCATGCGCCTTTGCCGTCTACCTTAGATTGTACACCGGGAAAGAGCTTTGGTACGAGATGTTTGCTGCCATCATAGGAGTCATCATTACGGCCATAATCACAATGATGCTGCTTGTCGGACAGACAGACAGCGACGAGAAGCGCGAGAAGAAAGGAAAGGTGTTCGAGGAGAAACTACGCATATACCAAGAATACCTTTCAACGTTATATGACGTTATCAAGGACGGAAAGAACACCAACGAGGAAAAACTAAAGTTGGCTTTCAAGACATCGTCGGTTGCCATGCACTGCGCACCCGAACGGGTGGAGAAAATAAGTGAAAGCGTGAAAGAAATATTTAAAAGGACAATTAAGGAGGACGGCAACGCTCTTGAAAAACTTAGTGAAGAAGATTTGAAAGTGGTTTTAAAAAATTTGTTCGATATAATGGAAGCATTTAAAGCCGACCTATATGAGAACTATAAAGGTCATGAAACACTTAAATGGAACAAGACGCTCTTAAACTTTCTTGACGCATTTAAACTTGAACAAAACGATGGCGATGTGCCTCAACAAATGCCTATCAACACGAAAGACAGCATAAAGGCTATTAATCCGAATACCGTAAACGAAGAATGGGAAAACAAGAAAAAAGAATGGACTGGTAGAGGATGGGTCGTCAATGACTATTTCGCTGACAAAAACGGTTTTATGCTTACGTTGACAGGTTCTAACGCGGGCAACAACAACCCTGCATCTGTAGATGTAGGTTGGTTTAACGGACATTATTACATTCAGGCTACATTCTGGCGCGACCCGAACTTCGCCAAGGCCTTAAAGTGGAAATATGGAGGCCGCAGGAGCTATGGAAATTGGTGGAAATACTTTGACAAAGAGTTTTACAACATACTCGAAGGCCAGCTATACTCCAATTTCTGTGATAATAAGGAACTACGTGAATACATTTATAAATGGATAGAACGCCTTATGGACATTGTTAAACGTGAAAATCACACTATAAAATTACAGGACAACGTAGGAACACGTGAGGGCTGGACGACATTTACGTGGGAGTGGGACACGCTCACCTGCGACTACGAAAATGACAAGTTTGGCCGCCCGTTTTTAGATGTCAAACGGAATGCAGATACAGGTAAAGTGATTATAAAACTGGCTAATAGGCAGGAACAGCCACAACTTACAACGCAGCTGGTGAAAAACATCGACGGTTGCACCGGTCTTACACCAGACCAGGAAGGTAATTATATACTTGAAGAATTGGACGCAAACAATTGCGACGACATCCCTTCAAAGGTGGAAGAATGGATGAATAAGATAGAGATTGCAGCTAAACGATGAACTTTCAATATCGTAACAACAGGTATAATTGTAAAAACAGGTGTATTTATTTTGACGGTTGCATATATCATAAATTTGTAAACAAGCCAACTGACATCAATTTGCACATTTGGACAATGTAATAATAAACAACAATGCATTATGGCAGCAAATCTTTTCGGGCGGTACGTCTGGCTGATAGACATATTGCGCAGGTACAAACGCCTGACGTTTCAAGAAATCAGCGAGCTTTGGCAGGAAAGCGGACTTGGCTATGGTGAGGAATTACCTTTGCGCACGTTCCATAATCACCAGAAAGCCATCAAGGATATCTTTGACGTGTATATTGATTGTGACCGGAAGGACGGTTACCGGTATTACATAGACGAACCGGAACGGTTGGAGGGTAACAATCTGCAAAGTTGGCTGATCAGTTCCTATGCTACCTTGAACCAAATTCAGGCGGACAACAAACTGGAAGACCGGATTATTTTTGAGAATATTCCATCGGGACAAACATGGCTCACGCCCATTGCCGAAGCCATGCGGCGCAATCATGTGTTGAGCATCATGCATCAAGGCTTCGGCAAACCGGAAGCCAGCACGTTTGAGATTGAGCCATACTGTCTGAAAGTCGTGAAGCGCCGTTGGTACGTGGTGGCACGCAGCCCCTATTATTCAAACCGAAACAAAGAGAAAGGCATCAAGCCCGCTGATGTTTACCGGGTATATGCCCTCGACCGTATTTCAGACATTCAGGACACGGGCAAAACATTCAAGATGAAGAAGAACTTCAATGTCAACCAATATTTTGAAGGATGCTGTGGAGTCATCACATCAGATGAACCCATCCAACGCATCGTGCTTTTGGCATACGGCGGTTTTGCCGACTATCTGCGCACCTTACCCTTGCACGAATCACAACGGGAGATAGAGGGCGATGACGAGTCCACGCTCTTTGAGTACCATCTGAAACCGACTTTCGATTTCTATCAGTTGGTTCTTGCCCAAGGCGACCAGGTGGAAGTGTTGGAACCGGAATCTGTGCGTAATGAAATGCGCAATTTTGCAAAAAACATGTTGGACTATTACACTTGGAAAGAGGAGGATAAACCATGCAAGGAATAAATTTCATCGCCATTGATTTTGAAACAGCCACGGGCAAACGTGCTTCCATCTGTGAGGCGGGCATCTGCGTGGTGCGTGACGGAGAGATTGTGGAAACCCGTTCGTGGCTTGTCCGTCCGCAAGGAAATAGCTACAGCTACTGGAATATGCAGATACACGGCATCCGACCGAATGATACCATCAATTCACCGGAATTTCCGGAAATATGGGCAGAGATAGCCGAATACCTTAAAGATATTCCCGTGCTTGTCGCCCACAATGCCGCTTTTGACATCGGTTGCATCCGACATTCATTGGAGTTATATGGTATGGAGAAGCCCGACATTACTTATTATTGTTCCCTCCGCGCGGCACGCAGGCTATACAACTTCGGTTGCAACAGTCTGGATTACCTTTGCGACCAATTCAAGATATCTTACGGGCAACACCACCGGGCAGGCAATGATGCCGAGATGTGCGCACGGCTGTTTCTGAAGGAATTGGAGGATGCTGAATGCATTTTGGGAAAAATGGAATATTGTAATGGAAAACTATAAAATAATGAATAATTCAATTTATCATTATCCCACAATTAATTTGTTGGATTCAGCTAATGTCATTGCCCAAGATGTTGACTTGGCACAATTGGAAGAACAGCAAAAGCACATCATAGACGTTTTACGCACTTTTTGCATACCAATTAATGAAATCAAATATACATTAAGTCCTTCTGTTATACGTTATGAGATCAAGCCGGAAAGTGGACAACTTTATGCAAAAGTACGTAAAAATGAGAATGATATATCATTACTCTGTGTGGTGATAAATGTATTAAAATCTGTTAAGTCCGATGGTGCAGCTTTTCTAATGGAATGAAAGCCACTAAA